>Ga0302179_10000096_pt1 | contig 78264 bp, 64 predicted proteins | sample I_Palsa_E3_1_FD_198788 | JGI IMG/M metagenome (GOLD analysis project Ga0302179, IMG submission 198788) | Peat permafrost microbial communities from Stordalen Mire near Abisko, Sweden - I_Palsa_E3_1 | ecosystem: Environmental > Terrestrial > Soil > Palsa > Peat permafrost | place: Sweden...
CTTGGCAAATCGGCCCAATAGGATCGGCAGATGACGGCGCAAGCTGGTGCAATCCTAAACACGAGTTCAGCATGGGACGCTGTTGATTGGCGAACCATTGAGGACAATGTTCGCCGACTCCAGGCGCGTATCGTGAAGGCGGTGCAGCAAAAGAAATGGAACAAGGTGAAAGCCTTGCAACATCTTCTTACGCACTCGGCCAGCGGCAAGTTACTTGCCGTGCGCCGGGTAACAGTGAACGACGGTAGAAAAACGCCTGGAGTGGATGGCGAACTCTGGGACACACGACACAAGAAGCTTCAAGGTGTGATTTCGCTGACGGCACGAGGTTACCGCCCCATGCCTCTGCGGCGGATTTACATCCCGAAGGCCAATGGGAAGCTCCGACCGTTAGGAATCCCAACGATGCGGGATCGAGCCATGCAAGCCTTGTATCTGCTGTCGCTCGATCCGGTCGCGGAAACCACTGCGGATCAGAATTCCTACGGCTTTCGGCAGGGGAGAAGTTGTGCGGACGCGATTGAACAATGCTTCACTTCGCTCTGCCACAAAAACCCTAGCTGGGTGCTCGAAGGCGACATCAAAGGCTGCTTCGACAACATTAGTCATCAGTGGCTGCTCGACAATGTTCCCCTGAACAAAGCGATCCTCCACAAGTGGCTAAAGTCGGGCTACCTGGAAAAACAAGTATTCTACGATACGATCTCTGGCACACCGCAGGGCGGAATCATATCGCCTGCGCTGTCAAACATCACTCTCGACGGCCTCGAACGCCGGCTCCGGGAAGTTTTCCCGGTACGCGGAAAAGGCTCCGAGCGTGGTCGAGCAGCGCAAGTACATTTGATCCGTTATGCGGACGACTTCATCATCACCGGACACTCCGAGGAGTTGCTGAGAATGACGGTGAAGCCGCTGGTCGAATCCTTCCTGGCTGAACGTGGTTTGGTCCTTTCTTCGGAAAAGACCTTGATCACGCACATAGAAAAGGGTTTCGACTTCCTTGGGCAGAACATTCGGCGCTATCCGCACGGCAAGTTGTTTATCAAGCCCGCTCGGAAGAGTGTTGTGTCTGTTCTCGCCAAAGTGAAGCAGATCGTCCGAGAGTACTTGGGTAGTACCGCTCATCTTCTTATTAACCGATTAAATCCGATTGTAAGGGGATGGGCCAACTACCACCGCCATGTCGTCTCCAAGCGCGTTTTCGCACGACTCGATGCTGCGATATTCAGGATGCTCTGGGGATGGGCGTACGCCCGTCACCGCCGAAAAGGGGCTGGTTGGATAAAGCAGAAGTATTTCGACCGTGTGGGAACACGTGACTGGTGGTTCTTCGGTGACACTGTGGACGCGCAGGGCTCGCCTCTTCGTGTCCGCTTGTTTCATGCAGCTTCTGTGCGAATCGTAAGGCATGTGAAGGTTCGGTCCGGCCTGAATCCTTACGACCCGAGTTGGACTCCGTATCTGTCCAGACGCTACGCCGTCGCTCCGCATCGTGCGCGTTCATGATCTGAGCGTTCCCGGAAACTTGAGCCGTGTGAGCTGGAAACTCTCACGCACGGTTCTTAGAGGGGGGACCAACAGCAACGTTGGCCCCCTACTCGGCCAGCGCAACGGCAAGACCAGCCAACCGTACTGCTTCGAGGTCAATAACGGAGAGCTGTTCGCCTTCGCCGGCATCTGGGATCGACGGAAAGACCCGAGCGGACACTGGACCAAATCCTGTTCGATTCTGACTACGACGCCAAATGCTGTGACCTCAGCCGTCCACGATCGCATGCCGGTCATCCTCGACCAGGCGGATTATGACCTGTGGCTTGATCCCGGGATGAAGAATATTCAGGTGATTTCGGAAACGCTGAAACCCTACGATGCGTGCAGGATGCGGTGCTATCCCATCAGCACTCGAATCAATCATGTGGCAAACGATGATGAGGAGTGTTCCGCACCCGCGCAAGTTGTCGAGGTTCAGAGCCGGCTCTTCTCGTAGCCGGCCGCCAAGTTCTTCGAAATATAGTCGCATTGCAATTCCGAAGCGGTCATGCCGTAGCTCCCGCTTGATAGGCTTCCTTGAAGTCCAAAATCATGTGAACCACAGCTTCATCGCTTATTACAGTGTTTATCATCGTGTGGTAAATCGCGCGGTCCGGCCATTCAACATTGAAATACTTTTGGATAAAATCGGCCCGCTCCCGGTCGACGCTATCGACGAGTTCTTCGGCCTCTTTTTCGGTTTTACCGCGAGCCAGCAGCCGCCTGACCTTGTCTTCTCTCGGGGCATAAAGAAACACGCGCAGGGTGTCTGCCCGGCTCTTGAGAAACTGCTGCGAACCTCTGCCCACAATCACACAGTTCCCACGTTCGGCAGCGTGTTCGACCACGCGCCTTGTAGTCTTGAGAATCGTCTCGCTATCCACGAGATGGAGCTTCGGAGCATTGATGCTGCCTTCATAACTTCCGCGCAGGAAGGATTTAAAAAGTCGGTAATACAGCGGATCGTTTCGTTCCTCACGCGCTTCGACCACTTGCTTTGGGCAATTCGCGAGTCTCGCGATTTCCTCGGTCAATCGCTGGTCCCAGAGCTTCCAGCCCAGTCGGTCCGCAACGAGTTGAGCGATATCTCCCCCGCCGCACCCGTACTCGCGTTCAATCGTGATGATGTTAACCATAAAATCGAACTTTCCTTTGCCTAATTAATTACTTGGAGATCGGCGAGATCACGTAACAGTTATTCGGCTACGTGCACACCACCGCCTCCAGGATCATTCTTCTCCAGAAGAAAGCTCAGAAAGAACATGATCCCTGCGGCAACGCAAAGAACCATGAACGTATCAATGTAAGCGAGACACGCGGCCTGCGCCTGCACTGCCTGATAAATCCGGGCGTACGCGGTTGCGAGCGCTTCGTGCTTTCCTAAGCCGCCATTAATAAAGTGGCGCGTAAAGCCTTGCACTGAGTTTTCAAAGTTTGGATTATCAACTCTCGCTTTTTCCACCAGCCTTAGCTGATGGAGTTGCGAACGGCGAGCGATAACCGTCGTAACCAGCGAAGTGCCTACGCTGCTGCCCATATTACGCATGAAGTTCACGATGCCAGCCACCGAATTGTTTTTCTCGGGCGCGATTCCAATGTATGCGACCAGCGTAATCGGAACAAAAAGGAAACCTAACCCTATGACCTGTGTAATGCGGAGCCACGTAGCGGCACTAAAGCTGATCTGCAGGTCGATTCGCTTTGTCGAGTAAAACATCGCAATTGACAAGGCTAGCCAGCCGAAGCCGATCAAGCGGCGCGCCTGAATCTTCGTTGTGAGTTGACCCATGATGGGCATTTCTATCAGCAAGACCAATCCTCCCGCCGAAAGCGCGAGTCCGGCGAGTTGCGAGGTATAGCCTAAGAGCGTTTGCAGGAATTGCGGCATCAGAACCAGACTGCTGAACAGAAGAATACCGAGCATGAACATCATGAGGCTGGAACTGGCAAAGTTAAAGCTCTTGAACATCCGCACATCGATAATCGGTGTTTTCGCAAACCACTCCCACACCACCAGCGAGATCAGGCACGTCGCAGAAACAATGATGAGCGTCGTGATGAAGCGCGATCCAAACCAATCATCTTCCTGACCTTTGTCGAGCAGAATCTGCAAAGCGCCCACCCCGACGGTCAAGAGCGCGATTCCTATGTAGTCCAACTTCACGCCAGCTTTTTTCATTTTCTGAAGGTAGGGAGGATCTTCCACGAACCTGCGTACCAACAGCCACGTGATCACACCAACGGGAAGGTTGATGAAGAAGATCCATCGCCAGGAGTAGTTGAACGTTATCCATCCGCCCAGAGTCGGACCGATTGTCGGCGCCATGATCGCGGTGATTCCATACAGAGCAAATGCAAGTCCGCGTTTTTCTGGCGGAAAAGTGTCCGCCAAAATGGCCTGCGCCATCGGTTGCAATCCGCCGCCACCGGCTCCCTGCAGAACTCGAAAGAGAAGAAGAAAACTTAAGCTCGGCGCGACTCCGCACAGCAAAGAACTGACCGTGAAGATGCCAAGGCAACTCATAAAGAAGCGCTTGCGGCCAAATGCCCCCGCGAGCCAGCCGGTCATGGGCAGAATGATGGCGTTCGACACCAGATAAGAAGTCAGAACCCATGTGCTCTGGTCGTTGCTCGCGCCCAGATTCCCAGCCATGTATGGAAGCGCCACATTGGCGATGCTCGTGTCGAGCACCTCCATGAAAGCTGCGAGCGCCACAACCACCGCGATCAGCCACGGGTTGTAACGTGGCCGCCAATTCTCCTGGTCAAGCGTGATTGCCGCGGTGCTCATTTCAGGTATACGTCTGGAACTACATTCATGCCCGGACGAAGCCTTCGGTCCCGATTTTCGCCCGGCTCAAGAACAATCTTCACCGGCACTCGCTGCACAATCTTCACGTAGTTTCCCGTGGCATTTTCAGGCGGAAGCAAACTGAACAGCGGCCCGGTTGCGCCGGCGATACTGTCAACGCGGCCGTGCAAAGTTCTGCCGCTTGAATCCACATGAATGTCTGCTTTCTGCCCGACCTGCATGTGCTTCAATTGAGTTTCCTTGAAGTTGGCCGTGATCCAGATTTCATCCAGAGGGACAACCGTCAGCAATTGCTGCCCCGGTTCCACATTGAGTCCTTCAACCACCGTCTTATTCACTTCCCCGCTGACTGGGGCCACGATTTTGGTGTATTGCAGGTTCAACTCGGCTTGCTGAACGAGCGCCCGCTTCTGCTGAACGTCCGCGATCGCAGCCTGAACTTTTTCCTTCGTGGATGACACTTGCTGCGGACCTGTCTCCGCGTATGCTTGATTAGCATTTGCCTGAGTCAGGCGGCTCTGCGCTTGTTGAACAAATTGTTGCGCAGCAGATTCGCTGGCCCGCGCGGCGGCGACGTTAGCAGTGCTCGATCTCGCTGTCGCGAGCGCCTGATCGTAAATTTGCTGTGAAACTTCCCGCTTATCGACCAGCTGTTTATATCTGCGCAGGTCATCTTGAGCTTTTACATCGTTCGCCTCGGCCGCTTCCACTTGCTGATGAGCAGCGTCCCGTTGCTTTTCAGCCGCGCTGATTGCAGCACGGGCATCCTCTACGCCCGAGGCAGTGAACTTCATTTGACTGGATGAGTTCACGGATGTGATCGGTACCGTGATATTCAGCGATCGCGCCGTGGCTTCGGCATTGGCCAGGTTTGCCTGCGCCTCGGCGAGCGTAACCTGATAATCGGTTGGATCGATTTCAACCAGAACATCACCCTTGTTCACCCATTGATTGTCATTGGCGCTCACGCGAATTACATAGCCGGAGACGCGCGCACTGACTGGATAAAGATGGACATCGGCCTGGGCATCATCGGTCGATTCATAGCTGCTGAAATAACGCCACAAGAGCAGGCCCACGACAATCGCCACGACCACGGCGATGAGGATAATAAGGTTCCTGCGGCGCTTCCGGCGCGCTTCCGGTGAATACTTCCGCTCGGCCGTAGTCATTGAATTTGCCGGAGGATCAGAATGGGGCAACGAAGACACATTGTCGTCTGCCATCTTATTTTCCTGAGAAATATTCCTTTACGCCCGGAGCACCAGCACCCAAGGCACGAACGAGAGAAATTTTTGCAAAATTATACTTATAAAGACTGGAAATGTATTGCTCGTGCGCGCTCGCAACCGCTTCTTGCGATTGCACCACTTCTACTGAGTCGGTCACGCCTCCACTGAAGCGATCGCGCGATTGCGCCAGCGTCTGGTCCGCCAACTCGATGTTGCTTTGCGAAACCTTCACCTGCTCTGCAGAAGACTGAAGGTTCAAGAACGCTGTACGCACATCTGCTTCGATTTGCTCTCGTAGGTTGTCCAGCCGCTCACGGCTCTGTTCGAGCCGTGCGTCGGCCTGTTGAACGTCACCATGCACGCTGTTGCCGGTAAAGATCGGGATCGAGAGCGTCCCGCGTACGTCGTACACCCGAGTGGAATCCGACGGATGAGCCCCGCCGTTTCCATAATCTGCCCCGAAAGAGATCGACGGGAAATAGCCGGCGACCGCTGCCTTACGCGATAACTCCGCAGCGCGAACTGCGCTTTCGGCAGCACGATAGTCGGATCGCGCGGCGTATGCGCGCGGCAATGCTTCTTCGATTGTTAAACCATCAAGCGCCTGGTACGGTGATTTATCGGTAAGGTCGAAATCCTGCCGCGTGGCTAGACCGACTACACGTGCGACCGTGATCTTCTGAATGGCAAAGTCGTTCTTCGCCTGGATCAGTTGTTGCTGCCGAGTCTGCAGTTCGACCTTGGTGCGCAATGCATCGATATCGGCGGCAGTGCCCGCATTGACTTGGTCCGTCGCTTGATTAAAGAGCGTCCGTGCCGTCTCGACTTGCGCCTCATCGGTGGCAATGCGGGCCTCATCAGCAACCGCCTGGAAGTAGACATAGCCAATTGTGAGGATGACGAGATCGCGAGCGTCAAGGACTGTGTAGTCGGCCGATTTTACATTTTCGCTTGCGGCGCGAGCAGTGTTAATGGATTTCCAATCGAACAACGACTGACTCACTGCCGCGCGGGCATCGAAATAGGAAAACGGCCCTACCGCCGGCGAGATGTGTAATAGAGTGGCGAGACCCGCAAAGCCGAGTTCGTCAACATTGACCTTGGACTCTGCTGCGTAAGGTGCAGTTGTTACCTGCGGGAGCAGCGCGCTCAATTCGTGCCAGCGTTGCCCGCGGGCGGTGCGCGTGTCAGCTTGTGAAAGCAGCAGTCCCAGGTTGTGCTTCAAACCAAGATCAATCGCATTTTCCAGCGACAGTGCCATGCGTCCTGGAATGGGTTTTATCGGCACGCTGCCTGAAAAAACATTTGCAATATTTCCAGAAGGAAGACTTTGACCTGAGGTGTTCGAAACAGAATCTGAGGAAGTTTGGGCGTAGGAAACTACCGCTCCAAAAATCAAGGCCGTTACGCACAGAATGCGTATCGAGGCTCCTGAAGGGATCACAAAACCTCCTTGACTTCGGCTGTGCAGGACCGAAACGCGATAATATACACCACCCTCGCAGGATTCGTCTCTGCGAACAGGAAGAAAACCTCGGTGATCGCATCGTAGCGGTCGCAGTTCACGACGCCTGCTTTCGGGAGTCATTTGTCGGCTATTTGCGTTTCGAATGCATCCAGGATGGATCTCCCAAGCACTCACGCCTTCATCGCAGTCGCAGAACCAAAGAGCGCCACGGTTAAGCCATTCCGAATATGCGAGCCGGCATTTGGTCGTGGAACTCGTTTGCAGATTTGGTCTTCGCCGAATTTCGGCTGCATTCTTGCGCTGCGCAAGTCGTCAACGGGCTGCGGCTGTTCCTCATGACGGTGCAGCTACCTGAGGTCGGGGAATTGCGTCGCTATATATCATTCGAAGCGCCGGGTGAAACGCTGAGGGAGAGGAATCTATCATTCGAAAAGCCCAGTCTGCGATGTCATTTCTGGACGCTGAATGCATCGGCCTTCGGCCCGTGAAGCTCGGCGATATATCCACCGGGAAACTCCACAATCGCGATGGAACGATCGCTCGATGTGTAGGGGCCGAAGAGAAGCTTCACTCCCGCCACTCTTGCTTTTGTGAGTGCGCCCCCGAGATCAGCCACTTCATATCCAGTCATTTCACGGCCGAACGGATAAGGAAGGTGACCGTCTGTTACCAATACGAGCATCCCGCCAAACAATGAGGTGATCCGTATCCGCCGGTAAAGCTCTCCCGGGCGCCCGATTTCGCCGGCTTCGGCGTGCTTTTCATCGGAAACGACTTTGCCGTGCGCGAACATCACGAAATCGTTGACGAAGTTATCGGCCTGATCGCGCGACAAATAAACTCGGTTTTCGGGAATCGTTGTCAGGGGCGAGTATTTCGGAGGCATGGTGTGCCAATAAAGCTGCATGTTGACACCCCCCGGCCACCGAATCACAGCGTCGATGCCGATGGGATCCTTGAATGGTTCAACAATTACCTCCGCGCCCGCGGAGCGAGCGTCGCGGATCGCCTCCGCCATATCGGTCACAAGATATCCAGTACGCTCCTGGCCGAAAGGAAATGGGATTGGTGTTTGGTAGGCGAACACAGACAATGTGCCTACCGGAGTCCATATGTATTGAAATTCCGTGCTACTGGGCACGGGCAAGACATTCGTCACAGAGCGCTTTGAAGCCTGGCCGCCGCAAGTAGCGATAAAGCTTTTGACGAAGTCGTCGAGATCGTGAGGGTTTACATAAACGTGCGTCGAATCGTATTGAGCTCCCACGGCAACTCCCGCTGACGTCTGGCCAGTAGCCGTGAAAGTAGAAACGAAAACTAGGACGGGGATTGCCCAGCACAATGCGATCACCGATCCCTTCTCTCTATTCACTTGGACTGATCCTCCGAGACGGGTTCAGTAAAATCGAATCGAGTCTGCCGATTCGTTCAACCTGATGGGTGAAAGTATCCGGCCTTCTTGCGCCTCCATGAAAGCCGGATGTTCTTCTACGCCGCTGCCTGCTTGCTTTGCTGAATAAACTCAAGCAGGTCGCCATTGATCTGGTCCGCATTCGTCGCCGGCATCCCATGTGGAAAGCCTGGATACACCTTCAACACGGCGCCCTTCACAATCTTTGCCGACATTCGACCTGCCGCATCGATCGGCACAATCTGGTCGTCGTCCCCGTGCATCACCAGCGTCGGCACGTCGAACTTTTTCAGGTCTTCGGTGAAATCCGTCTCCGAAAACGCTTTGATGCAATCGTAGTGGGCCTTCACGCCGCCCAGCATTCCTTGCAACCACCAGTGCTCACGAATCCCTTCCGAGATTTTGGCGCCGGGCCGGTTGTAGCCGTAAAAAGGGAGCGTGATGTCCCTGTAAAATTGCGGCCGATTTGCTGCGAGCTGGGCGCGCAGGTCATCGAAGACCGAGATGGGCAAACCAATAGGATTTTTTTCCGTTTTCACCATCAGTGGTGGCACGGAGCTGATCAGCACTGCCATGGCGACGCGCATCGAACCATGCCGCCCAATATAACGCGCAACTTCTCCTCCACCGGTCGAGTGGCCCACATGGATCGCGTTCTTGAGATCGAGTTTTTCAGTGAGCGCCGCGAGGTCATCCGCATAGGTGTCCATGTCGTTGCCATCCCAAGTTTGGGTGGAGCGTCCGTGGCCCCGTCGGTCAGCCGCGATAACGCGGTATCCGCGCTGGCCGAAGAATAGCATCTGCCCGTCCCAATCATCGGCGCTAAGCGGCCATCCGTGACTGAACACTATGGGCTGGCCCTTTCCCCAGTCCTTGTAGTAAATCTGTACGCCGTCCTTTACTGTGAATGTGCTCATAATTATGTTCTCCTGGTGCTTTGTTGGGCGCGCCTGCAAAGGCTCGCCTGGGTTTACGACTGAGAGGATGCGCACCTTGGCAACTCCATCCAGACTGCCACGGCGGCGCTTCCAAAGATCAATTCGCGGCGCGTCAGTCCGGAGGCCCGCTTCGTCGAATGCTTAAGTTCTGCCTGAGTGCCTAATCCTCGAAGTCACCTTACATCCTCTTGTAAATATCCAGAATGATATCAGGAGAAATGAAAGCTTGAGTTTCGCATTCCAGTTAGGATCCTGATGAGACGAACGGGTGATTCGAACAGTCACCGCGCCATTGGCAGTCAGCGATCAGGCAGCATGAGGCTGGGAACACATGAATGGATTTGATTTGCAGCGTCTAGCGATGTTGATGGTCATCAAACGCAAAATGTTGGAATCGGTCTGTATTGCTCAGTTCGCGATTCGTCCTTGAGCTACGCTTACTCATTACCCTCCGAAGGAGGTGTGATGATGGATACCCGCTTCTCTCCACAAATATCCTGTGCCCTTTGCAGCAAGCCAGTGGATTTACAAGCCGATTTGTGCGCCGATGAAAATGGCAAATCGGTTCACGGAGATTGCTACTTCAAACATGTAGCTAGGAATTCTCCCGCAGATCAGCGAAGAAGTTCTTAGGTTTTCTTAGCCTGGATTTCGCGTGGTCCTTTTAAGCCAAATACTGGTTACTCGAGGCGGGCGGTCCGCCCTTGATGACCGCTTTTGCGCGCACCATTTCCACAGAGGGTGCCCCATCCTTGCGTTTTTGGCAAGGGTGGGCAGCGATGCTGCCTATGCGATGTGTACGTCCTGCGGGGTGATTAACCAGCCTAGCCGGCATTTCCAACCCCCGCCCTGTGAAACAGATGCTCGCAAAAAGTGGTGGCCAGGGACGGAGTTGAACCGCCGACGCCAGCCTTTTCAGGGCTGCGCTCTACCACCTGAGCTACCTGGCCACGTTTCGAAACCCGCTCGTCACCGGGGACCGCGAGCATTCTCGTTTCACGCCGATTGGTGCGGGATTGTGAACTGAATGAACAGCTCTCTGCCGAACGTCTGCAGAACGTTCTTGATTATAGCAACGGGAGTGACTTCACTCAAACCTCGCGCAGATTTCGGGAGGCGAGTTCAGACCAGGCCTTGCTCGATCTTCACGATGAAACAACCGCGCAACGCGTACTGGCCAGATGACCCAGCACCAGTACGCGTTACGCCTTAAGGAAAGATTGTTGTTTATTGTCCGCCCACCGCAGAACCGTGCTGTCCCAGCCACGAAGCCAGTTGCGGTTCCTGCCGCGACTTCAGGTCGACGCAGTTGTTGATGCGTTCGATCGATTGGCGATACGTCCTCTCTGCCGCTTCAACCTTGTGCGCGGCAAAAAACTCCACGACCTGATCGCGCATGTGTGCATCGCAGAACGAACTGGTCGAGCCCACAATTCGCCCGCTGGCAAATGGACCTCCAACTTTCTGTACCGCGTCCCAGTGCGCCAGCACAAAGTCCCAAGCCAGCTTCTGGCCTTCCGGATTGCTCATGACGCTGCTGATCACGCCCAGCGCGTCCTGCGAACGCACGTCCGGTGACAGCGCGTAGTCGAGCGTCCGCTGCAAAAGTTTCGGATCGCTAAACTGCGGCAACGTGAATAAATACATGTAGAACTCCTCCGGAGACTTCGGGTTTTTCAGCGCCGTCATCAAACGATCGTAAAAATCTTCGCCACCGTTCAACGCCGCCAGCGCCATGGCTCCGCCTGCGATCTGCCGGTCAACGGAAGATGGATCATCCAGTGCTTTGTCCGCAAGTTTGCGCGCGTTCGCCAGCACTTCGGGATCGCGTGCATCGTACCCAGCCGCGCTAAATAGACGAGACCGCAGCGTTCTCTGCTCGTCGCTCTCGCCCGGCTTCGCATCCCAACCCACATCTTTCAGCATAGGCGCCAGGTAACCGCGCATCCAGGCCCGGTAGGATTCACGGTCACTCTCCGTCACCAGGTAGCGGCCAATAAAATCCAGCCGGCCCAAAACATCATCCATCACCGCGCGATTGCGGTCGCTTCCAAGGCCCTGCGCGAGCGCGAGATAGTCGCCCACCGGCTCGCGGCCCACGCGTACTGAGGCCCAAATATCCGTCTGCAGGGCAATGCGCTCGGCGGGCGAAAGCTTGCTCTCAGCATCATTCGCCAGCGCTCGCACTGCATCCGGCTGATAGCCCGCTCGGTAATAACCAGTGGCGCCGGCATTCGCCAAAACCCACGTCGAACACCCCGGCAAGGTAAACGTCGCTTCCTTCTTGGCGAGCAGTTCGCACTTCTCAGCTCCAGTCGACGACTTCATGCACAACGGAACTTTCCAGAGCTGATCGTTTGCTGCCTCGAACTTTACGCGATCATAGAAATAACGCCGCTGCTCCACACTCACGGTAGTCGATGCGCCAGAGCACTGCGACTTCACATCGATGATTGGAACCCCAGCCTGCTTCACAAACGTCGGCATGATCTGATCCACCGGCTTCTTGGAGGTCTTGGTCTGCGCATCCCAGAAGTCGGCTTCGGTCGCATTTGCATATTGATGTTTCTGAATGTATGCGTTCACGCCTGCCTGGAAAGTCTGTTCGCCCAGATACGCTTCAAGCATGCGTAGCACCGCCGCTGCCTTTCCGTATGCGATTCCGTCAAACAGCTCTTGAATCTGCGCTGGAGTTTCCGCAGCCTGATGAATCGGACGCGTGTTTGCCAGCGAATCCGTATTGAGCGTTCCACCGGTATTGCTCACATCGTCGAGATTGAAATTCCATTCCGGCTTCCACGCCTGGATCGGCTTACTCGACATCCATGTGGCAAAACCCTCGTTGAGCCAAATGTCGTCCCACCATTTCATGGTGACCAGATCGCCAAACCACTGGTGCGCCATTTCGTGCGCCACCACTGAAGCGATCGTCTTCTTCAAATCGACGGAACCTTGCTTCTCATCGATTTCCAGCAGCACTTCGCGGAACGTAATGCAGCCGGCATTCTCCATAGCGCCCGCGGAAAAGTCTGGGATGCCAATCAGATCCAGCTTCCCATAGGGATACTTGATGCTGAAATATTTATCGTAATAGCTGAGCACATGCTCGGCAGTCTCGAGAGCAAACTTCCCCATCTCTTTCTTTCCGGGAGTCGTGTAGACACGGATCGGAATGCCGTCGGCCTCGCCCTCGATGTATTCAAAATTTCCCACCACCAGCGCCGCCAGATACGAAGACATCTTCGGCGACGTTGCAAAGCGAACCGTGTGCCGGTCGCCGGGTCCGGGCGTGTCGGAAATAACTTTCGCGTTCGAAATTGCCACCTGCCCATTGCCAGCGACTGTGCTGATGTCGAACGTGGCTTTGTATGCGGGTTCGTCAAACGACGGAAACGCGCGGCGCGCATCCGTGGACTCGAACTGCGTGGCGGCGTACTTGCGGCCCTGTTCGTCCTTGCCTAAATAAAAGCCGCGCATCTCACTGTTGAGAATGCCGGAGTAAGTGATGTGAATGGTCGCCGGACCTGCGGGCAACGACTTCGCCACTGTCAGAACCACCATCTCCTTCTCTTTCTCATAAGTGCCGGAGGCCTTTTGCGTGGCGCCGCCGCTGGTGATGGTGACCTCGTGGAAATCGATATCCGCCGCGTTCAGCGTAATTTCCGAAGTCGGCATCAGGACGCGGATGGAAATGGTTTCATCGCCTTCGAACGTGGCCTTGTCGAGATCGGGCGTGAAGGAAAGTTTGTAATTCTCAGGAACGGCCGCTTCGGGCAGCCGCTGGGCTGCTGCAAGAGATAACGTCGTCAACGCAAACGCGATTACGGCAAGAATTCGCTTCATATTTTCCTCAGGAGATGCTTGAATTCACTTCGTAAACGAACCGACTTCTGGATTCGACAATTTCTCAGGGCTTTAGATTCGTTCGGGGCATCCGCTTCAGCGATGCCGAAAAACGCCCCACAAACACTCCGGCTTCAGCCGCTGCGGAAGCCGCCACGCATAAACAGTATTGTCCCGCACTTCTATACGAAAGCTTGATCGCAAAAGTTCATTGCGGATGCGCAACCACACCGTTAATCACCGTCAGCGCGCACCGGTTGACTCCGAACCAGTAAGGGATCTCGCGATAGTCATCGACCGCAAACACGGCGAGATCCGCGTCTTTCCCCGGCTCAATCGATCCCTTCCGTTCTGCAACTCGCAGCGCCCAAGCACCATTAATCGTGGCCGCGGCAATGGCTTCCGCCGGAGTCATCTTCATGTGCGTGCACGCCAGCGACATCGCCATCGGCATGCTCAGCGTCGGCGACGTGCCGGGGTTGTAGTCCGTCGCCAGCGCCACCGGCACGCCCGCATCAATCAGCTTGCGTGCAGGCGGATATTCCTTCAGTCCCAAAAAATAATTCGCACCCGGCACCAGCGTTGCCACCGTGTCATGCCGCGCCAACTCCGCGATGTCGTCTTCCCTCACGTGGTCCATGTGATCAAGCGACGCCGGATTAAATCGCAAGAACGGCCCCAGCGCCGTCTCAGAAAGCTGACCCACGTGCGCCCGCACGCTGAGCCTGTGTTGCGTAGCGGCTTCAAAAATCTGCTCCGCCTCCACCGCAGTAAACGCCCCCTTGTCGCAAAACACATCGACAAACTGGGCGAGCCTCCGCTTAGCGGCCAGCGGAATCATCTCCTTACAGACGAGCTCAACGTATTTTGGTGAGCGGCCCTGAAATTCTTTTGGAACCACATGCGCCCCGAGAAGAGTCGCGATTACAGTTCCCGGCCAGCGGGAAGCCGCATCACGGATCGCTTCCAGCGACTTCATTTCCGACTCGACCGTCAGCCCGTAACCAGACTTAGCCTCAACGGTAGTAGTTCCATGCGCGGCCATGTCGCCCAAGACAGTTAGAACTTTCTCAACCAGAACCCGCTTCCCTGCCGTGCGCACGCCCTCCACGCTCGACCGAATACCGCCGCCAGCCGCGGCGATCTCTTCATAAGAAGCACCCTCAATGCGCTTCTCAAAATCCATCAGCCGCGGGCTGACGAAAACCGGATGGGTATGCGAATCCACGAACCCGGGCAGAACGACTTTGCCCGCGCAGTCAATCTCAGTAACTTTCTTGCGATTCTTCTTCAGCCACGGATCGCGCAAGGCATCTTTGGTCGTGCCCACAGAAACGATCTTGCCGCCAAGGCAAAGAACCGCGCCGTTTTCGATGATGCCGAGTTCTTTGAGGCCCGAGCCGCGGCGCGGTCCGGGCTTGAGCGAGGAATACCGAAGAGTAATGAGCTGGCCGATGTTCGCCAAGAACAACTGAGGTCGGACTTTCTGATTTGATTTTCGAAGGGAGGCCACGCTAGAGGAGTTTAACAGTCGATGCCGTGCATGGTCAGGTATCATCTTTCCTATGGAAAAGTACAGCCCCAAGCGCAAGGCGGAATTCCTGCTAAACAAAGCTGTCGACGAGGCCGATTACCGCGATGCCCGGAAAGAAGTTCGCAGGCTGAGCCTTGATCCGGATTCGATCCCACACGTGCGCCCGCCAGCCGACTCACGGTTTAATGTGACTTCGAGCTTCTAGGCGTTGGACGCAACTGTCGTCAGCGCCCCGCAGTTCGCACCCGAGAAGATTCCAAAATTGCTTTTTTGCTTCAGTCTGCGAATAGGTCCTCGCAATGGCAGCACTCGGCAGATTCATTTCGTAAACACGGTACGTTCCGCTGCAACTACATACGCTGACAGGAGCTACTTCGGCCGCTACGAGCAAGGTGGAGGAGTCTGTTTGCCAGGATACGAAGCCGGTGTTTGGCGGAACTTCGACGTCGCACTTCACGGGGCTTCCGAAATCTTTCTCAATCGGGCGAGAAACATCTATCTTGCGGAGACTGCCTTCTTCGACATAGAACACATAAACCCGGGAACCCAAACCTCCGCCACCTTCGGTCTGAGTCACGGCGAAGGCCTTGGAGTCCGGTGCCCACGCGACCTCGCCGTTGAAGCCAGGCAGATTGGCCGTCAATGTCTCACGCCCACTAATGACCCTGTAATCGATGTGGGATCCACCGGGGTCCTCTTTATCCGAAACAGCCTTAACGACCAGCGTCTTGTTGCCGTCGGGCGATGTCACTCGCACCGGATGACCCGGCGCCGAATCGAGTGTTGCTGCGTCGCGCGAATACAGCGTGTGAGGACCGTCGGGGCACGAACTCTTCGGCCCTTGAGCAAACGTGCCTACGCAGCAAAGCAGCAAGAAAATGAGCAGGCCCGAGTTCCACTTAATCATTTTGTTCCTCTGTCGCCTGAGCAACGACTACCGATTCGGCGAGTGTTATCCCATCGGAATCGTCACGCCGTTCTTCTTCGCAAACTCCTTCGCCTCGTCGTAGCCTGCATCGGCGTGGCGAATGATTCCCATGCCCGGATCAGTCGTGAGCACGCGCTCGATGCGCTTTGCCATTTCGTCAGTGCCGTCGGCAACCGTGACTTGGCCGGCGTGTAGCGAGTAGCCAATGCCCACGCCGCCGCCGTTGTGAATCGAAACCCACGAAGCGCCTGCCGCCGTGTTCAACAGAGCATTCAGCAGAGGCCAGTCGGCGACCGCGTCCGAACCATCTTTCATGCTTTCGGTTTCGCGGAACGGGGACGCTACCGAACCGCAATCGAGATGGTCGCGGCCAATCACGATCGGCGCTTTAATCTTCCCATTCTTCACCAGATCGTTCATCGCGAGGCCGAACTGCGCGCGCTCGCCATAGCCCAGCCAGCAGATGCGCGCCGGTAATCCCTGAAACTTAATGCGCTTGCGCGCCAGGTCAATCCAGCGGCGCAGGATGCGATTCTCGGGAAACAATTCTAAGACCAGCTCGTCGGTCACATGAATGTCCGAAGGTTCGCCTGACAATGCAACCCAGCGGAACGGACCGCGGCCTTCGCAAAACAGCGGACGAATATACGCCGGCACGAACCCAGGAAAATCGTAAGCATTCTTCACGCCGCGCTGAAACGCGAACGTGCGGATGTTGTTGCCGTAATCAAAAGTAATCGATCCCATCTTCTGCAAGCGCAACATACCTTCGACGTGTGCTGCGATCGCATCGAGCGATTTCTCCTGATAAGCCTTAGGATCGTTTTTCCGTAACTCGACAGCCTCCGCTAAAGTCATGCCATTCGGGATATATCCATTCAGCGGATCGTGCGCCGACGTCTGATCGGTCAAAATGTCAGGCACCACGCCGCGCGCGGCCAGTTCTGGAATCACATCCGCGCAATTCCCTACCAGCCCGACCGAAACATTTTCTTTCTTGCGCACAGCATTCTTCAGAATGCGCAGTGCTTCATCGAGCGTGGTCACCATGAAGTCGCAATAGCCAGTCTTCAGCCGCTTCTTAATGCGCTCCGGATCAACGTCGATCCCCAGAAACGCCGCGCCTGTCATGGTCGCGGCCAGAGGCTGCGCGCCGCCCATTCCGCCCATTCCGCCGGAGACGATCAGCTTGCCAGCGAGGTCTCCACCGAAATGTTTTTCGCCTGCCGCTGAAAATGTTTCGAACGTTCCCTGCACAATTCCTTGTGACCCGATATAGATCCACGAACCCGCAGTCATCTGCCCGTACATCATCAGACCGGCGCGCTCGAGTTCGTTGAACTTCTCCCAGTTCGACCAATGGCCTACGAGATTCGAATTCGCGATGAGCACGCGCGGCGCATGATCGTGCGTCGTGAACACGCCGACCGGCTTGCCCGATTGCACCAGCAAAGTCTCGTCGTTCTCAAGCTTTTTCAGAGTGGCAATGATCGCGTGGTAAGCCTCCCAACTGCGGGCAGCGCGGCCGGTTCCGCCGTAGACGACTAGATCCTGCGGGCGCTCGGCTACGTCGGCGTCGAGGTTGTTCATGAGCATGCGCATGGCAGCTTCCTGCTGCCAGCCTTTGCTAGTGATGGTGTTTCCGCGAGGCGCGCGAATGGAGGCGTAACCCTGAATCTCAGTTTCCACGGGCATGCATAGATGTTACTTGCTGAACGTGGAAGTGTTCAATGCTGGAGGGAGCCTAGAGCGGATTTACCAAGTTGAGTAGGCCGTGCCGTCGCTTGAGGTCATATTCGACGCAGAATGCACATCGTCGATGCCGGGGTCCTGCTGGTCTGGGCTTGAAATAACATTCTCTTCCATCTTCGGCTCCCAGTTCGATTCGTGCGTCATCGGATCCTTGGGAAGCTCTTTCAGGTAGCCCGCCTGCACCAGGTCATCGAGCGACTGCGGCGCTTTCTGCTTGTCGAGCGTGTACTGCGAGATCAGCTTGCGCAGTTCGAACAAGTCGTTGCGCAGGACGGCCTCGCGCGCGCTCACCACCGCCCGGTTGTAAATGGGAACCGTGATCGACATCAGTATCAGCATGATGATCATGACGATCATCAATTCAAGCAGCGTGAAACCCTGCTGCCGCTTTACGCCGCGCCCGATTTTTAGCCTGCTTACCATTTACCAGTCCTTATACTTCGTGCCGTCGAGCCCCGTGCCTTGCGACTTGGTGAAGACATCGAACACGCTCTGCCCGCCCCAGGAATCTGAATCTGGATCATCCTGCATCGAACGCATGCCCCATTCGGTTGTGCCGGTCATGGGATCGGTTGGAATCTGGCGCAGAAATCGCAGCTTCTTACCCTGCACGTCAACGCCCTTCACCAGCGTTTCAAGGTCGGGCGGATAATTTTGGCTATCCACTTTAGTCTGAAACAGGTTCCGGTCGGCTGCGTCCTTATAGCGGTCGATGGCATCGCGCATCTGCCATAAGTCGGCTCGCAGCAGGCGCTCTTTCTCTCGCTGGATGGTCAGCCTCGCCAGCGGCACCGCCATGGTCGAGAGAGCGATCAGGATGGTGGTGGCAATCATCAACTCAAGGAGCGTGAAGCCCCGTGATGACTTCGCACTCCGCCCGCGCATGAATGTTTGCAGCTTCATCTCAAAAAAATCCTGATAGAAAATCCTGAACTTATGAATCCGGACCTGCCCTTTCTAAGTAGCGCCTATCCTTATTGCACGGTCACCGACGCCTGCGCCCCATTCACCGTGATCGACTTCTGCGTGGGATCGAGCGCTCCACCGCGGGTAATGGTCAGAGGAGTTTGCCCGCTGGCCTTCGCCTGGAATGTGAGCGTGACCACAGTGCCTTGCCCGGAAACTCCACCCGAGCCCGGCGGGCGCGTCGCGGTGATCAGCAACGCACCAGTAGTCTCATCTTCGCGGTGTACCACGGCTACAGCCTGCCCATCCTGGGCAAGAAATCCTCCGCTTGAAATATTCACCAGTTGCAGTTTGGTCATGTCGTAATTCATCTGCACTGGCACGGAGTAAATATTCTGCGCCCCGGAGATCATCAGGTTCACCACGAATGTGTTGCCCTTCACTGCCGTGATCTGTCCCGGATCGAATAAGAAGTTCGGAGCGGCCGCCGCAGCCACAGCCGGATTCGGAGCTGGCGCCGAGGCACCCGGCACTTGGCCAGCGGGAGCCTGCGCCGCCGCAGTCTGACCCGCAGCAGCCGGCGGAGTCGCGTGGCTGACATGCCGCAGTTCGATGGTGCTTGCGGTGCCAATGTCGATCGGCCGCTGGTTCAACTCGCTCACGCCCGCTGCACGAATAATGTGCGGAGTAATCGCGAACACCGTCTCGTCCTGCGATTTATCCTGCGTAGTCTGTCCAAAAAGGTATTTCAGGATTGGTATGGAAGCCAACCCCGGGATTCCGCTTAACGACCTGGTCGACGAATCATCAAAGATGCCGCCAATCAGGCTCGGCTCGCCATCGGCCAGGCGGATTTCGTGCTCGATTTTCTTTTGCCCGATGATCGGCTGGCTGATGCCGCCGATGCTCGACTGCCCGACCACCGACGAAATTTCCATCGTGATCTTCAGCGTCACTTCGCGGTCCGCGTGCACGTGCGGAGTCACGTCGATGTTCACACCCACGTCCAGATATTGAAACTGCGTATTCACCAGCGGGTTGATGCCCACGCCGCCGATTCCGGGCTGGAACGACCCTGTGGCCACCGGCACGCGTTCGCCGATCTTCAGCGTCGCCTTCTGGTTGTCGAGCGCACGAACCTGCGGGTTCTGCAACATCTTTGTATCGCTATCGCCCATTACCGCCGACAAGTTGGCGGCGCCAATCGAAACCTGGAAATCAGTCGCGTTCAGATTGCCCAGAGTATTCAACTCAAGACCGCCGGCGCTCGAACCGGTGCTGGTTGTGCCCGTGGTTGAGGTCGTCGAAGTCGTGCTGGTGTTGATATTACTTTGCAAAGTAACCGTGGCACTACTCGGCGGTAGAAATCCTAAGGTTCGCGATCTGTCTTTGCTCACCTGTAAGACGGCGATGTCAACCACCACCTCCGGACGCGCCTTATCCAAATCATCCACAAGTTTCTCGGCCAGGGCGATCTGATCAGGGGTGCCCCGCACCACCAGCGCATTTTGCGAGAGCAACTGCTGCACGCGCTGCACATCGAGCACGGCGCGGATCGCATTCACCACATCCTGCAACTCGGTAGGCGCCGATAGATTCGATAGATAAAAAGTCTTCAGGACGCTCTGCTCCAGTTCCTTGCGCTTGGCCGCGTTATCCTGGGCCACAAAAATCGTATTCGCCGTCACCGGCCGCCAGAAGGTTTTCGATTCCAGCGCCGTAATCTTCAACGCTTCTTCCAGAGTCACTCCATTCAGTTCGACTTTAATGCGCCGCGAAGTGTAGTCGTAATCGAACAGAACGTTAATTCCAGCCAGCTGACCGATGGTCTGATAAATGACTTTGGAATCTTCGGTGAGCTTCACCGTGATCGGCACGGTTGAGATAGCCGCAAGTTCTACCGGACCAGCCGCATCCCGAAGCCTGCGCTCGATGCCGGTCGGCGGCCCCGCCGCCTGCGGTGGAGGGTTATTGATATCGTCGATCATCTTCTGCGTGCGCTTCAATTCCTGCTGCGCCGCAAAGAGCGACGGGTCGATGAACGCCGCCTTCTGAAACTCACCCAGCGCTTCCTGCAGCTTGCCCTGGTCGCGCAGCAAAATGCCATGGTGGACAATTGTGGCCGCGGCCTTAAACCGCAGGCGCTCAAACGACGACTTATAGCGCAAATCCTTCGGCTTCAGGTCGTAGGCCTGCTTGTAGAACTCGTAAGCAGTCTCGTAATTTTCGCGAGCCTCGGCGTCCGAACCCTTGTCATAGTCAGTCTTGGCCTTATCGGCGATGGCGGGCAGGATGGCAATCGCGACCAGCAGCATTACTGCCGCGGGCATTAGACGTCTCATTCGAAACCTCATCTACAAAAGTCTTCGCCGGACAAGCAGTCTGTACCCCGAAGGCCAGCGAACCTGGGATTCACTACACTCGAAACAATAAATAAATAAATAACGGTTTTGCAGCGATTATAGCATCGCGTTTCGCGCCTCCCGATGTGATTGCCCGCACGGGAGTTACACTCTTTAGTCGTAGTCCTATCGGGAGAAGACCGGCTCCCGGCTTCGGGCTCCCGGTTCCCGACTTCCGGAAGCCGGATGCCGAAAGCCGATCTTCGCTGCTAAGATGAAGCCGAGGCCATTGAATCATTGACTCAATGATTCAATCACTCAATGGCTCAATTCCATGCCCCGCCAATCCACCCACGAAACCAAGCCCAGCAAAGAAAAGGCGCCGCGCCGCGAACCGACAGCCTCCGGCCAACGAGACGCCGCCGTTAATAGGATCGCTTCACATAACTACTTCTTGCTGGAAAAATTTGAGTGCGGCGTGGTCCTTACCGGAACCGAAGCCAAATCGGTCCGCGGAGGCCTGGCCAACCTCAAAGATTCCTACGGCTTGGTCAAGGACGGCGAGCTCTGGCTCCTCAACGCCCACATCGGTCCCTACGAGCACGGCAACATCCACAACCACGACCCCCTCCGCACTCGCAAGCTGCTGATGCATAAAGAAGAAATCCGCAAGCTGATCGGCAAAACGCAACAAAAAGGCCTGACCCTGATCCCAGTCCGCATGTACTTCAAGAACGGCAAAGTAAAGGTTGAACTAGCCCTAGCCAAAGGCAAGCAGCTCTGGGACAAACGAGAAACCGAACGCCGCCGCACGGCCGACAAAGAAGCCAGAGAAGCCATTCGAGGCCGGAAGAAGTAGAGCCCCGGAGGGGCGGCAGATAATAGCCCAGGACGTAAGTCCTGGGTAAGTTCCTCCGCCTTGCAACAAGTCCCGTAGGGACGACACCGAAACGATAGGTAGTTTTGTCATTCCGAAGGCGGCCGTGTCGCCGAGGAACCCTTGTCAGCCCGCAGCGCCGAATCACCCGCCCACGAATTTGCCGTTGATCCCAAACCAGCAAAGCGGGCGTATGATGGTCGGCCAGCAGACTTGGAGCGATGGCGAATCCCGAACATCTCGCGAAGTTGAAGGAAGGCGTAGAAGCTTGGAATGCCTGGCGGTCTGGGCAGCCGCAGATCAAAGTAGACCTCAGCGAATCGAACCTGCAAAAAGTGGACCTCGAAGAAAAGGACCTCAGCGAGGCCATCATCAAGGCGACCGGCAGCAAGGCGGACCTCAGGGGGGCCAACCTTGATGGCGCGGATCTTCGTTATGCCCGACTCGGCGGAACGGATCTAACGAAGGCGAACCTCAGGAAGGCGAACCTAGGCTCTGCGTCTCTCCATGCCGCACACCTCAGCGGGGCAGACCTTACCGAGGCGAACCTTTTCCTGACCAATCTCAGCGAGGCAGACCTCAGCGGCGCAAGGCTGACAAGAACGAGTTTGATTCTTGCGGATCTGCGACTTGCAAATCTCAACAATGCGATGCTGAATCTCGCAGGGATGTTAGGGACATCGCTAATCGGGGCACAACTGAGCGGGACCGACATGACCGGCACCAGTGTGGGGGAAGCCGTGTTCGCCGATACTGACCTGAGTACGGTAAGGGGGCTCGATACGGTGCATCATGGCGGACCCTCGACTATCGGCATCGACACCATCTACAAATCGGGCGGAAAGATTTCCGAGACTTTTCTCCGTGGCTGTGGCGTGCCTGACGAATTCATCACCTTTGCAAAATCGCTCGTCACCAGCCCGATCCAGTTCTATTCCTGCTTCATCAGCTACTCGAGCAAGGACGACGAATTTGCCACGGAACTGCACTGTAAGCTTCAAGCGCAACACGTTCGCTGCTGGAGAGACAGCGAAGACTTGAAAATTGGAGATAAGTTTCAGGACGTCATAGACAGCGCCATCCGGCTTCACGACAAGCTGCTCCTCGTGCTGTCGGAGAACTCCATCAATAGCTCGTGGGTGGAATGGGAGGTAAAGAAGGCGCTCAAGAAGGAACAGGAGCACGGAGCAACAGTACTGTTTCCGGTGCGGCTCGATGATGCTGTTATGGAAACCCCTTACGCATGGGCGGCGGAAGTTCGCAAGCGCCACATCGGCGACTTCCGCAAATGGAAAGACCACGACTCGTTTCAAAAATCGCTCGACCGCCTCCTCCGCGACCTGAAATCGCAAGACTCCAAACCGAAATAGCTCTCACCTAGCATTTCCCGCCACCCTAGCGCGCAGCCTGGCGTATCATCGGCCAGCAGGCTGAACCTATGGCAAATCCGGAGCACCTCGCCACGTTTGCGAAAGGCGTAAAGGCTTGGAACGCGTGGCGACGAAGTCGACCGAAGATCGATCCGGACCTGTCTGGAGCAAACCTCGGAGGCCCAGACCTCCAAGGTGTGAACCTGCGCAATGCGGATCTGGAACGCGTGCGGGCGACAAGCGCCGACCTTGAGAAGGCCGACCTAAGCGACGCAAACCTCATGGGAGCAAGCCTCGACGACGCACGGTTCCGGTCGGCGGACCTCCGCCGGCCGAATTTTCGCAAGGCCAGCATTAGCAACGGAGACTTTCGCACCGCTAACCTCTGCGGCGCAAACTTCGACGAGGCCTATCTCTCCGGAGCGAACTTGCAATACCTGCGCTTCCCCGAGGGGGCCATTTTCTCAGGAGCGGACCTCTCGGGTGCCGACCTAAGCGAGACGAGCCTTTCGGGGGCAGACCTTGGGCGTGCCTCTCTTCAGCTGGCAAATTTAACCGACTCGTACCTAGGAAATGCCACCCTCGTAAACGCCAATCTCGAGGGAGCCAACTTTACGGGGGCCTTCCTGGCAGGAACGGATCTGACCGGCGCCCTCGTCAGAGACACGATCTTCGCTGACAACGATCTGAGTGCGACGATCGGGCTCGGTGATGTCCAGCACACAGGTCCCTCCTTCATCGGAATTGCCGCAATCTACCACTCGGGGGGCGCTATTCCTGAGTCGTTCCTACGTGGCGCCGGCATCCCCGACGACTTCATCACATACATGAAGTCCTTGAAGGACACAGCTGTTCAGTTCTACTCCTGCTTCATCAGCTACTCCACCAAAGACCAAGACTTCGCCGACCGCCTCTACGCCGACTTGCAGAACAAAGGCGTGCGCTGTTGGTTCGCTCCGCACGACGTTCAAGGCGGCAAGAAACTCCACGAGCAGATCGACGAAGCCATCCGCCTACACGACAAGCTGCTGCTGATCCTGTCGCCGCACAGCATGGAGAGCGAGTGGGTAAAGACAGAAATCGCCAAGGCCCGCAAGCGCGAGGTGCGCGACCAGCGGCGGGTCCTGTTTCCCATCCGGCTGGCGCCGTTTGAAACCCTGCGCGACTGGGAGTGCTTTGACGCCGACACCGGAAAGGATTCCGCCCGCGAGATTCGCGAGTATTTCATCCCCGACTTCAGCAACTGGAAGAACCACGACTCCTATCAGGAAGCGTTTCAGCGGCTGATCAGCGATTTGAAAGCGTCAGACTTAAAGCCGCAGTAAGAGATTTCCACAGCCCATTGTGACATCTGACCTTTGACCTTGCGCCGCATATCGAACTTGAGCAATCATGGCTGAGGCAGTGACAATCGGCTTTCAGTCGGCCGAGTCCAAACTGCCCAGCTCTAAGTCGCTGATTAAAAGGAACTTAGGATCTAACTGGTTTGGGATCAGTATCTTGCGGGGAAATTTCCGCTAACCCGATGATTCCAGAGATTTTGCAAAATGGGGGGGAGGGGGGTACCCCCCGACTTTCAGCGCAAAAAGCACGTGGATCGACCATAGCCGCCACGGTGCCGCAACAGCGCCAAACTTTATTTGCGTCGGAATCCACTGACGCAGATTAGGCAGGTGGCCGTCGATACGTCATCAACAAGATTCAATGCCGAACACTAGCCACTGACCACTGCTCTTATGAAAACCGTCAACCTCAAATCCGACATGCCGCAGGTCCACGAAGCGCTGCAGCGCCTCGACCGCGAACTTGCTCTCGCGCGCAACGAGAAAGCAAAGCTGTTCAAGCTCGTCCACGGATACGGATCTACCGGCGCGGGCGGCGACATTCGCATCGCCGTGCAAAAGCGCTTGATGGAACTGGCGCAGAACGGTCAGATTCGCGGCTGCATTTTCGGCGAGAACTGGTCGAAGTCCGACGAGCAAACCTGGAAGCTTCTGCAAGCGCACGCCGAACTCAAGAACGACTCCGATCTCGGCCGGCGCAATCAGGGCATCACTATCGTCTTGTTGTAAACGTGTCGACGGCTTCGCATCCTTTATAATCGCTGCGTTTCAAGGAGGCGTTCGCCCTTGGCCAATGAAGATCGGGACGACGAAGAGCGGATCGACGGTAAGCGGATCGACGAAAAGCGGCTCCGCGAAAAGAAGGACCGCGAACTGGGCATGGGACGCTCGATTTCGCGGCGTGACTTTCTGAACGGAGCCGCCGTCGGCATCGGAGGATTGCTGGCGAGCCAGCGTGCGCTCGCAGCTCTGGCGCCCGCGGAATTCCCGCTTGAAACTGGAGCGCCGCAAACCGCCGCAACTGATGCGCCATTCGCGCCTGAGCGAGCCGCGGACTATTATCCTCCTGCGCTCAACGGCATGCGCGGAAACCACGACGGCACGTTTACCTACGCGCACCGCTTGCGCGACGGCGAAGCCTGGGATGCCGACGAAGCGCCGCAATCGACCGGCGAAACCTACGACCTGGTCGTGGTCGGCGGCGGAATCAGCGGGCTCGCGGCCGCTTACTTCTTCCTCAAGAGTGCGGGCGAAAAAGCGCGCGTACTTATTCTCGACAATCACGACGACTTTGGCGGACACGCCAAGCGCAACGAGTTCCATTCTGGCGGACGCATGTTGCTCGGCTATGGCGGAACGCAGTCGATCGAGAGTCCGGGAAAATATAGCCCTGAAGCGAAGGCGCTGCTGGCCGAGTTGGGGATCGACACGCAGAAGTTTTTCAAAGCCTACGACAAGAACCTGTATGCATCGCGCAAGTTGGGAACCGGCTATTTTTTTGACAAAGAAACTTTCGGCGAAGACCGGCTGGTCGCGGGCATGGGAACTTCGCCTTGGCCTGAATGGCTGGCGAAGACGCCGCTCAGCAATGAAGTGCGAAAGGACATCGCGCGCGTTTACGCAGAAAAAATCGATTACTTCTCCGGACTCTCGCAGGAGCAGAAGATCGCGAAGTTGTCGAAGATCAGCTACGCCGATTTTCTGACGAAGATCTGCAAGGTGCATCCTGACACGTTGAAGTTTTTTCAGACCTTCACGCACGATGAGTTCACGGTCGGGATCGACGCGGTTCCGGCGATGTACTGCTACATTGCGGGCGACGATTACGGCGGCTTCACCTATCCTGGCTTCGACGGGATGGATCTTGGTCCCGACAAAGAAGAAGAGCCTTACATCTTTCATTTTCCGGATGGAAACGCATCCGTTGCGCGGCTGCTGGTGCGGTCGCTGATTCCGGGCGCGATTCCCGGACACACGATGGAAGATGTGGTTACGGCACGCGCCGACTACAGCCGCTTGGATCGCGATGGATCGGCTACGCGAATCCGACTCAATAGTACGGTCATGAATGTGAAGCATGCGAATGGCGCGTCGAATAATGGCGCGAAAGAAGTTGAGATTGCTTATGTGCGCGGGAAGAAGTTGCAGTCGGTGCGAGCGAAGCAATGTGTGCTCGCCTGCTACAACGGAATGATTCCCTACGTTTGTCCGGAGTTGCCGGAGAAGCAGAAGGAAGCGCTGGCCTACTTGGTAAAGGCGCCGCTGGTCTACACGCACGTCGCGATTCGCAACTGGATGTCATTCCAAAAACTTGGAGTTCGGCACATTGAGTCGCCGGGAAGTTATCACGTATATACTGCGCTCGATTTTCCTGTGAGCCTGGGCGATTACGCATTTCCCGCTAAGCCGGAAGAGCCGATGGTCCTCTTTATGTTGCGCACGCCGTGCTATCCGGGACTGCCGATTCGCGATCAGCATCGCGCGGGTCGCGCGGAGTTGATGCGCACTTCGTTCTCGACATTCGAGCGCAATGTACGCGAGCAACTGGGTCGAATGCTTGGCAGCGCGGGCTTCGACGCGGCGCGCGACATCGATGGCATAACCGTGAACCGTTGGGCTCACGGATATGCGTATTCGTACAACCCTTTGTTCGATCCGGATTGGGCGGAAGATGAGAAGCCTTGGGTGATCGGCCGCAAGACGTTTGGACAGATTGCTATCGCTAACTCAGATGCGGGAGCATCGGCCTATACCAACGAGGCAATTGATCAGGCTTATCGCGCAGTGCGGGAGTTGGCAGCGCGAAAGGCTTGAACCTCTGTCGCGTGTGCGACGATGCTCTTTTAAACAACGCTATGACGCTTGCGTTTCCGGAGGAACATTCGGAATTACCGGCTCGACAACCGGCTCAGCTACCACAGGTGCGACGACGGCTACGGTCGTGAAAGTTTCGACGACCGCGATCGGCTGCACCATGTTCTGCAGGTAATAACTTACTGCCACACCGCGCTGCCAGAAACGCGGAATCGGCAGGAACAGCAAGGTCAACTGGCTGACGAAGAACGCGCCTAGCACGCTGGCGGCCGGAACAAACTTCATCCAAACCCAAATTCCAGCCACCAATACAATTGCCGCTACAATCGTTGCCGCCACATAACTTGCGAGCAGCTTTCCTAATCCTCGCCAGGTATGGCGGAAGGCTGCGGCAATCGATTTGCGCACCGCCCGCTGATCGCTCAGGACAACATCGGCCTGCGCCAGATCGAACCAGATGCGCAGGACGCTCATCACCAGAAAAATCACGAGCAACGTCGCCAGTGAAAGATAGAACGGCAGCAATTCGTTGGTGCTTTCTCCCGCGGCCTTCAACAGCGGTGCGCGAATGCCGAAGAGCGCACCTGCAACGATTCCCATCACGATGCCCGCTAAAACCAGCAGCCGGATAAAGCGCCAGAGATTGCGTCCGCACGCGCGGAAGAAATCTTCGCGCGGCAAGCGGTAGGTTGAGGCATAACCTTGTAGCACTCCCGGCAAGAACAATGCAGTAGCGATGAAGAAGAGAAACGCGAAATCGCCAGCCGGAGCGCTCAGCGCCCGAGTTGAACCGAACTCTGGCCGGGCGAGCAGTTCAGCAAACACGCCCATATCGAAGCCGTGCACCAAACGATCAGAGAGCAGACTGTGGTCGAGAATTTCGTGGGCCTGATTGCTGAACGCGGCTGTACCGAAAAAGGCGAGCGCCAGGTTCAGCAAGTAGAACCAGACGATGTAGCGTTTGTTGCGGGCTACCATGCTCCAGCCGCTGCTCAGTAAACCTTGATTCTGTGTCATGCTTTGCTCCCAATTTTCTTAACTGGCGGCCAACCTCAGCGGCTGAAGCCGCGTGGATTTGAGCGCCTTTACGGCACGACTAAAGTCGTGCCCTTCCCGATCTCTTTTCAGCGCGATCCCTTGTCGTAAGTTGAACTGCGCTCCGCGCGTTGCTGACTCTTGCTTCCGCCATCATCTACGGCCGCTAGCAAAACCAAGATCCCTCGCTTTGCTCGGGATGACATTTCAACTTGTTGCCGATGCCTGCCTTTAAACTCCCCACCACGCTAGGGCCTGGCTTACCCATTGGGTCGCGAACATCCAGTAATTCGACACCTTGCGCGCCGGCTTGCCATGGGCTTCGGCGGTGTAGCTGTTATTGAAATCGTTGCGGTCTATCTGGATTTTGTGATCCGGATCTATTTCCGCCGACTCGATTTTCGTTTTCTTTTCGTACGGACCAAGCCTGGTCCAGCGGTTTATTCCGTCCCAGTGCTCGCGGATGGTTTCGCCGTTTTCGAATTTGATTTGTACGTCGACCGGCATCACGAAGTCTTCTTTGCGTTGCAGCCAGACGTAGGAGCGATAGACCGTATCCTTGTCGTCCTTATTCGCGCTTTTCTTTTCGTCGTACCAGTTCACTGGAAGAGATTCAGTTTTCAGCACTTTGTAATCCATCACCTGCACGCCGTAGATCGCCTGATTGAAATACCAGCGCAAATCCTTGCCTGAAACTTCTTCGATCGTCTTCAGGAAATCTTCTTTGGTGGGGTGAGTGAAGCGATACTTCATGAAGTAGACATGCATGGCCTTCGCCATGGTGTCTTCGCCGATGATGCTTTCGAGCGTCAGCAGTACGCTGGCCGTCTTGCCGTAGGTAATCCCGGCGTAGGAGCCGGAGTTGTAATATTCGTAGGCGTTCTTCGCGATGGGATCAAGATCGGCCACGCCAATGTAGCCCACCCGCTGCAATTCCCTTTCTCCCATGGTGACGCCTGCCATATTCCAGATGGATGTGTTCTTCCCGAGAATCGAATCGAGCACTTTCACTTCCGTGTAGCTGTTGATGCCCTCGTCCATCCAGGCATCTTCGAATTCGTTGGTCGCGACCATGCCGTACCAGTACTGGTGGCCGAACTCGTGCTCGATCACGAGTTCGGGCATGTGCAAACCCTCGGGCATGAACCAGCTCGTTTCGCCGGTAATGAATGTAGGATATTCCATGCCTCCCGCGGCCGAATCGGGCTCGGGATCGACGAGGGTGATCGTCTTGTAGGGATACGGACCGTACCAGCGCTCGAAGTGATCCAGAGATTCCCTGAGGATTTTTTCGTGACGCTCCACCTGATTCCAGTGTGCGGGCTGCATTAGAATTTGCATTCGCACTGGGCCCATCTGACCCTGGAAGACGCCATCATCTTTCACTTTGTAACGCGGGCTCGCGGTCCAGGCGAAGTCGTGGATATCGTCTCCGTGATAGGTGAGGGTCTTGGTGTTGTCGGCATTGTTGGCCTCGCTGACCTTCACACCGCTCGCGCCTACTATTTCAAACTGCGGCACGGTTAGCTTAACGTCATAGACGCCGAAGTCGGCGAAGAACTCGGTGGTGTTGTGATACTGGTGGCAGTTCCAGGCTCCGTGCCAGAAGACGCCGACCTTGGGAAACCATTGTCCACCGAGCACGAAATCGCGGCGGTATCCAGAGCGGGCCTGGGTTTCGGGAAACTTTGTCTGAAAGGTAATTTTGAACTGGACGGTTTCGCCGGGCGCAATTGGTTTGGCCACAGGCAGATCGATTACGGTTTTGTCGTCTTTATTGCCATCGTCAGGCGCGATGTAGTGCAACTGCGCGGTCAGATCGCCTTGGCCTACTACTTCGAGGCTCTTGATTTCTTCCGATCCGTAGTCCTTGTCTTCCCACTTGGCGTAGCTGGTGTCGCGGCTGCCCATGAGCTTGGCTTCGCTCACCCAGGTGGCCTTGGGCTGAAACGCATTCTGATAGAGGTGAAATGGAAAATGGTCGAGCGCCTGCCCGGTCACGTTGTGATAGGTGAGCACTTCGGTGGCGTCGACGACATGCGTTCCCGCGTTGTACTTGGCATCGATTTCGTAATGCACGATGCGCTCGGACATGGGCTTGTCGGAATTGATGGCGAGCGTAGTGTCGGGGATCGTTGCCGTCACGCTGGTGGCGGGCATGGAACCGGTGGCGGCACTGACTATTGTGGCCGACTGCTGTGGGGCTGCTGCTTTGGCAGCATGCTGCATCACGGCCAGCGAGAGCACGATCACGGAAACTACCGGGAAAAATAAAATCATCCACCGGATTTTCATGGAGGAACCTCTATTCTTGCTGTGGGATGAAATGATACCCCAGGCGGTCGAATGGCGTCATCTGATCGATATTAGATACGTGGCTGGTGTGGCTGCGGTTCCAAGTAACTTCTACGGGTCAGGGATGATGCGGACCTTCGAGCTTGGGCTGCTCCTGCTGGCTTACGTGTGTGGTCACGGCGATGCGCTTGGTTTTGCGATAGACGTTTGCGACCGCGAGCGTCCAGAATGGAACCAGGTCGACGCCGGGGACCAACTTGGCCACGAATGACGGGAGAAATTCCCAGTGCCAGCCGAGAAGATAAATCATCGCGGCGCCGATTCCGAAATCGAGAATGTCGTCTGCGGGTGAGATTGCGCCTGGGGCGAATATGGGGAAGACGACGATTTGCAGCGCGTCGGCAAGAATAGCCAGCAGCATCGCGGTCTTGAAGTTTGGTCCCGGTGAGATCGTGATTGTGTCTTCGGTCATGGTGAAAACCGCTGCCCCCCTTAGCCTCTATCCTAATTAGATGCGACTGCGGGGCAGTTGGGATGGAGTGAGTTTGAGAGAAGTCACAACGCAAGTTGCTCCCACGACTTTCAGAAACGGGGTTTGTAGTCGAAATCAACCAGGCCGTCCCGATAGTCAATCTTGATATCCAACAAGTTCAGCATGGCGAAGCCGAGAGTGCCCGATATCTCGGTTCCGGTGGACTCGCTAATGGAGTTGAGGTCGAAGGTCAGAAGATCCTGATTTTCCTGGCGGAGATGACCGAATTGCAGAACCGCTTTATCGGCGCTGTATACCTTGTTCACAGAACCACTGAGTCCGTGTACGGTGACATTCGAATCCCCATGCACCTTGGTGACTTCGCGGGCGGCCCTGGGCGTGATCTGGTTGGTCAAGGCTCCGGTATCGAGAAGGAAAAACTTGGTAGTGGAATCTCCTAATTTCGTCGGAACTAAGAGCTCGTGCCCGAAGCGGTAAATCTTAGTGAACGATTTCATTTCCGGCGCGACGTAGGGATCGTGGAATCTGGCAGTGGACGAAGGAGCCTGGTTCTTGGCGTCGCTGGGGCGGTCGGCATTGTCTGCGGGTGAGCTGGTATCTTCATCCCCGGTGCTCAGGGCAACGGGAGCGGCGGCTCCATCGTCCTCCGGCCGTTTGGGCAGCGGGCTGAGGCGGAACTTTTGCTGGGGAAAATCGATGTCCACGAGGAAGTCCTCGAATACGTCAGCTCCGATCAGTCCTTCCTCGTCGACGACCGAGCGCTGCTCCAGGACTTCGACGGGACAGTTCTGAAACTCCAGTTCGCCGATCTTGATGGAGTTGGCTATTCCCACGTGTCCGCCCTTGTCACCTTTATCTCCAATCCCGCCGACGCGGGTTGCGAGAAGCTTGTTGATTCCGGCTTTCTCCGCGATGCGGCGGTCCACGAGAATTCCGCTTGCCCCGGTATCGAGCATCAGCTTTGCCTTTTGTCCATTCACATTGACGGTTAATCCATAGCCGCGAAGATGAATCGGATCACTCAAAAGCTGAACGAGCGGGGTTTCGGTGGAGGTAACCTTGCTGACCAAATGGCAGGCCTTTCGAGGCTCGGAGGCTAGGGCGGTCAGGTAGTCCAAGTGGTGCTGGATATGGGCTTGGTCCGGGACGTCTGCGTCAGTGGCCGCTAGGAGTTTCAAAGCCTGAATGCGATCAGAGAGCCGGAGTGTTTGAATCCAGTAAAATTGAATGTCGGGATCGTCGGGATCGAGTTCGTGCGCCTTGTCGATCATCGCCTTGCCGCTTTTGTACATCGAGAGAGCACTTCTGACGCGGGCCAGTCCGAGGTAGGCCCTGGCCTCCATGTGGCGGGAGTTCACTACGTTCACCCACTCCTGTTCGGCCTCCTTTATTTTTCCTTGGCGGAAATAGACTTCGCCCTGCGCGACGTGCAGGGCCGGAGAGTCAGAGACGGCTTTGCCCTTGGCGATTGTTTCCGACGCGAGATCCACGTTGCTCTGCTTTAAATAGACGCGAGAGAGACCGGCATAAGCGTCGGCAGATTTGGGGTCCGCCTGCAAGGCCTGTTGATATTTCTCGATCGCACTGGTCAGGTTGCCCTTGCGATAGAGCGATGAAGCCTCCGCCAGAGGATCTGTGGACGCGGCGGAATTTGGCGGTTTTGTTGCTGACGCAGCGGCGGTATCGGCTTGGGGTGTCGCGACAGGAGCGGGTGCTGGCGCTTTAATGTCAGTGGACTGACCGGCACACAGGCCGGCAAAAACAAAGGTAAGTACCAGTAGCGAACGCAGAACCTCAAACATGTGGCGGCGCACCTTTCCGGTCACGCAGGGTCCGATTAGGCCGGCGAACTTTGGGGAAGTCCGGCACGCAGCTTTGGCAGTTTGCCACAGGGCTCGGGCAAGTGTCGAGAATTGTTTGCGAAATTTCTGGTGGCAAAATTCAATCACTTGTAACCTTCGAGGCCTAGAGTCGGAGCGTAGAATCACATCGATATGTCTAGACTCGCTTGCGGAGTGTTGCTGGTTATCACGACTGCGATGGTGGTAGCGACGGCGCTCCCGGGTCGCGTCTTGGGCGCGGAGGCGGCCCCAGCGGACGTCCACCCGATCACTGCTGCGGTGGATGAGCATTACAACCACCTGCAAACTCTGCAGGCGGAGTTTATCGAGGTTTATCGTGGGTCGGGGATCGAGCGGACGGAGTCGGGCACGCTTTGGCTGGCTACGGGCGGGCTGAAAAAACCTGGCAAGATGCGGTGGGAATACCGTTCTCCCAGGGAGAAGCTGTTTGTCAGCGACGGGAAAAGTGCGTGGTTTTATGTTCCGGACGACCGGCAGGCGCGCAGAAGCGATGCGCGGAAGTTGGATGACATTCGCTCTCCGCTTGCATTTTTGCTGGGCAAGAGCAAGCTGGAAAAGGAGTTACAGGGTTTGTCGCTGGCACCTGACGTTGCTCCGCTGGCTTCTGGGGACGTTGTGCTGCGAGGGGTTCCGGCGGCTCTGGCCGACCGCATCAGCGAGATCTTGCTGGAGGTGACGCCGGAGCACAGGATTTCGCGGATTGTGATGAATGAAGTGGACGGGTCGGTGACTGAGTATAGATTCACAGATCAAAAGGAGAATGGGGCCATTCCGGATGGACGGTTCGCGTTTACGCCTCCCGCGGGAACGGAGACGGTGGAGAGCGAGCTGGGACGTTGAGTTGTTGGATGCGGTAAATGCTGTATCGCGCTGATTTGTAGTGACTTGCAGCTTCGAGTTCAACCGAGAGAAAGATTGCTCCCAAGTGAGAGTTCCAAGCCGGAGCCAGATCCCTGATGCAGCAATTTCGGGCGCGGCTCGATGACCTACTCTCCGATCGAGGCTTGCAAGGCATCGAACTATCAGTTCCCGTTCCCGATATGAATGCTCTGGTTACTTGCGATACCTAGGAGTGGTGGAAGTTGTGGTGATCTGGGCGCGAGATCACGCGCAGGAATGTTAGACTGAGCCGAGAAGGTCGTGTGCCTGCAGGAAGATAGCTGGATGAATACACCTAGGTAAGAGGCATGGCGGAATTTGTCGTAAAAGTCGCGGACGAGCGTGGCCATACGCACCAGCAGGTGGAGCAGGGCTACTCCGTGGCAGAGGTGCGCGACCGCTTTGCTTCGCAGGGTTATCTGGTGCACTGGGTGAAGCCGCAGGGAATTCTGTCGGGCGGCTTTTCGATGCGCCGAGGCCGCAAGCTGAAGAATGCCTCATTCCTGCAGTTTAACCAGCAGTTTCTTACGCTGATCAAGGCCGGGCTGCCGATTCTGAATTCGCTCGATCTGCTGATCAAGCGGCAGAAGGATCCGAACCTGCGCCAGGTGCTTGAGAACGTTCGCGAGCGGGTGAAGGGCGGCGAGTTGCTGTCGGATGCGTTCGCCTCGCACCCCATGGTGCCGAAGATCTATACCACGACGCTGATGGCTGGCGAGAAAAGCGGAAACATTGACGAGGTGCTGAATCGTTATATCAACTTTCAGCGCCTGGCGATGACCTTCCGGAAGAAGCTGTTTGTGTCGTTGATCTATCCCACGCTGCTGGTGACCGTGGTGACGATCATGGTGATGTTTTTGTTCACTTACGTGGTGCCTAAGTTTGCGGAGTTGTTCAACAGCCTCGACGCGAAATTGCCGGCGATCACTTTGTTCATGCTTGCGGTGGGACAAAACGCGCAGAAATATTTCCCGTTCATCGTGGTCGGGCTGGCGCTGGCGGGTTTTCTGTTCTGGCAATGGAAGAGGACGGACCGCGGCGCCGACCAGATCGACCGCGTGATTTTGAGCCTGCCGCTGCTGGGCGATATCCGGCTGAAGCATCAGGTGGCAACTTTTTCGCGCATGCTGGCTACGCTGCTGCAAGGCGGACTGCCGCTGGTGCCTTCGATGGAAACCGCGGGCAGTTCGATGAGCAGCCGCCGCATTTTGAAAGGCATCATGCGGGCGAGCGTGAGAGTTCGCGAAGGCCAAGGGCTCGCGAGCAGCCTGGAGGAGCAGAGAATCTTCCCCGACCTGGCGGTGGAAATGCTCGAAGTGGGCGAATCCACGGGAGCTTTACCGGCCATGCTGAATTCGGTGGCCGAGTTCTATGAAGAGGATGTGCAGACTGCGTTAGGCGCGTCCATGGCTTTGATTGAGCCGCTGATTCTGATAGTCATGGCAATATTCGTGGGCGGAGTGTTGATCTCGCTGTATTTGCCGATCTTCACTCTGGGAGTGCACTAAAAAGCTGTTAGCTCTCAGTTTCAGCTTTTAGCCAGAAGCAAAAGCTGAAGAGGCAGGAGCTAAAGGCTTAAGAGCTTGTTTTCGGGGATTTTAAGAATGGCAACTGCAGATAAGAAATCACTTTTCGTTAACGGCGAAAACGCCGCCCAGATGGTCACCACGGGGAATCCCATCACCGACCTGGAACGCGCCCAGGACGTGGCGCGGCGCTATCGCTGCGAATTTGTCGACCTCACCGACTTCCAGCTTCACCATGAACTGTTCAAGAAGTTTTCTCCGGAACTGATGTTCCGCTACAACTTCGTGCCACTCGAAGAAACAGCGGACGGCAAGCTGGCCATCGCCATCGCCGACCCCAGCCAGCTGATGATGATCGACGAGATCAGCCTGCTGCTGCAGAAGCGCATCGTCACAAAAGTCGCGACGCTGAAGCAGATCTCGGACATCCTCAAGAAGACCGAGCAATCGCAGCGCGTTCTCGAAGAGGCCAGCGAAGGCTTCCAGATCATTCGCGAAGACGAAGCCACCGGCGCCGAAGAAACGCTGACCATCGACAAGCTGACCGCCGCCGGCGATACCAGCCCGATCATCCGCTTAGTCGACACTACGATTTTTACCGCGCTGCAGCGACGCGCTTCCGATATTCACATTGAAACCCGCGACGACTCCGTCGTCATCAAGTTCCGCATCGACGGCGTGCTCACGCAAGCCATGCCGCCGATCGGTAAGGAACATCACTCGACCGTGATTTCGCGCATCAAGGTCATGAGCGAGCTGGATATTTCCGAGCGCCGCGTGCCGCAGGACGGACGGTTCCGCGTGAAGTATAACGGCCGCGCCATCGACTTCCGCGTCTCCATCATGCCTTCGATTCACGGCGAAGACGCTGTGCTACGCGTGCTCGATAAAGAATCGATGAGTGAGAAGTTCAAGTCGTTGACTCTGGAAGTGGTCGGCTTTGACGAAGACGATTTGAAGAAATTCCGGCGCTACATTAAAGAGCCTTACGGCATGGTGCTGGTGACGGGACCGACCGGCAGCGGCAAGACGACCACGCTCTACGCTGCGGTAAATGAAATCAAGACCGACGAAGACAAGATCATCACCATCGAAGACCCGGTCGAATACCAGCTTCGCGGCATCACGCAGATTCCGGTCAACGAGAAAAAAGGATTGACCTTTGCGCGCGGGCTGCGCTCGATTCTGCGACACGATCCCGACAAAATCATGGTCGGCGAAATCCGCGATCAGGAGACGGCGCAGATCGCGATTCAGTCGGCGCTCACCGGCCACCTGGTTTTCACCACGGTCCACGCCAACAACGTAGTGGATGTCATCGGCCGCTTCCTGAACATGGGCGTCGAGCCTTACAACTTCGTTTCCGCGCTGAACTGCATTCTGGCGCAGCGGCTGGTGCGCTTAATCTGCGAATCCTGCCGCACCCAGGTAAATTATCCGCCGGACGTGCTCGAGGCCAGCGGCCTTGACCCGGTGCAGTGGTCGAATGTGGCGTTGTATGAAGGCCCGGGATGCATCGAGTGTGCGGGCACGGGCTTCCGCGGCCGAACCGCGATTCACGAATTGCTGGATTTGAGCGACCGCATCCGCGAAATGATTCTGGCGCGAAAGCCCACGTCGGAAATCCGCCGTGCCGCGCGCGAAGAGGGCATGCGTTTCCTGCGCGAATCGGCGCTGGATAAAGTCCGGCTCGGCCTGACTACGCTGAAAGAGATCAATAAAGTCACGTTCATCGAGGCCATGCGGTAAAAGCTGTGGTCGGTGGTCAGTGATGAGTGGTCAGTTTAATCCCAGCCGCCTCGCGCGGCTGGTCACTACCCAAGTGCCCTATGCAGTGCCCTATCAGGTATTGCAATTAATGCGATATGGCGTTTGAATTAGTAGAAAGGCCCAATTGATCGGCGACAAGTGTCACGCGGATGGTAAGTGGCGAATTTACTGGCCACTGACCACTAGTCACTGACCACTGTTCTTATGACTTCTGGCAACAATACGGCGAAACCCAAGCTGGCGTGTGAGATCGCCGCCGACCGCGTGCTGGTCGGGCGAGTGTCTGACGATGGGCGCAGCCTGGCGGCCTGCGCCGCGCGCGAACTTGCGCCCGGCTGCGTGGTTCCAGATCTGGTTGAGGGCAACCTGCGCCAGCGCGATGCTGTCAAAGCCGCAATCGAAGAGGCTCTCGAAAGTGTGGCCGGACGCACGCACGATGTGATCGCTGTGGTGCCTGACGCGGCGGTTCGTGTTGTGTTGCTCGAATTCGATACTCTGCCCGCCGACTCCGAAGAGGCCGCGAATGTGGTCCGGTTTCGATTGAAAAAATCATTGCCCTTTGACGTCGACAAGGCTCGGGTTTCCTACCACGCGCAGAAATCAAAAGAGGGCATTCGTGTGGTCGCCGCGGTGGCCGTGGCGAGCGTGGTCGAGGAATACGAAGCTGCCTTTCGCGATGCCGGTTTCAGCCCCGGGGTGATTCTGCCTTCCATGCTGGCGGCACTTGGCGCTGCGGAGGGCGAGAGGCCTACTTTGGTTGTCAAAGTGGACGCGCGAACTACAAGTATCGCAATCCTTAATGGCGATCAGCTTCAGTTGTTCCGCACGCTTGAAAACATGCGTGGGGTTGCCATCACGGGAGATCAGTTGGCCGAAGACGTTTATCCGTCGGTAGTTTTTTTTCAGGATACGTATCATCTAAATATAGAGAAGATTTTCGTTGCGGGAATATCGGACACGGGGAGCGCGGCGCCTGCGCTGCGCGCGCAAACCGGCGCCGAAGTCCAGGAACTTGTGAGCGCTTCGCAACTGGGAGTGAGCACCGGAGGTTCGGTGCCGCGCTGGCGAATGGCCGGAGTGGTAGGAGCACTAATTTCTTAAAGGCAGCCGCCAGTCGCCGGCTGCCAGTTGCCAGCGAGACCTACTGGCGGCTGACTACTGGCAACTGACAGCTGGTTTACATATGCGTCTGAACATCAATCTCGCGAGCCAGCCCTATGAAGATGCGCGGCAGTTTTGGCTGCGTTGGGGGACGGCTCTGGCCATTGCTGTGATTGCTACGCTGGCTCTGCTGACCTACACCATTTCGAACTGGAGGGCTGCGCGGCAGGACCATGCCACCATCGCGGCCTACCGCTCCGAGATCGCGGAGCGTGACCGCAAGCGCGAACGAGCCCAGGCATTTCTGAATCAGCCGGAGAATCGCGCCACTCGCGACCAGTCCCAATTCCTGAACCAATTGATCGAGCGCAAAACGCTTTCATGGACGCATGTGCTGGAAGATCTCGAGAAGGTGATGCCGGCGCGGGTTCATTTGATTTCGATTCATCCCGCGCTCGATGAGGAAAATCAGCTTACGCTGAAGATGGCCGTGGGTGGCGATTCGCGGGACAAGGTCCTCGAGTTGGTACGGCGCATGGAGGATTCGGGGCACTTCGCGCAAACCTACATTGAGACGGAAACGACGGCCGCTGCGGGAAGTGGGGATACGGTGCAGTTCAACATCAATGCGGTCTACATTCCGCAATTGGCGCCCGCGCTGACGACGGTGGCCCAGACGGAAACGCAGGCGCCAATCAAAACAAAAGCAAAAACGATTTCGAAGGCACCAGTAAAAACGCCAGCGAAGACGCCGGCACCACCGAAGAAAGCCCCGGCACCAACGAACGCTTTGAAAGGGAGCAAACCCTGATGCCAGACTTGAGGCAAACCCGGAAAAATATTAAGACCTCGCTGGCGATTCTGGCGGGCGTGGATATCGTTGCGCTCGGACTGCTATTTTCACCGCTGGTGGGTTCGACCGATTCGCGGCGGCAGGAAATGAACCAGTTGTGGAGTGAGTTGCAAACTAAAACCAAGCAGGTTGGGCCGCTCACGGATCTGCCCGACAAAGTTCACACTGCGAATAAGCAGATCGCCGACTTCTACAAGAAGCGCTTCCCTTCCCAGGATTCTCAGATCGCAACCGAATTCGGCAAGCTGGCCGCGGCCAATGGAGTCACGATCGAGCAGGCAAGATATCCCGTGAATGTGAAAGACGAAGAAACCGGCCGGCTGGATCCGGTGGAGATGGAAGCGGAACTTTCGGGCAATTACAAATCCCTGGCAACGTTTATCAATGCGCTGGAACGCGATGACACGTTTTTCCTGATCAGCAGCATAACGCTGGCTGGCGAAGCGAAGGGTCCCATCAAGCTGCAAATGAAACTGCAAACGTATTTGAAGGCGGGCGCGTAGTGAAACTGGGAACCGAAAACCGGAAGCAGATTATCGTTGCGGCGGCGCTGGGAGTCGTTCTCCTTATCGTGGTCGCCTACGAGTTCATGCCATCTTCTTCCACCATCGCTTCCACCACGCCGGTGTCTACTGTTGACCCACTTGCGCCCACTGTTCCTGCGCGTCCGGCGGCGCGGCACGCTGCGCCCGTGAAAGCAAAAAAGGAAACTCCATCGCAGAGCCTTGACCCCACGCTCCACCTGAAACTGCTCGCCGCCACCGAAGCGATTAAATACGATGGCTCGGGACGAAATATTTTCATATCGCAGGCCGAGGACGTGAAGATTCCTACCGTCATCGGTGCGGCAGCAACCGACCATAAACCGGGAGAGATTACGTACACTGCACCGGCTCCGCCGCCAGCGACGCCGATTCCGTTGAAATTTTTCGGCTTCGCCAGCCGGCCCGGAGAACCTAAAAAGATTTTTCTGATCAAGGGAGAGGATACTTTTATTGCGGGCGAAGGTGAGATCGTTGACCGCCGCTACAAAGTCGTGAAGATTTCTCCAACTTCGGTCGATATTCAGGACGTAGTCGGCAGCGGACCTCCGCAAAATATTCCGTTAACGCAGGGGAACCCGTCGTGAAGCTGTTTGCGGCAGCAAGGCGAAGATCGAAGCGAGGCAAGGAAGAAGGTTATATCCTGCTCACGCTGCTTCTCGTGGTTGCGCTGATGGGCATCTTCGCGCTGGCAGCCAGCCAGCTGATGAAGATTCAATTCGAGATTCAGCGCGATCAGGAACAGGAAATGATTCACCGCGGCGTGCAATACTCGCGCGCCATCCGCGGCTATTACAAAAAGTTCGGACGCTACCCAACCAAGCTTGAAGATCTCGACAACACCAACAATCTGCGCTACCTGCGCAAGCACTACAAAGATCCGCTCAATAAGAATAAAGATTTCAAGCTGCTCCATTTCGGCGACCCGGGAGTAACGCTCGCCGGAGGTATTGCCGGCGCAACTCCGGCTGGCTCGCCCGCAGGATTAAACGGACTGAACCCGTCAACGCAGAGCAATTCCGCGTTCGGCAGCCCAAGCGGTAATTCGGCCTTCGGCAGCTCCGGCTCCGGAGTGAACCAATCCGGCGTGTTCTCGCAGTCATCGGGACTTGGCAGCAACTCGAACAGCGCGACCGGGGCGAACTCGTCGCAAGCGACTACGAATCAATCGGGAACTTCAGGGACCACTCCTGCTACGGGGACAGATCCGACGCAGGCAGCTGCGGGTACGACCGGCACGCCGCAGGGAGATACGAATTCCGGTTCTAGCAGCCAGCCATTCGCCGCTGGTGGGCCGATTGTGGGCGTGGCGAGCCTCGTCAAGAAAGATACGATTCGGTTGTTCAACAAGAAAAAACAGTACAACGAGTGGCAGTTTGTTTACGACCCGAGTTTTGACCGCGGCGGCTTGATCACGACGCCTTATCAGCCCTCGCTGCTTACCGCTGCGACGAATAATTTGCAGCCGAACTCGACCACCGGTTCATCGAGCCAGTCTTCGTTCGGACAGCCTTCGTCGGGGCAGTCATCATTTGGGCAATCGTCATTCGGGCAATCAGGGCAATCGGGCTTCGGCAACAATTCGAATACGACCACCCCATCTTCGCCAGCGCAGCCGACGACTCCTTCATCCCCGCCGCAGTAGTACACCGTGCAGAGTGCTCGATTCAAAAACAAAAGGCCTCATCCGAAGATGGGGCCTTTGACGAATCTTGCTCGTGACGACGAAGCTTACACGCTGAACGACGATCCGCAACCACAGGTGCTCTTGACGTTTGGATTCTCAAACTTGAACCCGGCGCCTTCGAGCGTCTCAACGTAATCGACGATGCAGCCGTTCAAATACATGACCGAGGTCGCATCGACGAACACCTTCAGTCCATCCATGTCGAAGGTCTTATCCATCATGCCGGCGGCATTTTCAAACTGCATGGAATAGGAGAATCCGGAGCAGCCCCCACCGACCACGCCAATACGCAGCCCGGCAGGCACGGGAGTCTGTTGTCCCATGATCTCTTTTACTTTCGAAACCGCGCTGGCGGTGAGTGAAACCGGCGGGGTTTTCTTTACTTCGGGAGTCGCTGGTGCGGTATTTGTGTTTACATCAGGAACAGAGGTCGTCGCCATTCGTATCTCCTTGACTCTAAAGTCTTATAAATTATAGCAGAGGTGGCAAACTGGTAGCTCAAGTAATAGCAAGGTAACACTTCGGCTGACTTGCCGCCAGTTAATTCGATGCCGAACCGTCCGCAAGGATTCCCCTGCAAGACTTGCCAAAAGGTCTATAATGTTTGCGTTAGGCCCTCCCTCACGATTCAGGCTGCCGGGCCGCTCGCCAGCATCTTGCGGAATCGAGGGAGTCGCCAACAGGCTTGGAAACTGTCGAGGTGGCCTATGCAATGGACGTGGACTCCTTTAATGATTGGGCTGGCGATTGTCTGGGGTGTTTTTACCGTTGGTCTTATCCTCCTTCTCATCTACCGCAGCACGCTAACCATGCATGAGGATGAGGCTTTGTACCTCGACGAAGCGAGCGCTCACCTGCAAAAAGAGCAGACGGAACTGATCACGAAGGTAAACCGGTTGACGATTCCAGTCTGGGTTTTCGGCGCCGGCTCCGGAGTGCTGTTGCTAGTGCTGGCCGGCATGTTCATCTATCAGGGATTGAACGCCGTACAGTAACACGCTCGCGGGGCGCCTCCCATCAGGCCATACGCCGCCACGACGCGGAACGGTGTATATCCGCGCCTGTTCTGCGTAATTCTGTGTCGCCCTGTCCTTAAAGATTTGTGCCCGCGCTTTGTATAATCAGAGCACTGCGAGAGTGGCGGAATTGGCAGACGCACCAGACTTAGGATCTGGCGGGTAAAACCGTGGGGGTTCGAGTCCCCCCTTTCGCACCAATTAAGTTAGGGCCGATGTCAAATTGGCCCTTTTAACACTCTGCCCACCTGCATTCTCCCCCCTTACTTTTGTCGGTTAGGTTACCCGCACCGAAAGAAAGATGCCGCAAGTGGAGTTGCAAGTTTCTGCATATTGCTGAGGTATTCTGCTCGTGATAAAGTTGCGTCGCATTTGATCTGTCCTTTCGATTTCGGTTTCGCTACCCCCTTAGACTGGATCGCCAACCATGCGGATTTCCAAACCACTCGTCGTGCTCGCGTCAGTTGCCATGATGCTGTCAATGGCTCACGCACAGACTTACACTACGATTTACTCCTTCGACGGAAGCACGGCTGCATACCCTGAAGCACCGCTCGTGCAAGGACGGGACGGAAATCTTTATGGCACTACTAACCGGGGGGGAACTTATGGTCTCGGAACGATATTCCGTATTGCGCCTGGGGGAACTCAGTTCAAGGTGCTCCATAACTTCGCTGGCTCTGACGGCAGCTATCCTAGTGGGCTGGTTCTTGCATCCGACGGCAACTTTTATGGTACGGCAGGCGGCGGCAGTTTCGACGACGGCGTGATCTTTCGCATCAACTCAGGGTCCTTCACAGTGCTGTATAACTTCACAGGAGGGACTGACGGGAGTGACCCTCAGAACTCCCTGATCCAGGGTACCGACGGCAGCTTCTACGGAGCAAATAAGGCCGGCGTCTACAGCTACCAGCCGTCGGGAACACCCGAAATTTTCTATTCGTTCTCTTATCCTCAGCCGCTAGGCGGGGTTTGGCAGTTGACGCAGGGCACCGACGGAATGCTCTATCTCGTGGTAGGCTCGGGCGGCGTCTACGACTGCGGCTCCATCAGCAGGCTCAGTCTGCAGGGAGCTGTGCAATGGGAACGCGACTTCGGCACGTATGGGGAGTGTTACGAATACCTGAAGACTGGCTTTGGTCCTTCGGTCCCGGTAATTCAAGCCTCGGACGGCAACCTCTACGGTACAAACTACTGGGGCGGCAGTTATGGGTATGGCACCGCTTTTCGCCTGTACAGCGACACCGGATCCCCGACTGTCCTGGAAAGCTTTGACTTTTCCAATGGAGGTTACCCTGACGCCGGGGTGGTACAGGGCAGCGATGGAAACCTTTACGGCGTAGCTTCGGCTGGAGGGGCTTACCCGTATGCGGGGGTGATCTACCAACTCACGCTGGAAGGTACCTACACGTTCCTGACGAACGTCGGCGACTGGCAGGAGAACAACTCGGACTGGCGCTTGCTGCAGCACACCTCTGGCACGTTCTACGGCGTAAACTTGGCCGGGGGAACGTACGAGGAGGGCGCTGTATACAGCTTCAACAACCAACTCGCGCCGTTCGTCGCCTTCGTGCAGAGCCAGGGCAGCGTTGGCAGCACAGTGCAGATACTTGGTCAGGGGTTAACTGGCACGACCCAAGTAACGTTCAACGGAGTTCCCGCCACAGACATTTCGGTGCTCTCCAACACCTACATGACGGCGGTTGTACCGTCGGGCGCTACGACCGGTACAGTTGTCGTAACCACCCCACGGCAATCGCTCAAGAGCAATAAGAAGTTCACAATTTTGCAGTGATTCTGCCACCGGGTAAATGTAATCAATTCGCCTGCATCACCGGCGAAGCTGCCAGAACTCCGGCGGCGAGTTCCAGGTCGTGCAAATCCTCGCGGCTGAAATCCTGAGTGAAGCGCGCATCCAATCCCTTGCGCGAGATCTGAATCACGCCCAGCACAGTCAGATGCCGATCAAGAATGGGCACCGACATCAGCTTCTGAATGGGCGAAGGGACGACCGCCTCCTCTTCAGCTTCAACTCCTACCGGCTTGATCGTCTCGAAGATGCTGGCGTGCTTTACTCGGGCAAAATTGTTGAAGATCTCGGCTTTCTTGCTTAACGCGGTGTGGGCAGCCACTGCCTTACTCGAAATCGGAATCGCTCCGGTGGTTCTCAAGTGCTCGGGCAAAATGAACGTCAGCAGGCCGCCATCCAGCCTTAGCAGCGCGACTTCGGCGTGCTGCACGCGAAACACTTTCGCCAACACCATGGTGACGTCATAAGGCGTGACGCCCTCCTCGAGCACGGCCTCAAGGGAGATGAGGTTCTCTGGGAGAAGAATTTCTTCGATAGCCGCATCGTCAGGCTTATGGCTCATAGAATAAACTCGCAAAGTTCGATTTAGGAACCGCTACGAATCCAGCACTTCAAACGCCATCGACAGTGATACAGACATCCTACAACCCCTTTGGTTTCAGCAAAGTAGCTTACGTCCATGACCTTTCGCGGCATACCCCGCGAGGGCTGGCAGCCAGAAATGCGCAGTTCTGCTGACAATTTTTGTCGGTGTCTTACGATCAATCGACGATTTCTGCGGCCACGACTTCCCTTCGCGCCGCTAAGTCATTACACTGCTTTTCTATGACCGTTCCTGCCCAACCCAACCTCAAGCTGGTCAATGCCCCTGATTACCGCGAAGCCTACGCCAACAGTGTGCAGATGCGAGTGAATGTCTGGGACTTCTTTATGGTTTTCGGGACACTGCAGCAGCAGACCGAAAGTCACGTCGAGATTCGCAACTTTCAGGGCATTTACCTCAGCCCGCAACAGGCTAAAGCGCTGCTTGGACTGCTGCAGCAAAACGTCGCCGGCTATGAAAGCGCTTTCGGCGAGATCAAGCTCGACCCGCGCATGAATCCAGCCGGGCCGATACATTAAGAGGTGCGCGTCCGAGGTCTGGGCGTCCATGAGAGAAATGCCGAGAACTTCCGGGTCTGACCGTGGTGGCCCGGCGCGATGGTCAGCCTCTTATCCGGCCCTGGTGTTCGCCGTCATCTTTGTATTCATCTTCCTACTGCATCTGCCTCTGCTGCAATTGCCTTACTTCTGGGACGAAGCAGGCTACTACGTTCCGGCCGCGCGCGATGTTTTGCTGACAGGAAGCCTGATTCCGCACTCCACAGTTTCTAACGCGCACCCGCCGTTGGTAATGGCATGGCTCGCGCTGTGGTGGAAAGTGGTGGGCTTCGCTCCGCTGGTAACTCGAACAGCGATGCTGGTGCTCGCCGCCTTTTCTCTGCTCGGAGTGTTTCGCCTGGCGGAACGCGTCGCCAACACAAAGGTTGCGCTCGCATCTACGCTGTGTACTGCGCTGTATCCCGTCTTCTTCGCGCAGAGTTCTCTCGCCCAAGTTGACTTAGCCGCCGCAGGACTTACGTTCTGGGGCCTCGCTGCCCATGTGGAAGGTGAAACCGCAACTGCTGTCCTCTGGTTCGCTCTTGCAGCTTTGGCGAAAGAAACCGCGATCCTCGCACCCATGGCACTTTTTGCATGGGAGATTGTCGGCATTTTTGCGCGCAAGGGTTCGCTTGGAAAGCTTTGGTTGGAACGTGACAACTCGGGAAAACATCCCACAGACGCGCGGCGCATCGCGTCCCTGCTGATGCCGGCGTTGCCGCTCGGGCTTTGGTATGCCTATCACTATGCGCGCACTGGGTTCGTCTTCGGCAATCCTGGGTTCTTTCGCTATAACGTAGCCTCGACTCTGAGTGCGGCCCGCTTTTTTCTCGCGCTTATCATGCGTCTCTGGCAAGTCGTCGGCTATCTTCACCTGTGGGTCTTAACGGTACCAGTGCTGCTGGCGATGTGCTTTCTCCCCGCGCAGCAAAATGCGGCGTCAGAGCGTTCGCGGATCAGCTTTCCGCTACAAATGATTTTTTACGTCGTCGTGCTCGTGTATGTTGCGGCAATGGCGTTGATCGGCGGCGCGGTGCTGGCTCGTTACATGCTCCCCGCTGTTCCTCTAGTCATCATTGTTTCTGTCTCGACGCTGTGGCGCAGGGTGAGCTACTGGTCCGCGGCTGTAGCTTTTGTCGCACTGGCTTTCGTGGCCGCGCTGTTCTGGAATCCTCACTACGGATTTTCGCCTGAGGATAACCTCGCCTATCGCGATTACATCGTGCTCCATCAAGATGGCGAACGCTTTCTGGAGGCTCGTTACCCGATGGCGCGTGTGCTCACTGCGTGGCCAGCGTCCGATGAAATCGCCCGTCCCTGGCTCGGCTACATCACGCGACCCATGCGCGTGGTTCGTATCGAGAATTTCTCTTTGGATGAAATGCTTTCCGCTGCCGACTTTCGCTCGAACTATGACGTCGCCCTGCTCTTTTCGACGAAATACGAGCCCGGGCCTGCGCCGTGGGATCGCTGGAGGACATGGACAGGGTTGAAGTCGCGGTACTTCGGGTTTCATCGCGATCTGCCGCCGGCCGCCGCAGCTCAACTTCTCGGTGGTAACGTTGTATTTTCAGAACAGCGGCAAGGGCAATGGATAGCTGTGATTGAGATGACGAAGAACGAAATACAGAATGCAGAAGCCAGAAGTCAGTTCTCAGTTCTCAGAAAGCCAACCCCGTAGAAACTAGCCTGTCAACACTCTCGTGCAAGACAGACCTTCTCCGAAGGCTGGCGGGTTTTGGGTCTCACTGAGAACCGAGAACCGGGAACTGAGAACTGCTCCCCCGCATTAAATGGCACGAGTGGGTCTTGATCACCAGCCACACATCACGGCCGGCTGCGAGATGCAATGCGTCACGCGCCGCAAGAGTCAGGTGAACCTCCATCGTAATGCCGCAATCCACGCGCGCGGAAACAATCATGTCGCGCCTTTCGACAGAAATGATTTGGCCGGCAATCACGTTGCGCGCGCTCAGCCCCTCGGGCTTAACAACCGCCAACAGAATGTCGCCGGCGCGAATGCCGATTCGGACGCGCGAACCCATCTCGGCGCGGATCAACGGCGTCTCCAGCAGAACAAACTGTCCTGGCTTGTCGGCCGACAGGCGGCATGTAATTGTGCCGCGGTCTTCGTGCACCAGCCAAACCGCAGCGTCGAAAATGTTTTCGAACCCGGCCAACTGCGCCACAGTTTCCTGAAGTGGCGCGCTCAGAACTTCGTGCGGCGTACCCTGCGCGATGATGCGCCCCTGTTCCATCACGAGCACGCGTTCGCCCAGCGCAAGCACTTCTTCGCGGTTGTGCGTGACGTAAAGAATCGGAATACGGTGTGCCTCATTCCAGTGGCGCAGGTCGTCGATGATCTTTGCTTTCGTGGCGCCGTCGAGAGCGGCAAGCGGTTCGTCGAGCAGTAGAACGCACGGGTCGGTTACCAGCGCACGCGCCAGCGCCACACGTTGGCGCTCTCCGCCAGAGATTTCTGCCGGGCGTTGCTGGCGCATGTGGTCGATGCGGAACTCATGCAGCATCGCGGCGGCTCTTTCTTTGCGGGTCGCGCGGGGCAGATGCGCCAGTCCATATTCGGTGTTCCGCACGACCGTAAGGTGCGGGAACAATGCGAGGTCCTGCAAGACATAGCCAACCCGGCGCTTCGCCACCGGAATATTCTCGTGAGTCTCTGCATCAAACAGAACGCGCTCGCCCACGGCTATACGCCCTGCGTTTGGAGTGGTCAGACCAGCCACGCAGTCGAGCAGCGTCGTCTTTCCAGACCCCGACGCGCCGAACAGTATGGTGAACCCTGGCGCGGCAACGAAAGCTACGTCGAGAGAGAACTCACGCTCGGCGGAAAGAAACGTTTTGCGAACGCTTGCGCTGAGGTTTGAGTTTGCGAGTTTGGTTTCAACGGACGTCGCCATTCAGTCTCTTACTTAGCCGGATCTATTGTCCAGAGTTTCTGATTCGGCGTTCTGCGGTTCAGCGCGTAGACCACAGTGAGCACTGCGAAGCAGAAGATCAGCAGCAACAGTGCCATGGCATTGGCTGAGGCATAGTTGGAGGCCTGCACCTGATCGTAAATGCTGATCGAAGCCGTTCGCGTTACACCGGGAATGTTGCCTCCGATCATCAGAACGACTCCAAACTCGCCCATGGTGTGAGCGAATGCAAGAACCACCCCCGTCACCAGTCCGGGCACCGAGAGTGGAACGACCACGCGGAAAAAGGTGCGCAACGGTGATGCTCCAAGCGTGGCAGACGCCGCCAACAGTTTGCGATCGACCGATGAGAAAGAAGCTGCGAAGGGCTGCACCGCGAATGGAAGACTATAAAGGATGGAGCCGATCACCAGTCCGCTAAAGGTGAATGCCAAGGTGTGTCCGGTGAGGGATTGCCACCACCGCCCGAGCGGACTCTGAGAGCCGAGCGCGACCAGCACGTAGAATCCGAGCACCGTCGGCGGCAACACGATCGGCAGGGCGACCAGGGCTTCGACGAAGAATTTCCAGCGCCACCGCGAAAAAGCGATCCACCATCCCAGCGGCAGTCCCACCGCAAAAAGAATTGCCGACACCACCAGCGCTAGTTCTATGGTCAGCCGGAATGATTGCCAGTCGATGGACATTTTTCTGGTTAGCCCAAACTCACTGAAGGCAAACTTTCAACTCAGATCGGTCGAGTTCCCGAAGGCCACCCCGGTACCATTTTCTTAAGTCAGAACCGCACCACGGACAGAAGTGAATGTTCACATCCGACACGGAGGACAACGGGGAGTCTGTGCGCGGCACTGGGACTCCGGGATCCAACGCGCGATACTGCAGGATAAACGCAGGCTCTGAATTGCCCTGTGTCGATACAAAGACGCCGAGTCCCCTCTTGCCAGCCTGCTCGAACCAACCTTGGAATACGGGACAGCACCATTTCATAAATTCCTCACGTTAGGACAGATGGAAAAAATCGATTACAAATGGCTAGGGCAAGCTGAACCCGTAGCGCTTCAGCGTTGCCGTAACCTCCGCGCTCTTCACATATTCGAGGAAAGCTGCCGCGTCCTGTTTATGCGGTGAATGCGAGATCAGCACCGCCCCTTGATCGAGTGCAGCATATGCATCGGCGGGCACGATCCAATATTTTCCCTTGCCTTGCATCGCGGGCGCTACAGCATGGGCTAGAGCGACGAAGCCTACCTGCGCGTTGCCAGACTCGACAAACTGGGCGGCCTGCGAAATATTTTCTCCCAGCACGAGCCGGTCGCTTACTTTTTCGTACAGGCCGTAATGTTTCAGCACGGCGGCGGCAGCGCGTCCGTAAGGTGCATGCTCCGGATTCGCGATCGAAATCTTTTTCACGGACGGATCGAGCAAAACGTCCATGCCTCTATGCTCGACATCGAGCGGAGAATCTTTTGGAACCCACAGCACCAACCGCCCTACGGCGTATCGATACAAGGTCGCGCCATCGGCCTGGCCTCCAGCGATCAATTGCCGAGGATAATCCAAGTCTGCCGAGAAGAAGAGATCAAAAGGCGCACCGTTCTGGATTTGCTGAGTCAGAGCGCCCGAGGCTCCGAAAGAAAGCTTCACCGTGACGCCGGTTCGCTTCTCGTAGTTCGCAGCGACTTCCTGTAACGCTGCGCTCAGGTCCGCAGCCGCAGCTACGGTGATCTCGTGGCCGCCGCGGGCTTGCGGGGTTCGAATCTCCGGAGCGAATAGCAACAGAGCAATCAAAAATGTAGATCGCGGCAATAGCATACGTGGAATCCGAGGGAAATTGTACAAGCTTACTGCCGCGAATGTTTCCCGGAATGGGCCACAGCGCGGTTTTTAGCGCCTTTTCCGTTGACCGCTCTCTCTGGCGATCCCATACTTGCGACGTACTGAAGCTTGCGAGTCTATGACCCTTCCCAGGTTGACCCTTCAAAAGTGCTGCCGCGGAGTTTGTGTTTCGGTGCTGGCACTCTTGCCATTTTGCTCACTCTCGATTGCGCGCGCACAAGGTGCGAAGAAAACTTTGCCTGAAGCGCCCATCTCCGCTGCGGATTCAGACCATGAAGAGCAGCGCGCCCAATGGTTCCTGCGCGGCCGCGTCGTTCCTGGCAAGTCTTCTGCAGAGCTGCGTCATCTCGCTTATCAGGCCAAAATGAAAGCGCGCGCCGCTCGAATGGCTCGCAGCCACGCCGCCTCTCCGAAATCGCCGGCTCCGTCGACATCTTCCGGATGGACGCCGCTGGGGCCAGTGCCACTAGCATCGGATGCGACCGGCGATGGATTTCAAAACTACAACCAGGTTTCTGGCCGCGCAACGGCCGTGGCGATTGATCCCGCGGATCCAAGCGGCAACACGCTTTACATCGGCGGAGCCCAAGGCGGAGTATGGCAGTCGAGCAACGCTGCCACCAGCACTGCGAATAACGTAACCTGGACGGCGGTCACCGACGATCAAGCAACGCTCTCGATCGGATCGATTGTGATTCAGCCGGGAAACACCAATCCCGCTCAGAGCGTAATTCTGGCAGGCACGGGCGAGGCGGACAATTCCGCCGATTCTTATTTTGGCCTTGGCATTATGCGCTCAGCCGACGGCGGCAACACGTGGACGTTGCTCTCTTCCGCGAACAACGGAACATATTCTTTCAGCGGCCTGGGCGCCACTCGCATGGCTTTCAGCACAGCGCAAACCAGCACGGTAGTCGCAGCGATGGCAGCAACAGCGGAAGGCGAAACCGATGGCGCCCTGACCAGCAATACCTACCGCGGCCTCTACACCTCCACCGACGCCGGGCAAACGTGGACTTACAACGCACTCTTCTCCAGCGCGAGCGAGGCGACCTCGGCAACGTCAGTCGTATATAACGCGGCCGCGGCATTATTTTTTGCGGCAGAACGCTATCACGGTTTCTACTCTTCCCCGGACGGTTTGACCTGGACGCGCCTTGCCACGCAGCCGGGCGCAGCGGGACTTTTAAGCACCACAGCATGTCCTCAGAACTACGTGACTACCTGCCCGATTTATCGCGGCGAAATTACGGTCGTGCCGGGACGCAATGAAATGTATGTATGGTTCGTTTCCTTGAACTCCACGACCAGCGAACCCGTGGATCAAGGCATTTGGCAGAGCACGAACGGCGGCGCATCGTGGACGCAGATAAGTGACAGCGGCATCATCAACTGCGGCGACGGCGAAGGCTGCGGCGTTGACCAGGGATTCTACAACCTCGAACTGCTCGCCGTTCCCGACGGCAACACTGCCACCGACTTGTACGCTGGCGCTATCAACATCTATAAGTGTTCGATCACCTCCATCAATCTCACTTGTTCGAGCACGCCATTCATAAATCTCACGCACGTCTACGGTTGTGATCCGCTATCGTCGCTGGCGCACGTGCATCCTGACCAACATGCAGTGGCATACACGATTCCAACATCCGGCGCTGACTCCGGAGCCGAACTGATGTACTTCGCCAACGACGGCGGCATCTATCGGGCTTTGAACGGATACACCGGCCTCACCACTGGCTCATGCTCCGGAACGAATGCGTTCGACGACCTTAATCAGAATCTGGGCTCGATGACGCAGTTCGTCAGCTTCTCGCAGAATCCAACCGATATCAATACGATTCTTGGGGGAACGCAAGATAATGGCTCTCCGGCAACTACGACGGCCACGACGAACTTGAGTTGGGGAAATGTTCTGGGCGGCGATGGCGGCTACAATGCTATCGATCCCAACAGCACCAGCGATTGGTTTACGTCGAATCCTGACACCGGGTCTGGGACCCTGAACATCAACGAATGTGGGTCCGCGCCGAGCTGCAACGACACCACTTTCAGCGAGGTCGTTGGCAGCAACAATGTCGGCGGCGATGATGGATCGTTTTACTTTCCCTATATTCTCGATCCGCAATCGGCAACCACGATGTTGGTAGGCACCTGCCGCGTGTGGAGCGGGCCGCGATTGGGCGGAGCCTACACTTTGCTGAGTCTTAATTTCGATACGCTCGGTATCGGAACCTGCTCCGGCAGCGAAGTGAACACAGTTCGTGCATTGGCTGCCGGCGGACCCAGCAATGCCAATGGCTCCGAAGTCATTTATGCCACTACCGACGGCCTTGGCCTGAATTTTCTTTCCACGCTTCCTGTCGGCGGAAACGTTTGGGTCACAACGAATGCGACCGCGGTTTCAGGCGTGAGTTCCACGTTCTCCAACGTCACACTCAACGGCCCCGGCGCCAGCAGCATCAATCCCAACGAGTTCCCAATATCGAGCGTTGCCATCGACACCTCCGATCCAACGGGAAATACGGCTTACGTCACCGTCATGGGTTTCACAGGCGGCCCCGGGCACGTTTGGCAAACGACGAATGCCGGCGCCTCATGGACGGACTTTACGAATTTCGGAGGCACCGATCCCCTTCCGGATTCGCCGGTGAACGCCGTGGTCATCGATCCCGACGCACACATTGTTTATGTGGGCACGGACGTTGGCGTGTTCCAGAGTCCCACTTTGTCTTCCGCCTGGACCGAAGTTGGACCGGCTGCAAGCACTCAGCAGACCGGATTTCTGCCGAACGTCGCTGTGACAGCTCTCGCGATCTTCAATTCTGGCGGACAGAAACTGTTGCGCGCTTCCACCTATGGACGCGGCGTGTGGCAGTTCGATCTGATGACCACGCCGGATTTCCAAATTACGGTGCCGAACGCGACCATCACAGCCTTCGCAGGAACTGCACCTACCTTCAACGGTACCGTAACTGCGGTGAATGGATACAGCAATTCAGTTTCCCTGAGTTGTATCGCCGCTAGCACGAATCCTCCGATCCCTTGTACTCCGAACCCGGAGAGCCTGACGCCGACCTCGGCTGGCGCTACGTTCTCGCTGACCACGGGCAGCGTTGTCGGCAACTACAGCTTCAATCTGCAAGGCATCGGCTCAGATGCGAACCACACTACTCAACTAGCAGCCCTCACCTTGAGTGTGGTGAATTTCGGGTTGACTACGCCATCCCCTGTCACTGTGACTGCGCCGCCTGGTGGCGCCGCGCCGCTGGTGAGTTTTCAGGCCACAGCTCAGGGTTCGTTCAATCAAAGCGTAACGCTTTCGTGCAGTCTCACGCCCAGCATCACCGGCGCAACGTGCACGTTCACTCCCGGCACGGTCGTTAATCCGACCTCAACCTCGCCGGTGAACATAACTGTTGCCGTCACCGTTCCCACCGGAACCACTGCCGGAAATTACACGGTGACGGTGCAGGCCACGACTCCAGGAGCGCCCGCGCCCGTGACTACTTCATTTACATTGGCTGTGACGGGCATCCAGGACTTCACCCTGAACTCGTCTACTTCGGGCCAGACTGTGGCGGCGGGACAAACCACTGCTCCCTACAACCTGACAATTGCGCCCACCGGGGCTTCGTTCTCCGGCATTGTGACTCTTTCTTGCAGCGGGATTCCGGCCGGGGCGCTGTGCAATTTCACTCCGGCTTCGGTTGTTCCGGAAAGTAGTTCCGTGAACGCAGCTTTGATCATCGCCACCAACGCCACCACCCCAGGCGGCAACTACACGGTGACGATTATTGGCACATCAGGATCGATTTCGCATTCGATCACAGTGTCGCTGACCTTGATCAGTTTTCAGCTGGCAATCAGCCAGGCGTTCCCGGCCCCGGCCGACGCGGGATCGCAGCAGACCGCCAAAGTGTCGTTAATGCCAAGCTATAGCGGCTCAGTCAATGCCACGTGTGACGCCAGCGCCTTCTCGGGTCAATGCTCGATCACTCCCGCCAATCCCGTGCCGATCTCTGCTGGAATCGCGAGCGCCTTGACGCTGACGGTCAACATTCCGAACAGCGCCGCGCCGCAGCTGTCAAACTCCTACAACGTGAATCTGACTGCCACTGACTCGTCGGGACAGCCGAGCCAACTCCTGCCTTTGCCGCTGACTGTAATTCAGGATTTCACGGTGGCCGCGCTCACGCCATCGACTACCCAGACCATCACCGCAGGACAATCGGTGAATTACAACTTGAGCGTGTTGCCCGCGCCCACGGGCTCGTCGTTTGCGAATACCGTAAGTCTCGCTTGTTCTGGTGCGCCGGTGATCTCCCTGTGCAGTTTTACGCCTAGCTCGGTGACTCCGGGCAATAGCTCAGCGGCTGTCAAACTCACGATCTCGACGACGCCCAATTCTGCCAGCTTTTCTCCGCTTAGGCCTGAAGTCGGTGGCTTCTCTTACGCGTTCCTTCTGGCGCTGCCCGCGCTAGCACTGTTAAGCAAAAAGGGCCGCCGGAAAAAGTACGCTAAACTGGCGCTGCCCGCATCTCTGCTCGGGTTGTTACTGCTGGCACTCTTGCTTCCCTCATGCGGAGGAGGAGGCGTCAATGGCAGCGGTGGGGGTGGTGGTGGCGGCGGTGGCGGTGGCCAGGGACAAGGGACGAAGCCCGGCACCTATACGATTACTGTGACTGGCACCTCGGGCGCACTTAGTCATGCAGCGCCGTCTACGGTTACGCTGGTCGTAAATTAGCGGCATTGCAGCCTTGTCGTCGGATGTACGCCTTTGCATGAATGCAGACGCATGGCAAGAACAAGGCCTCGCTGTGCGATCATCGCTCATGGGGGATTCACGCTGCGACGTGGTCATCGTCGGCGGAGGCATCGTCGGCCTCGCCGTCGCCCTCGAAATCGCGAAGCGCTTTCCCCGTCTTCGCCTGCTGTTGCTGGAAAAGGAAGATCGTGTGAGCCAGCATCAGAGTTCCCACAACAGCGGTGTCATTCACTCCGGCGTTTATTACAAGCCAGGATCGCAGAAGGCCAAGCTGTGCGTCGAAGGCGCGCGCGCCATGATCGAATTCTGCGGCGTGCACGATATACCTCACGAGGTGTGCGGCAAGGTCATCGTGGCTACTCAGCCGGATGAGTTTCCCCGCCTCGAAGAATTGCGGCTTCGCGGCGAGGCCAACGGACTCACCGGGCTGCGAGCGATCGGCCCGGAGCAGTTGCAAGAGATCGAACCGCATGCCAGCGGACTGCGCGCCTTGGTGGTGCCCTCTACCGGAATCACCGACTACGCGAAAGTCTGCGAGAAATATGCCGAGCTGATTCGCGCGCAGGGTGGGACGATCCGCACTTCGACCGCAGTGACCGGCCTGCGAAATCTTACAAACGAAATCGTTGTAGAGACGAGCGGCCCGGCATTCTCCACAACGTATCTGATCAACTGCGCGGGATTATTCAGCGACCGCATCGCTGGCATGGCCGGCGGAAAACCTGACGTCATCATTGTTCCGTTTCGCGGCGAGTACTACGATCTCATCCCGCAGCGCGCGTCGCTGGTGCGCTCGCTGATCTATCCCGTCCCTGATCCGCAGTTTCCTTTTCTTGGAGTTCATTTCACGCGCCGCATAAATGGCACTGTCGATGCCGGCCCCAATGCCGTTCTCGCTTTTCGCCGCGAAGGCTACCGGCGAACTGATTTCAGCCTGCGCGACCTGGCTGCATCGCTCGCGTTTCCAGGATTCTGGCGCATGGGCGCGAAGCATTGGCGGAGCGGCCTCGACGAATTTCACCGTTCGTTTTCGAAGGCTGCGTTCGTTCGCTCATTGCGACGGCTGCTGCCTGAGTTGCGTGCTGAAGATTTAATCCCGGGCGGTTGCGGAGTGCGTGCCCAAGCCCTGCGCCGCGATGGCACGCTGGTGGATGATTTTCAGTTTGTTCCCTCTGGCAAGATGTTGCACGTCCTCAACGTTCCCTCCCCGGCGGCAACGGCCTCGCTCGTCATCGGGCGGGAGATCGTTCTCTCAGCGCAAACTGCGTTGGGGTTGGGAGCGAGCTAAGCCCGGTCCTATGGTTGGTGATAAGAGGAAAGGGACCATCAATGCCTAGAAACTGCCGGGCCCACACCCAAGAAGTGATACACGGTGACGGCTAGCAGTGCAAACTCAAGGGCAACGGTCGGCCCGAATACCATTAACGGCAAACCTGTCCCGGCCCAGAAGAAATATCCGACTCCCGTGAAATGGATCGCAAGAACTCCGACGAGAATAGTCCAGAATCGTGGATCTCTGCGGGCCCGCCAGTAGCTCTTCAAGCAATACACGACGAAGAAAGTCGTGACCACAGCAAATCTCATCCACTTCCAATTGACGTGGCTGAGGCCCGGGATCAGCACTACGGAAGCCACAAGGGCAGGTATTGCGACGAGCGCGACTCCTGTTGCTGTGAGCACAAGCCGCAGTCGATCTTTCGATTGAGCAGTCAGTGGCACGGACGCTCCATAACACTTGCGACCGAAGTTAGCGCTTACCCGCGACTGCGGCGGGGTTCTTTCACCGTATCTACCGCCCTTTTCACCGCGATGGGAGTGTTGCCGGACTTGCCTTCCGCGCCCTCATAAACTCTGAAGCAGTGCACGCACTGGTTGTCAGAAAGACCGGCTCCCATTTCCTTGCGAAGACGGAAGACGTAAAGCACAACTTCCACGCGGCTGGAGACTCCCAGCTTATCGAAGATGCGGAACAGATAATTCTTCACTGTGTGTTCAGTTAATTTCAAACGGCTGGCGATCTCGCGGTTGGATAATCCCTCGGCCACGCAGCGAACCACATCCTGCTCGCGTTTTGAAAGAATCGCTTCGCCGCGAGAGTCCACGAGCTGCATCGGTTCCGATTCACGAAAGGCATCGAGCAGGTAGCGCAACTCCACGCTGCTCGCCCAGACCTGGCCTTGATAAACATTGTTGATGCACTTGGCAAGCGATTTCGAAGATTCAGTGCGCGAAAAAACTCCTTGCGCGCCGCATCGGAAGGCCTCAACCACGGCGGTACGGCTGGACGTGTCCATCAAAAGAACGACCCGTGTTTCGGGATAAGAGGCGCTCACTTGTCGGGTAAGATCAAATCCAAGCGTCGCAGATTCTTCCAGGACTGAACTTACCAGCAAGACATGGGGCTTTTTGTGGGCGACGGCCTCCAGGATCGACGCTCCCTTCGGCTCAATTCCCGTGACTTCAAATTGACGGTCTTGCGCGAGCGCCTCGGCCAGTAATTGGCTGCTCATCCGTGTGCTATCAGCGGCAAGCACGCGGATCTTCTCCGTAGGCCCCTCCGCCGGAATCATATGTTGAGACATTCTTAACTTCTCCTCTTATGACTGCAATTTGTGACAGCAATATGAATGCGACATCAGAAGCGACACCGATATCCTCGGAGCGCAAATTGCGCAAATCCGCCCTGTTACAACAGCGCAAGAATCCGGGGGAATTCTCAATTCAAGACGGGGAGGCTCTAAAGACCATCCATTCGGAGCACATCGTTAGTGAGACTTTAGACTCAAAGACCCATGAAGGTAAATGGCACATGAGTGCTACTTGCGTAGAGGACCTTGGGTAACACAAGTACCTTTGTTCCTTACGTTTCCGAAGAAGTTTTAAAGCAGATCGCAATTGTTAGGAGAAAATCGTACCCAGCCATTAGACTGTAACATCTCGGCTCGAGAATCGCCGCAAGTTACGGCGGAAATCCGCGAAAAAAGAGGAGAAACACGTTGGTCGTTCTTGTCATCGGAGGCGCTGGTTACATTGGAAGTCATGCGGCTCGCACGTTGCGGCGGCGGGGCCACGAGGTTGTGATCTATGACAATCTTTCGACCGGCCACGCGTTTCTGGCCAGCGGATTCGAACTGGTCCGCGGCGACATTGCGGACACAAGCACTCTTTCGGCCGCTTTGCGCCGTGTCGACTCGGTGATGCACTTTGCCGCGCATGCCTATGTAGGGGAATCAGTCACAAACCCGCGCAAGTACTTCCGGAACAACGTGGAGGGAGGGCTCGTCCTGCTGAACGCTTGTGTCGATTGCGGGGTGCTCCGGATTATTTTTTCCTCTACCTGCGCGATTTACGGAGTTCCAGCCAAGGTGCCGATTCCCGAGGACACTCCGCGCCAGCCGGTGAATCCTTACGGAGTCTCAAAGCTCTTCTTCGAGCAAGCACTCGAAGCCTATGACCGCGCTTACGGCCTGCGCTTCGCCGCCTTGCGTTACTTCAACGCCGCCGGCGCAGATGAGAGTGGAGAGATCGGCGAGTTGCATGAACCGGAAAGTCACTTGATTCCTTCGGCGTTTCTCGCAGCAACTGGGGTGCGTCCGGAATTGGAATTGTTCGGCACGGATTACCCCACTCCCGACGGCACTTGCGTCCGCGACTACATTCATGTGAACGATCTCGCGGATGCGCATGTCTCGGCGCTGGAACGCCTGGCTGGCGGAGCGGATTCCATCGCGGTGAATCTTGGAACCGGGACCGGTTACTCCGTTAAGGAAGTGCTGGACAAAATTGAGCAGGTTACAGGACGCAAAGTTCCGGCGCGTGTCGCTCCTCGGCGGCCGGGAGATCCTCCAGCATTGGTTGCTGATTCAAGGCTGGCTCAGCAAGTCTTGCGCTGGAAGGCAACGCGCTCGCTGGATGACATTGTTACGACGGCATGGAAGTGGATGCAACGAAGCAAGTAGCGCTCTAGGCAACGCCGGTTTCTTGCAAGCTGGGCGGCGCGACAGCCACGCGCTCGGTAGATTTGGTCGCGCCCTCAAGCATCTCTTTCGGGCAAATGAGATTAAGAATTGGCGTGGTCATGAATGTCGTGACCAGCGCCATGATCACCATCATGGAGAACAGTGCTGGTGAAATGATCTTGATGTCCAGCCCGATGTTGAGGATCACCAACTCCATCAAGCCGCGAGTGTTCATCAGGATTCCCAGGCCGGCAGACTCGCGAAAGGGCATGCCGCTCATCCACGCCGCGATCGTCGAACCTCCCAGTTTGCCCGCGGTTGCTACGAGAATGATCAGGCCGCAATACATCCACATCTCCGGACCTTTCACGAGGCCGATGTTGGTGCGCAATCCGGTGAACGCGAAAAACAGAGGCAGCAACAGCGTGACCGTAATGGTTTCAAAGCGGTCGAGCACATAGCGGACGAAACGCTCTTCCTTGGGCATGATCGCGCCCATCAGAAAAGCGCCAAACAATAAATGAATGCCGAGCCTCTCGGTGCAGAGCGCCGACACCAACACCAGCAGCAGCATGAACGCCATGCGGTTTTCACTGAGATGTCCCCATTTCTGATATGCGTTCAAGAAGACGCCGTGCAGCATGCGTTGCACGCCAAAAATCATCACCAGGGCGAACACTACGATCCCGCCCAGCGTGACCCAGATCGAAGTGGCAGACTGCGCCGCGCGGATCAGCACTACGATATAAGCGAGAATGCACCAGCCGGTAACGTCGTCGACGGCTGCGCAGGCAATCGCGACCGTTCCCAGCCGGCTGCTCAGCATCCGGCGTTCGGCCAGGATTCGCGCCAGCACTGGGAATGCGGTAATGCTCATGGCCGCTCCCATGAACAATGCGAAGTTGCTGAAAGTCACACTGTCATCGGAAAGCCGCGGATAAAGATAAAGAGCGAGGAACGCCGCCAGGACGAAAGGAGCAGTAATGCTGACGTGACTGGCGAGCACCGCAGCGTGGCCTTCTTTTTTCAATTCACTGGGGTCGATTTTGAGCCCCACCAGGAACATGAAGACAATCACGCCGATCTGGCTCAACGCGTTCAAAAATCCGAGGCTCGATGCCGGAAACAAGTAAGCGGAAAAGTGAGGGGCGACCCAGCCGAGCAGAGATGGCCCCAGCATAATGCCGGCGAACATTTCTCCGACGACCCGAGGCTGCTGAAATTTCCGGAAGAGCGCGCCCGTCAGCCGGCAGGCAGTCAAAACCACCGCAACCTGTAAGACGAGGATGAAGAGGTTAGGCATTAGTGTGATCCCCCGGCTGCACTCCGAGGCTGCCGTTCGGCACGGAATTCAAGCGGCGCGCACGTGTCGCAGTCCTGTACAGAGAGCGTGCCGCTGAGGATGCGTGGCTCGGCGTTAGGATCGAGTATGGCAGACAGCGTCAAACCGCGGTCGCTGCAATCCGCCGCAGTTGGATTAACGACTCCGGGGAATTGAGCCTTGAGAATTCTGCCGCTGAGTGTGCCCGCGCCGGTATTCCCAGCGTTAAGACTTACAACTAGTGTCTGTCCGGATTGCGAGATTGAGAGTGGCGCCTTGGCAACGGAGGAGAGAAGATCGGAGCAGGCCGAAGCGGAGAATCGATTGGCAGCGGCGTCCATTTTCCACGCTCCATCCACGGAAGCGGGAGCGACCAAGGCACGTCCGCTTCTCAGGACCCCCGCGAGAGCGAGTAGAGGCAGCCCTACCAGAAGAATGTACGCAATTACGAAGTTGCGGTTCGTGTGCGCGATTGCGTTTTCCTCCTGTTGTACGTAACGCCGCCGTCTCAAAGAGACGACGGCGTTAGTCGTAAAAGCGACGACTGATTAGAACGTGGGCCGAAATGCGTCCGAGGTCAAGTTGCCGAGCAACTTGTGCCACGGATGCTTCTCGTTCTGCTCCACCTTCGCCACCATTGCCTTCATCTTGGTCAGAACTTCAGGCGCGTCTTCGTCGTACACATCGCCTTGCAGCAGCTTCAGCACGTCGAGCCGGTAGTTGTGATCGCTGATGAAGTAGGTGAACAGCACGTTGAGCCGGTAGTAAACTGAGATGAATTCGTACCAGTTCTTGGTGCCGCGGCGCAGCTTGGTTTCGTAGTCGGCAAATGCCTCGCGCGAGAAATCGTTTTTCTCGAGCGCGGTCAGAATATCCTTGTGCGCGAACCGCGCGCTGTTGAGTGCGATGCTTACGCCCGTAGAGAAGATGGGATCGACGAAACGCCCTGCATCGCCCACCAGCATGAACCGGTCGCCGACCAACTGCTTCATGGCATAGCTGTAATCGCCTTCATCCTTGAAGGGACGAATGCGATCGGACTTGCGCAGAGTCTCTTCGATCAGAGGCCGGCTTCCCACTGTCTCCCAGAAAAACTTCTCGCGGTCTTCTTTCGATTTAGCGAAATTCTTTTTCTGTGTGACCACGCCCAGGCTCGTGACGGTGTCGGTAATCGGAATCTGCCAGATCCACGTATTCGAAATCGGCAGGAAGTGAATGTAGATGTAATCGAGATTCGTATCGCGCTTCGCGAACACCTTGCGATCGTAGCCGTCGAACCACGAGTGGATCGCGTACTGATCGAACACGGTGTCTTTAACTTTCAACTTGAGCTGGTTGCCGAGGAAAGTCTGCCGTCCGCTGCAGTCGACAACCATCTTGCAACTGACGTGCATTTCTTTCGGACCGATGTTGAAGTAGATGTCGGGATGCTCGGGGCCAAAGTCGACCCGCGCCACTTTCACGCCGTCATACACGCTCGCGCCGAGTTTCTGCGCGTGCTGCAGCAGCATCAGGTCGAACTTGCCGCGATCCACATGGTAGGTATAGTTGCGATCTTCCATACCTTCCTGTTTGCGCTCATCGAAACGGATGTCGACGTTGTACTCCGGCGATAAACCCTCGAGGTCGTGAACATATCCGGGATTCTCGTCGTTGGTGGTCCAGACCGCGCCGAACTTGTGCGGAAACTTGGCTTCCTCCATCTGGCCGAGAAAATCCAAATCCTTGAAGACGCGCGTGGATGACGGAACCAACGACTCGCCCACGTGCGGGCGCGGAAACAACTCGCGCTCGAACACTACGCATTTGACACCGGCTTTCGCCAGGTAGCACGCCATGCCGGCTCCCGCCGGACCGCCGCCAATAATTCCTACTTCAAAATCGGGTACGGAATGATTCATATTCGCTGCTTTCTCCCTAGGGTTCTTCGCAAATTCCCCACCCTGACCTCGCGTTTACTAACTTTTCCTGCGAGGTCAGGGAGGAAGTTGATTCTCGTTTTCTTAAACCGACGCCGCTTCCACAAATGCATCGGCAGTGAGGTCTCCGAGGAAACCGTGGAGCGCGTGATTCGGATCCCGTTCCACCTGCTGCACGATGTTGCGCATGCGGGTCAGAACTGGCGGCTCGGCATCATCGTACACATCGCCTTGCAGCAGCTTGAGAACGTCGAGACGATAACGCGGATCCTGCACGAACGCGGTGAACAGCACATTCAGCCGGTAGTAAACCGTGATGAAGTTGTACCAGTTCTTGGTGCCACGCTTCAGTGTGGACTCGTAAGTCTGAAAGGACTCGCGGCTGAAGTTGCCAGTCTCGAGCGCGCCCAGAATATCCTTGTGCGCGAATCGCGAGCAGTTCAGCGCGATGCTCACGCCGGTCGAGAAGATCGGATCGACGAAGCGCCCAGCATCGCCCACCAGAACCACGCGGTCGCCCGCGAGTTGCTTCATGGCATAGCTGTAGTCGCCCTCATCCTTGAACGGATGCATCTGCTCGGAGCCCTGCGCCTTCAGGCCTTCGTAAAGCTCAGGACGGCTCTTGATGCACTCCCAGAAGAACTTCTCGCGCGACTCTTTACCTTTGGCGAAATTCTTTTTCTGCGTGACCACGCCAATGCTGGTGATCTGGTCGGTGATCGGAATCTGCCACACCCAGGTGTTGGTAATGGGAAGGAAGTGGATGAAAATGAAGTCGCCCTGCGTTTGTTTGTTGGAGGCCATGCAGCGGCGGTCGTAGCCGTTGAACCACGTGTGGATGGCGTACTGGTCGAAGTGATCGTCCTGAATGCGCCACTTCAACTGGTTGCCCACCAGCGTCTTGCGGCCGGAGGCGTCAACCACGATGCGGCAAGACGTGCTCATTTCTTTCTTGCCCATCTTGTACTTGATGGAGGCGCAATTCGGATCGGTGAAATCCACGCCGCTTACGTTCACGCCTTCATACACTTTGGCGCCGAACTGGTTGGCATGTTGCAGCAGCATCAGATCGAACTTGCTCCGGTCGACGTGATAGGTATAGTTCTGGCTCACGCCGGGCTGGTTGCGCTCTTCGAAGCGAATGTCCACGTGGCAATCGGCCGATACGCCGCCGAAATCCATGTTGTAGACCTTGGCGTTGGAAGCCGCGGTCCAGGCCGCGCCGAACTTGTGCGGGAATTTCGCTTCTTCCATCTTCGGAAGGAAGTCGAGATCTTTGAATACCCGAGTCGAGGATGGGACCAAAGACTCTCCCACATGTGGACGAGGCATTAACTCGCGCTCAAAAACCACGCAGTTGACGCCGGCTTTGGCCAGGTAGGCCGCCATGCTGGAACCGGCGGGACCTCCGCCAATAATTCCTACTTCAAAATCAGGTGCGGACGAGTTCATATCTGCTGCTTTCTCCCAAGAATGTTTGACACAAGAATGTTTGTTAGAAATGCCATCATTTGCTATCGAATCCGGTTTTGCTGTCTGGGCACTGTTGCTATCGCAGCTCAGCTCGAAGACAAAAAAATCCCACGAGTGAGGTGAAACATGCGAACAAGTAAATTAGGAGGAGAGACGCGACTTTCAAGGGTCCGTCGTGTTTTCTAGTAGACCAGAATTTGCGCACTTCGCCAAGCCTGAAATAATTTGCACACTGTGACTTTAGTGGCGAACCTTACAGGTAGCTTCCCCCGAGCCCCTTACCTGGAACTGTGCGTGCACGCGCTCTGCCACCCGGTGAATCTCGTAAGCGATTGTTTTCAAAGGAAAAAGGGGCAAATTCGAGTTGATTCGGCGCCGCACAGTACGCGCGCGATTGCTCAAAAGACCAGACGATGTTCCACCGAGTCACGCTTTTTCCGGAATTCGCGTCCGTCCCAGAGTGGGAGACACGCCGCTCGCGGTCAGAAACTGCCCTCTTGCCGGCGCGAGTTGACAGGGGGAGTGGGGAATGGCAGCATGAAACTCACCGAGTACACTCCGTCCGCCGCGTCTTGTGCTCCCTATTTTTGTGTCACCCTCCAAGGGGGAATTCATTGCTGAATACTAAATCTCAGGTTTCGTTTTACGTCGTCATTCTATTGAGCCTGCTCTCGCTGGCAGGGTGCGGAGGCTCGTCGAGCACGACTGTCATCCAGCAGCAAACCGTTGTCGCCATTTCAGGCACGCCGCCCACCGCCATCGGAGTGGGCGCGAACTGGCAATACACGGCCACGGTGAACGGCACCGCGAGCCAGGCTGTTAACTGGACGATTTCGCCCACAAGCGCTGGAACGATCGACGGCTCCACAGGACTTTATATTGCGCCGCTGACGGTTCCGAACCCGAAAACGGTAACGATCACTGCGACGTCGCAAGCGGACGCGAGCCAGTCCGCGTCGACCAGCGTCACGGTGCAGGCAACAGATCCTCTGGGCACGGTAAGCGCTGTCACGACTTTGCCATCTTGCGTTGGATACTCGAACTGGAATTTAACTCCAGCCTGCTATCAGATGACCGTTTCCTGCCCTGGAGTCGCCGACATCACTACCTACTTGAAAGTGATAAACCCCTCCGCGCTTCCTTCAGGCACTGTCCTCTTTGGAGTGGGCACGGGTGGCAGCGGACTTTACGACGATAGTCAGACGTTCGACTACGGATATCTGGTCGTTCAAAGCGTGGTAAACGCAGGCTTCAATACGGTGGAGGTATCGTTTGGCGGACCCTTCACCAGCAGCCAACCGAACGGCTGGCTGCAAGGGCCGGGCGGAGTTCGCCGCTTGGCTTGCCGATACGCCACGATTGCCGATTGGGTTTATAAAAATCCTGCGAAAATAAACCCGAACCCCAACAACACCGCGACCAACAGCGCGCCCATGTGCGCCACCGGAAACAGCGGAGGATCGGCTGCGATAGCCTACGGCGTGTATGAATACGGCCTGACTCCTGAGTTCACGATGATCGAACCCACGAGCGGCCCAGTAATGACGCGCATCGATCAGGGGTGCGGCATTTGCGGCTCAATCACTGGGCTAAACGCATGTACAAACATGCAGCAAGATATGTGCTATTCGACGGGAGGCACCTCAGGCGGCGATGCTTCAGTCATCGACGAGGCTTACCAAAACCTTGGGGCGACCACTCCCACTCCATGCACCGACGCCATCAATGGAACCCCAGCGACGGCTGGTCTGTTCCTTTCGGACAGCATTTTGTATCAGGGATCGCAGTCCGTGAGCCTCGCCAACCTGACGATCAATCAGTTATTTGGCGACTCTGACACGAGTAATGCCGTCCCTGAGGGAACTCTTTGGAATCAATCCATCACCCCCACCCCTAGTTTGCTGTGCCTGGCAAGTCCCGTGGCACATGACATCCCCAGCTACAGCAACGGCGCACAGCAAATTGCGGATGACATCGAGGCTGGGTGCAAATAGGCCTCGGAACATTTTGGTTAGGTCGAGCAGGCTGCATCACGCGGGGATCAAGATCGCGAACGACATTACCAGCCTATGCCGCTAACTCCGAAGTTATTTGACAGCGACGGTGGAGAGTGAGAATATTGCGGTCAACGAGTACATCCCCCTTTTTTCCCCCATACTTTCTTTGTGTCAGAGGGTTTCTGTGAAGACTTCCTCATTGAGTAGTGCCCGGCAAGTTTGGTATCGCGTGATAGTCCTGTTGGGACTGTTGCCGCTCTCGGCGTGCCTTGCGAAGGCGCCGGGCAGCGGCGGTGGGGGCGGCGGCGGCGGTTCGCAGCCACTTACCGTTACAGTGTCACCGTCAATGTCGCCACCGATGTCAGTGCCGGTGAATACGTCGACGCAGCCGAGTACCGTTCAGTTCAGCGCCACGGTCGGCCCTAGCGGCAGCAGTCAGGATGTTACCTGGAGCCTGGCCCCGGGACTCAACTCAGGCTGCTCTGCAACAGGTAACGGCCTCGGCTCCATCACCTCTGGAGGACTATATACGGCCCCGCCCACGATCGCCGCGGCGCCTTGCACAGTCGCAGTTACAGCTACCTCCACGGCCAATACTTCTTATTCGGGGTTCGCTGCTATCATTGTCCACGTAGTCGTCAGCATCTCTCCGGCCACGGATACGATTGGCCAGGGGGCAAATCTCCAGTACGTGGCCACCGTGATCGGCACGCCTACGCCCACGTCCGATCAGACGGTCAACTGGGCTCAGCCTACTTGTCCCACTTGCCCAGGCGGGCAAACTGCAGGCGGGTTCGACGCGAACAATCCTGGTCTTTACGTCGCACCGGGATTTCAAACGGGAACCTCGTCCGCCGCTGTCATTGTGAGCGCTGCCTCTACTTTCGATCCCACCGCCTCATCCGGCACGGCGACCATAACCGTGCAGCAGACAGACGCTTTGGGCAAGGTCTCGAACCAACAGTCTGTCTCCTCATGCCCAGCAGATTCGAATGGCAAGTTGGCCAATGGGAAGTGTTACTCGATCGACGTATCCTGTGACGGAGTCGCGGATCTGACGACGTACTTAAAAGTGAACGCATCGCCCGTCGCCGGCGGGACAGTGTTATTCGTAATTGGCAGTGGAGGGGACGGCTTGTACGATAACAACCCGCTCTGGCAATACGGATATGAGACGGTGGAAAACGTCTTTGCCGCCAATTTCAACACAGTTCAGGTTTCCTTCGGCGATCCCTTCGCCAACGGAACGCAGCCGAACGGATGGTTGCAGGGGCCGGGAGGAGTTCGCCGCCTGGCTTGCCGCTACGCCACCGTGGCCGATTGGGTCTACAACAACCCGCAGGCACTAGGGCTAAACACTCCGGGCGCCACCAGCGCGCCCCTGTGTGCCACGGGAAACAGCGGTGGATCGAGCGCCGTCGCTTACGCTGCGTTCGAGTATGGTTTGGCAGGCACTGCCACGACTGGGCCGGCGCAAGAGTTCACCATGATCGAGCCTACCGCCGGACCAGTCACGACCCGGCTTGACGAGGCTTGCGTTTGCAACAACGGTGCCACAGGGCCGGACGTGCCCTCCTGCGACACCAATACTGGCCCCACTTCCATGTGTTACACGCCCTCTGAAGCGGCAATCATTGACCCAGCCTACCAGGTCCAGGGCCAGCCGAACCAGCCGACTCTGTGCTCAGATGGGCTTAGCGGGACGAACGCTACCAATTTCAACCGGTTTGCCTCGGATAGCATTGACTATGCTCCGGACAACACCATCCCAATTCCTCTTTCGAAGACGCTGGTTGTGAACATGCGGTTCGGCGCGTTGGACACGACCACCGGCGTGCCGCAAGGCGAGGTCTGGTGGGGAGCCGTCAGGCCTCAACCACCCCAACCGGACTGCACTCTGGACGCGTCGCACGAACTTCCCGGCGTATCCGACGGCGCAACCGACATCGCCAATGACATCATCACTCAATGTGTGCTCCCGCCGGGAGCGCAGGACCGGGGTAAGGCAAGAAAATAAAGTTTGGCGAAGCCGTTACAAGGATTGCGGATGAGAACCTTCGTCCGCAGCGTTTCTTTTTCTATTAGCCGCCAGCAATTGGCGGAATGCGGCTCGCCAATTTCGAGGTGGGAACCGCCGCTCAAGTTCCCACCGCCGTGACGAATGCCCCGCAATTCGTTTTGCAGGCACGCAGAGCGCGTTCGGAAGCACAATCCATGGGGAGGTCCTCCCGTTCGAAACTATCGCGCAGCGGGCGAGGTAAATCGATTTATCTCCCGGCAATAAATTGGCCCTGCCGATTCAATGACTTAGCGACAGTATTCTTATATCTTTGAGAAATACCCCACAGAACAGCCCCAGAACAATGAACCGCCGTCCCGCGAATCAACAACTTACGAGGAATTTCGTGCAGCCCGCCAAGAAAACAACTCGGGTGGGGCTAAAAAAGCCCGCCTCGCGGTGGGCTTTTTATCCAGCTAGACTTTCTTGCGCCTTCTTACTTCGCTGTGCAGGTCGCCAGCTTGAAGTTGGCGATGCGCGTATCCCAGGTGATCTCAGCATTGATCTGATTCGTTTTGAAGTACTCATTCTGATACCAGAAAGTACAGCCGTCCGTGGGATCCACGGTCATGCTGCTGATGTTACCCCAGTGAGGTGAGTTTTCTTCGTCGCCGGTTCCATTCTGAAGGATAATCTCGGTCGGCGAAGTCTTGGCGGGCAGGCTCCAGTACGCCGCACGAATTCCAGGATGCACGCCGCTGCTCGAGACGCTGTATCCCACTCCGGCATTGCCCGCGCTGTCCTGGGCGATGCTTGGCACAAAGCGGTAGAGAGTGCTGCCGTTGGTTACGTTGCCACTCTGGTAGACAGTCGGATTCGTGCCGCGCAGCTCATACCAGCGGATGCCGGTCTGCTGGTTGGTGCCGGTTCCCACCTGTATGGTCTGGCTGACCAGGAACGATTCGTAGGTGCCGAAATTGTGATACGGCATGCGGGGCATCAGGCGATCGCCGATCGAGTCGACGTAATTGCCAGTGCTGCTGCTGGAAGGCTCGTTCACACAAAACGTGTCGTCGGGCTGTGTGACGTCATAGCAGCCCGGTTCGTAGCTGGTGACGGTGAGAGCCGCCTTGGCGAAGGTGGAACTGGTGGGAGTTGTCCAGTTCACATGAAAGTTCCACAAGTTTAGCTTGGTCGAGGTCTTTGCAGTGCCGTTGGCAACGGGATTCTGGATACTGACGAAATATTCATGGCGTCCGCTAGGCGGCGCCGTAGTGTTATCGATATCGGCGGGGATCAGGCTGTGCGAAAGATAAAGAGCGCCGTTAGTCGGCAGCGGGCTGGGATTGCTGAAACACTGCTGCGCGCGAGCCGTGCCGCCGATAATCATATTGGTGCGATCAAACACGCAGGCGACTACGCCGATTTCCTGATATTCGTTGTCGGGGTCTTCAAGATCGAAGGTCGCGTAATAACCATCTGCCCAAGTAGCGAAGCGCGGCCAATCGGGATAGTAGACATCTCCGTGAGAGTTGAGGCCCAAGGCTGAAGTCATCTCGAATTGGTACGTGTACCACTTCAGCGTCGAGGAAGTGAGGTCAGCCGTGTTGGAAACGGCAATGCAATAGTAATAGCTATTCGTGGCCTGGCTGGCGCGCCGCGCGATCACCCAGACGGACGCGATCCGGTCAAAAGTAACGGTGCCTTCGCCGCCGCCGGTGCCGTAGCAGTTCGACATGCCGGCATTCTCCCACGGTGTGTCGCCATCCTGCGGAGTGTCCCAAACAGGAGTGTACGGACTGGTCTTACTGAAGGCCTGGTAATAAGAGTTCACCCACTCCATGTATTGCTTGGTGCCCACCGCTCCGTTGGCATCGATATCGTAGGTTGGATCGTCGACGTCGATGGCATCGATGCCTTCAAACGACGTGACCGTCTGGGCATGGACAGTCTGGGCCTGGATGAAGCAGGTAAGAAGGAAAAAGATGGGGAGCGCAGCGAGGGTACTTCGTTTCATAGACATAGGAGTGTCTTCTGCTTTGTATTTGTCGAGAGCAAGACGGGGGGATGGCATTTGAAGGCTAGCATGAAGGTGTGCGCCTGCCTAGGAGAAGAAAGTCCTAATCTGCGATGCGCGAGTGTGCAAAAACCTTCAGGGTCCAATCAGGCGTGGTTCGATTGTGCGGGAGGAACGCAATTGTTCGATTTTGCGCCGGCCGTTTCCGGCCCGGCGCAATACCCCAAGACGCATTTCTAGTACGTGAACGATTGAATTTCGTTCACAGTGGCATCGGGACCATCCACATAGCCGGACCGAAGTTTTGGGTGCAGAGCAATGTGCATCGGAATCACGTTGAACGAATTCGAGAAACTGAATCCGTTAAGAGTTTCGATCAGTTCTCCGCCGATGTTGTAAACATAGATCGAACTGCCGCTGGCGGACGAACTTGAAACCGGCTGAGCAACGAGAAACAGCTTGTTGATGGGATCGTATTCAACATCGGCTCCGCTGAAGATCTGATTCGATCCCGAACCGGGCAACGTCACCTCGAAACCTTGCTCGCTGGCGAGATGATAGAACTCCACACCGGCGTCGTCTTCGGTTGTGGTGCAGAAAATGCCATCGGCAGAATCCACGGCTATGCCGTTCACGAAGCCAAATCCCACTCCTGTGAACTCGCTCCACGTACCTGCCGTAAGGTCGACTATTCCGAAGACCGGAAGGCAGCCGAAGCAGCCATCGCCACCGCCTAAAATAGCCTGATTAGTGGTGCTGTCGTAAGCGAGCGCCGGGGGGACGCTGCCAAAGTTGAGCGAGTCCGTGATGTCGACGACTGGCCCGAAAGTGTTCTTGGCTACGTTCGAGGAAAACACCCATGGAATAAAGTTGCTGCTGTTGTCATAGGCAAACACAGCGACATTTGGCACGCCTTGGCTGCGGCTCACGCCGGTCGGCATGATGAGGTGTTCGGTTCCGATGGTGGGCGGGGTCCAGAGGCCGGTGAATTTGTTGGAGCTGAGAGGATTCATGGTGTGGTAGGTGTTGGTCACGACAAAACCACCCTGGACGATCTGCTGGTCGACCAGTCCGACACTGGTGCCGACGACGCCGAGCGTGATGAAATCGTCGCCGTTCTGCGTCTGGGTTATAACGTTGAGAATTTTTCCTGTAGTCTGGTTAAAGGTTTCGACGGCGGCCAGCAGGCTTCCATTGGATTGCAGCACAGCCTCACTCAAGACGCCTTCAGTGCCGTTCTGATCGATATCGAACCCGTAGATCTGGCCGCCAAACTTGCTATGCACGATAACTTTGCCCGGCCCGGTCGCGGGCTTCGACTGGACATCATCCGATTGTGCGAACGCCGCCGCCCCGCACAAAAGCAGGGGAAAGATGATCGCGTGTTTCATTCCATTGCGCATTTCATGGTCTCCTTCGAAATTATTTCCAAGATTGATGACGCTGACCGAGTGCTTTTCACCGAGTGCGTCACGCGAATTGCTTTACAAACATAGGCCGGACGGGCTCGACGGGTGTCACGTGTTCGTCAAAGGTTTGTAAAAACTCACTCCTTGAAGCGTGGAATCCACCGCGGAACGGTGCGGCGGTATTGCTCGTACGATTCTCCGAATTGGCGGCGCAAAGCCGGTTCCTCATAGAAGATAACGAAAAGATGCGCGGTCAAGAGCATCACGACGGCATACTCCGCAAGATGAGCAGCACGAAAAAGTCCGGCCTCTCCCACGATGACCAGCGCCACGCCAACGTACATTGGGTTGCGCACGTAGCGGTGCAAGCCGCTGACCACAAGAAATTTCGTCGGAGCGATGGGCGCGGGAGTGCCTAATCCGCGCACGGCGAACTCCCACGCGCAGCGGAAATAGATGCAGGCACCGAGAACGATTGCCATGAACCCAAACGCGGGCAGCGGGCCAAAAGCCGGAACTGAAAAGCCTCCGATTAAGTAACGAGGAATCACTACCGCCACGGTTCCAGGAACAACGATGGTGAATACCAGCGTTTTCAGCAGAGGGCCAATCGCGCGCACCATATCACGGCGAATGGTAGCAGAGCGAGCAGGCAGCAAGACAATCGGCATTCCCTTACCGTAAAATCAGGCGCTATCGAGAAGGAGAATTTCTATGCGAGAAAAATCTGTGCAATCAAGATTGGTTATCAAAGTAGTTTTCGGACTCGTGCTTGTCCCTTGCCTGTTGACCGGCGCGTTCGCGCAGATGCCGAATCCGTATGGCCAGAGCATTTCAGTGGAGGACGCCAAAAAAGCGGCCGCTCTAGTTGTGGCAGAAGCCAAAAAGAATAACTGGACGATGGCCGTAGCGATTGTCGATCCATCCGGCAACCTGGTTTATTACGAGAAGATGGACAACACGCAACTGGGCAGCGCCAACATCTCCGTCGACAAGGCTCGCTCGGCGGCGCTGTTTAAGCGGCCCACCAAGGCGTTTCAGGATGCTCTTGCGACAGGTGGCGAGAATTTGCGCATCCTCCGTCTGCAAGGAACGATCCCGGTTGAAGGTGGCTTCCCACTTTTGTTGGATGGCAAGATCGTAGGCGGGATCGGAGTCTCCGGCGCAACGAGCGCGCAGGACGCCCAGTGCGCCAAGGCGGGCGCAGACGTCTTCAAGTAGAGGTCTTCCAGATAAGTAAGGGTCTCGCAGGATTGGCTTGTGCCAAGACAGGCGGCACAACTCTGCTGTAAAATTAAAGGGCGGAACAATCCGGATGCGGTCTCAGTCCTCCAAGATGGAAGCTGGTTCCGGATTAAGAGGTTTCTGAAACATCCCATCTACAAGCGTCTGCGAACGAGAAGAAGCGCAGACTGCGCACACATTAAAAAGATCAGGAGAAACGAACCATGGCAGTAGGCGCAAAGATTGCAAAAACGGCAGACCGTAAAAAGGTGATGGACACAAGCAAGAGCACGGATTGCCCCAAGTGCGGCAAGTCAACGCGCATCGTGAAGCGGATGAAAGATCGTGAGCGCAACATACCGGGCGGCATCTATATTTCTTGTTCCGCTTGCGAGTTCTACGAGAAGTTGTAGGGCGCGACTTTCAGGTATTGGTTTTCGAACGGCCGGAGAAAAAGGGAACCGACTTCCCTTCTCCGGCCTTTCCGTTTGCATGTAGAACCGTTACGAGGCGCGTGATCCCAGCCGGAGCAGTTCGGCTCTGAGGCGCGAATGACGGTGTGTCTGGCGCAGGTAGGGCATTTCGCTGGCCGCGGATTTAGATTGAATGATTTTGACTAGCTGCCGCTTTTCGTCCGGCAGCCAGCGGTTGAGGTTTGGAATGAGCGCGAGAATCAGCGACCAGTTTTCGAGCGCTTGCTGCTGTAACGGAGTCCAGCGCGCTGCGTCGATGCGAAGAGTCCGAGCGACGGCCGCTGCGGAGGCATCTCGTATCTTCTGGCTGTCGCCGTCGAACTGCCGCGCCATGCGCTGGTTGACGATAAATCCGAGATTGCGTGAAGAGAATTTATCCCAGTCGCCGCTTCCATACGACGCTGACTTCGTCTCGGGCAACTCATAAAACATGTGAGCTTCGGCAAGACGCTTCAGTGTCCGGGGCGCGGTTCGGTATTTCGGATTCGAAGAGATTTTTTTCTCTTCCCGTTCACACAATGCCCGCAGATCGGCGCGTCCAGGGCGGAACCCCAGCTTGCGATAAAACCAAAAAGCCCCGGAGTCGATGGCTTCATCGTTGTTCTGCCCGATCTGATAGGGATAAATCGAAATGCATTTCGCATCGGTGAGAGTGCGAAGGCAGCGCAGAGCCTGCGCGTAAATCCAGGCGGTTTCTCCCTGGCGATACGTATAAAAAGTATTGAAGCCGACCTCGATCCACTCGCAGAGTCCGATGGCTTCGACGTAGTTGATGGGCACGCCATTCTTAAGGGTATATCCAGCGATGTAGGCGCGCAGCGGGAGACGGCGCGCGGGCGGCAACCCCCAGAAGTGCATCACCACGCCGCGGCCCAGGTCGGCGCGGACCACCGTGCGCGGGTCACCGAGAGTGGTGCCATAGAGTTCGCGGTAACGAACAACCATAACTTCGCGGATCGCTTGCATCACCGATTCTCCCGCGGCGCGCGAGAGCTTTTCGAGCTTGAGCGCAGGTTGGGCTAGCTCGTCAGCGAGAGAAACTTCGCCGCGCTGGATGAGTGGAGCATCATGAAAGTAGAAGCGCCGGGGACGCGCCCAGTTGCGCGTGCGGGAGAGCTTCAGGTTTTCCAGCTTCCAACGCAGTGGAAGATGAAGTGAGTCGTAAAGTTCAGCGCGTTGACGGTCTGGGAGTGGAAGTTGCGCGAAGCGGTTGATGAGCCAGCAAAGCGCGTTATGACGGCCTCGGGCATTGTCGAGCCAGCTCTGCCATGGGATGTTGGCTTCAACGTCTGCGTCCTCCTCGAGGAGCGGAATGAAACGCGGCCAGACGGTGCCGCGGGCTCGCTCGGCTTGATAGTCGTCCCAGTAATCGTCCCACGCAATCTCCACGTTGTGCGGAATGCGGCGCGTTAGCCACTGCGCTACGTCGAAGGAGAGAGTGTCCTGCATGACGGTGCCGGCGATGCCGGAAGTATCGAAATCATCGAACACCGACATGCCGGCATGGAGGGCGCGAAGTTTCTCGATACGCCGGTGAAAAGTGCTGAGGAGATTTTCGACGCGCGGGATTAGCGACGGCCCGCTGGGGAAAGCTCGGAGAAATAGCAGACACTCGTGGAAACGGATGAGCTGGTGAGGGTCGAGTTGGAGCTTCGAGAGTTGCGAGAGGAGTTTAGCGACGAGGCCGGCAGAGTTCGAGTCGAAGCGGTTCTTTACGGCTTCCAGGTCGATAAGGAGATGGTCGGGATCATGCTCCTCAGAATTTTTCTCCTTGGAATCGCTGGAAAGTGTCGGCATGCGTGGCGAGATAGTGTAACGCAGGCGAGGCATGAAGCGATAAGCGCCGCTGGGCGCGTGCGCGGATTTTATTGTTCGCTGTCTCGACGGAGAGCACAAGGAGTAAGCTGTCAGGCCTTTGTTGATTCTCTCCGCGATTGGCGCTCGCGACCGTGCACCTCGTTGAGATGCTTGTCGAACATCTGTTGCATGAGCTGGCGGTTTTCAGCAATGTCGCCGACCAGGACGAAAGTTACATTTGGGCAAATAGAGCAAGTACCTTTCAGAAAAGGATCGCCACTGGGCACAGGCTTGATTGACAATTCCGCCTTCTTCATGCTCCTCCGCTCACTGCGAATTGAAACGCGAACAACCGAAAGTAGCTATTTCAGGAACTAATTATTTCAACCCCAGGCCGCCATTAAAGTGCTGTATCACCTGATAGCATTCGCAAGCGGTCTGCTCGAGGCTTTTGCGATTCAGTATCTTCACCGTGCCGCGCATATTTTCAATCAGCCCGGCGCTTCCCAAGGCTCCTGCCGCAAGACTCACGCTAGGACGGCCGGTACCGAGCATCTGCGCCAAAAACTCGTGTGTCAGTGGAAGCAGCGGAGAATCCATCCGGTCCTGACACATGAGCAGCCAGCGGGATAGGCGCTGCTCGATCTCATGCAGGCGGTTGCATGCGGCAAGTTGCGCAGTCTGCATTCCGTGCATCAGGGCGAAGCGGTTGAGTTCCGCGCGGAGCGTGGGAGCACATTCCAGGACATCCTGAAAAACGCGCGCACTGAGGCGCACTCCGCTTCCCGCCATCTGCACGATCGACCGAAACGTGCCCCGTTGCAGCCCAGCCATCAGCGAAGTTCCTACCATCCCCTCTTTGCCGACGATGCCGACCTCGACGCTTCTTCCATCCTGGCTAAGAGCCACCACCGAGACCATGCCATCGTTCAAGAAATACGTGAAATCGATCTTCTCTCCAGGCTCCTCCAGAATTTCGTATTGTGGAAGATCCGTAGGCTCAAGATGTGGCCGGATTAAGTTGTATTCCTCATCCGGCAGCGAGAGGAGAATGACGTTGCTCACCGCCTTTCCCTCAGCATCAGAGCGGTCGCCCGAATGGAGCGCAGAGAGCCTGGCCAGTTTGTTTCGTCTTTTGGCGATTGTGTTTTCCTTCGCAAGAGTTCCGAGGTCCATACGCGCTTGGATGCGATGGATTCTTCGGCTTAACTCGGAAAAAAACTGCAGTTACGACGGTAATTTCATTCAAACTCGAATAATCGGCAGGGTAGAAACGACAGAAAGAAAGCCTGCCGTAACTTACTTACACCCCGAACGGGGCTGCCGATTATTAATTTCCTCTAATGCCGATACCTACGATTAGGTTGAACGCACATGGGCCTAGTCCTCTTCTTCCTTGTCCCGAGCGCCCTGCAGGCGCCCGTGCTGGGCGGACAAGAGGCGGTTTAGTTCTTCGACCAGAGTGAGGAATTTCTTGCGGTCTTGTTCCACCGCGATCAGTGAACAGAGCTCGTGGATCCGGTCACTCTCGTCTTTCTTCATGAGGACTTGCCGTGCGACCGCGCAGTATTACAGTATTCACCCTAGTTGGTATGTTCGACGTCGAACGATTTAAAAAAGAATTTATCTAATGGCGCCGTTCGGGCGGGATAGGTCGGGCGGCTGCCAGTTTTCGCAGCCGGTCGATGTGGTCATGGAGCGCGGCAGTGAGCTGTTCAAGGATTACGGACAAGTCGGAGAGGTCGCTCGTATCCACGGCCTGAGCAGACAGTGTGCGTATGCGATCTTCGAGCCGGCGGGATCTGGAAAAGGTAGAAATAAGGCTTCCAAGCAGGGTCCGAGCCGGTGGCTGTTGATGATCCATGAAGATTATAATGCGGAGGGCATCTTTATGCAGAGTACTGGCACCGTAGGAGAGGATGAACTTCTTTAAGGACAAAATGATGGGCCGATCGTTAGAGAGTGACAGCTTCGCATAATCTGCAATAGCCTGAACTTGACTTGACTGTCTGACCGATTGAATCGCTCTCGCGATGCGCGACAACCAGCTAGCAGGAACCCAACTTCCGTATTGCCGACAATTCGGGCGTTGATGACGAGAAGCGCGTTATCGGGACCGCCCACTTTTGCTGCCGACACGGCGTCTCTCAGGATTTATCCGGCACGGACTTCTCATGACTCTTCCGCGTACAATGCCGGTAATCGCGGAGCGAATAATGAACTCAATCGAGGCACAACGGTATGCGCGAGTGGCTGGTGTACTGGTTCTTATTTCCCTTTTCGCCGGAGGATTCGGTGAGGCGTTCGTCCCGGGAAAGCTCATCATGCCAGGCGATTTTCATGAAACCGGCTTGAAAGTCGCCGCTTCGCTCGGTTTGTTCCGAGCCGGCTTTGTTTCCTACATGGTTGAGGCCGCGTGCGACCTTTCTCTGACGGCCATCTTCTATCTACTACTCCGCCCGGTCAGCCGCCCGCTGTCCCTCATCGCAGCTTTCTTCGGCTTGTTTGGCACCGCCACATTTGCCGTTGGCGAAATCTTCTACTATTTCGCCGCTTTACCACAGTTGGACGTGCACTTCGCCGCGGCCCTCAGTCCGGACGCTCGTACTGCTTTTGCTTATGTTTGTCTCAAGCTCTACGGGACCGTCTTCAACATATTTGCCGGGTTTTACGGAGCCGAGACCATGCTGCGCGGATACCTGTTTTTGCGCTCCGGGTATCTTTCACGTGTGCTTGGAATCTTATTGCTGCTTGGCGGCGCAGGATTCGTTCTCAAGAACCTGTGCACTTTGCTCATTCCACAATACGATTCCATGTTCTTTGCGAGTCCCATGTTCCTGGCCATGCTCGGCATGGCTGTTTGGCTTCCGCTCAAAGGGATCAATCAACATCGCTGGGACCAGTGGCAGACCCATGATCAAGGAATTGAATAACGAGCGAAACGATCAAAAACTCCGGATTCATCCTAAATAAGTCGGCTTGTCGGAAACGATCTCCGCACTTGGCATCATTCTGGGCGGATTACGGGCAAACCGGAAATTGAGGTTCAGCCGAGTCCGACAGTTCCGTTTCGTCCTCACAACAGCGCGTGTAACGTCAAGTCTCGGCTATCACACATAATCATGATGCTCCCAAGGAGGGGGAACATCATGCTGGTTCGCTATTTCAGGCGGCCATCGCGTATCGAGCAACTGCGCAGTAGCACCGGTGGTCATCTGCTCGAAGGGTTCGCCCAAACGCTTTGCCAGAGCCGCTATCAATGGGTTGCCGCTCGCAAACACATCCGGGCAGCCGAACACTTCATTCATTGGATGGGTCATCGAGGACTGTCGATCAGGGCGATTGAGGAACGATTTGCCGGAGAGTTCCTCAGTCACTTAAAACGATGCCGATGCCAGGGACACCGGCCGCCGGTGAAACCCGAGCGGCAGAAGTACAGCGTGGGTCTTTTCTTTCGCTATCTGCGGCACGCTGGCATAGCCACGGCTCCAACTTCTCGTGAGCGCGTGCCGGAATCGCCCCTGTTAGTGCTCTTCTGTGACTGGATGCGCCGGCAACGCGGGGTCTCTAACGCCACTCTTTCCATTTACAGCTTCGAACTGGGCGCCTTAATCAAGAAACTCGGCGAAGATCCAAGCAGGTATGACGCGAAAAACCTGCGGCAGTTTGTCTTGGAGAAGAGTCAGCACTCGGGATGGGCCTCTGCGAGAAAGTGCATCTGCGCCATCCGCATGTTGCTTCGCTTCCTGATCTCGCAGGGAAGGTGCCCCGAGTATCTTTATGCTTCAATCCCAACTTTCGCCCATTGGCGGCTCTCTGCTTTGCCATTCTATTTACAAGCCGATCAGGTCGAACAGGTCATCGCGTCGCCCGATCTGGCGACTTCGCTCGGAAGGCGAAACCGAGCGATTCTTCTCTTGCTCGCACGCCTGGGGCTTCGGGCGAGCGATATTGTTCAGCTTCGGCTCGACGACCTCGATTGGAGAGAAGGGATGATCCGGGTTTCAGGAAAGGGACGCCGCCAAAC
>Ga0302179_10000101_pt1 | contig 75036 bp, 64 predicted proteins | sample I_Palsa_E3_1_FD_198788 | JGI IMG/M metagenome (GOLD analysis project Ga0302179, IMG submission 198788) | Peat permafrost microbial communities from Stordalen Mire near Abisko, Sweden - I_Palsa_E3_1 | ecosystem: Environmental > Terrestrial > Soil > Palsa > Peat permafrost | place: Sweden...
AGTTCGATGATCCGCCGCCGCACCGCCAGGGAAAATGCTTCCATGCAGACCGCTCCTTTCTCAGGAAACAGCCGTAGCATACGTAACCTCAGCAAATCGCGCTAGAGGCGAGGACGCACTGCTCTAGCCTGGGCGTGCCCGTGGTTCTCGTCTACTTGGGCTTCCTAAACTGCGCCGAGATGGGACAGGCTTTCAAAGACCACAGCGCATGGGAAAGTTGTTTACTCGAATACACTCGGCCATGTGTGCCAAGTAGCGTATGGACTTCGCCTCCGATCAATGTTCCATCTGACGTCGGCTCAACCCTATTAATACCGCTCATACGGTCTGCACGCGTGAGCATCGCATCCCTGTAACGCGGTGGTTGGCCCATGAAAGACAAAACCAGCGTATCGCATGACCAAGTCGTGGTGAAAAAGCTTCGGGAGCGTCCTCGCTTCGCCGCGGAATATCTTAAAGCGGCGATGGAGGAAACCGACGAACCGGAGGTGCTGTTGATTGCCTTGCGTCATATTGCCGAGGCCCGGGGCGGATTAGCCAAGGTGGCCAAGGCCGCCGGCATCGAGCGGGAGAGCCTGCACAAGGCGCTTTCGGCTCATGGTAATCCGCGACTTTCGACGATTGTGGGAGTCTTGAAGGCGGTGGGCCTGAAGCTCACGGTTGAAACCGCCCGGGCCATTCATCCTTGATCTGCCTGGGATTGGATTATTCACCGCAGAGAACGCCGAGACCGCGGAGATAAAATGACGAAATGGTATTGTGTCGCATGTCACGATGGCAACATCTTGGCATAGTGCAATACTGCCTCGCTTCGTTCTTCCTGCAATCTCCGCGTTCTTTGCGATCTCCGCGGTTCAAATGAATTATTCGGGTTAGTTTGGCACTGGCATGGCAAGCGGTCGGAACTAAAAGCAGACGGCTATGGCTTCTGCACCATCAGCGAAGCGACGGCCAGATGATCCCACTTCTCCCCCACACGTCCGAGGAAGCGGACGCCGACAAACCGAGGCTGCGTCGATGATAAAAGATTCGGCCCCGCATAGAGCCGTTTGCCGGCGGATTCGATGATGGTTAGGTCCTTGCTGAGCACAATCCGAACATGAACCTCGCCAGCCGCGCCCACTTTTTCGCTTTGCGGGGCTTGCTTGCCATCGGGGAGAAAGGCGCGGGATTCGCCGGAGCGGAGTTGGTAGACCAGGGCGTGGCCGCCGGCGGTGTTGGCATCGGTGATCGGTTCGTCGCTGACGAAGACTTGCACGAAACCGTCGCCGGTGGATTTGCCGGGGTTGCAGACAGCATCGACTTCCATCAGTTGATCGGCCGGAATGGGATCGCTGGTGATCCAGCCCCCGGCTTGATAGGTGTCTGTCGGGCCGGTCGTCGGTAGGGCCGCGGGATGCAGTTCATTGCCAGTGGTCAGGACCGGAAGCTCGCCGAAGGTTCGCCAACCAGAACCGAGGCCGTCGCTGAAATTGGCGGCGGTGATGCGGGAACCGAAAATCGTGTTCTGCAAATCTTCGATGGCGTGTTGCTGCGGATCGGCGGGGCTGCGGAGCAGAATCACAGCCACGATGATCACCACGGACAGAATCACTCCGCCGGCGATGAGGGCGATGATGGTGGCCGTGGAAGCGGGCGATGAACCGCCCTGCTTGTCGATGCCTTCCAAAACCTTGTGCGTGAAATTCGGCCCGGCGCGGACGCTACGATATTCCTTGCCCTCTTCCAGCCGCTCACGGGCACGGTACAACAGCGTGTATTCATCCGCATCCTGATTGTCGGCGCGCAGCACCTTCACCGCCTGGCTCCATTCCGGACTCCCCGGGCCGGTGCGCAGCGCATCCGTCAGGAGCACCATGAATTCGTCAGACGGAAGCTGGAAAGTTTCAGGCATGGTTCAATTGCGATTCGATCGCCGTCTCAAGAGCCGCTACAGGTTTTCATCGGCCGTTGCTTCGTCGCCGTTGTGCGCCGGGCTGCCGCCGACCGTGCTGGCCAGTTTCCGCAGGCCGTGGAACATGCGGGAACGCAGCGTGACCGCTTTGGTGCCGGTGATTTCTTCCATCTGGGCATAAGACATATCCTGGAACACGCCCAGGACGATCACTTCCTTTTGATCCGTCGGCAATCCTTCCAGCGCCTGAAGCACACGGGCGATTTCTTCCCGTTTTTCCAGATCATCCGTCGCCCGGGCGGCCACCTGATACGGATCGCCGCTGAGATCGACGCCTTCGAGATTCAGCTCGGTGATGTTCCTCACGGGGCTGCGCTTGCGGCGGCGGGCGCTGTTGATCGCCAAGTTGCGGGTAATGGTGAACAGCCAAGTGCTGAGTTTTTGCGGATAGCGGTATGTCGGAGCAAATCGAAAGGCCCTTAAAAATACTTCCTGGCCGATGCTTTCGACATCCTCGATATTTCCCAGCATGCGATACAGATAAGAAAGGACCGAAGCGCTATATCGTTCATATACAATGGAAAAGGCTTGTTTGTCCCCCTCCTGCGTGCGTTTCATCAAATCTTCGTCGGAGGTTTTACCCAGGGCGGCCGGCCGCAGGTCCCCCACTTCCTCAACCGGCGGCGGCTTCAGCGGCTTAGCCACGCTCACCTTGGCGGCGGCGACTCGGGCAGCGGGACTCTTTTCTACTCGCTTCTGCATCTCGATTCCAAGGGCCAATCGGTCACCCACCCCTTCGCCTCCGAGTGAGCAAATCGTAGCGGTTACCAGGGCACGGCGTCAATCGAAAGTCCGGGATTGATGGGTAATCAGATGAAGATAATGGGGTTATGGGTTGGAGATTGTGGATTGGAGTGGGAAAGTCGATCACGGTTCTGCTTCATTTGACATGCTGAATGACTGCTTCGGATGTTAGAAGCGGAGCCGAGCAACTATTATTGGTGCAGACGAAAGCGGCGGGCTTTGCGAGATGGGGATACGAAGCAGCGGCGGGGTCGGCCGGATCGATCCATTCCAATAATTTGTAATCCGTCGGTGCAGCCAGTGCAGCGCGGTAGAGGATCATGGCGTCGGCGTTGCCATGGGCGGCGATCACGGTCACATGCAAAGGCGGCGAAGCCAAATCATCATTGGCCAGCAGAATGCCGCCGACGCCGACGCGGCGGCTCAGGGCGATCTGCGGCGTGGCAAGATATTTCATCGCGGTTTTGGCCAGTTGTTCGTCGGATTTCCGGTGTGAATATTGAAAGAGCAAATTGGCCCATCGGGCCACGCCGACGTTTTCATCCAGCTCTCGGTCGGGTGGGAAAACGCCGGCGGATTTTATGTCGGAGGTCATGACGCCAGGGTCGCCAGCGGGGAGAAAATGAGCGATGACAAAATCGGCGGCGGCCTGGGCGCGCCCAAGCCACTGCGGATCTGCAGTGGCGATGTGCAGTTCGAGAAACGCCTGTCCCATGGCCAGGGTGTCGCCGAGATATGGGCCGGCTGCATCGTGGGTGTCATGGGAAAATCCACCGCCGGCCAGCGCGCGATGTTCGATGACCCACTGTGCCGCCGCCTTGGCTTGCTGCAAAGCGGATTCGTCGCCGCTGACTTCATATAAAGCAGTTAATCCAGTGATCGCCCAGCCGTTTTCGCGGGCATATTGATGCGTATCCACGCGCGGAATTCCTCTGGCCCGGCGATGGGCGTCATCCAGTGCGAAATAATCGGCGCTGTGTACGCCGTCGATTAGGTCCGCATCCTGGCTAGTGTAGAAGCCGCCGTCGTGTGCGAGCAGGAACGTTTTGAGAAACCGCTGAATTTCCTGGGCGGCGCGCAGATATTTCGGGTCGTGATATTGGGCGTACCCGAGTGAATACAGCCGCAGATTTTGCGCCTGCATCTGCATGATTTTTTCAAAATGGGCATGATGCCAATCATCGTCAGTGGAATATTGGTAGACGCCTCCCCAGGCGGGATCGAGCAGATTGAGTTGTACGTCGAGAGTTGGGCGGGCCATGTGGTCGGCGTCATGATCGCCACGGCAAGCAAGACGCAGCGCCCATTGCTCGCAATCCCAGTCCATGAATTTCTGGGTATGTCCCCACGCTCCCAGCTCTTTGTCATAGGTTTCGTTGAATCGCTGCACGATGGTCTTGAGAACCGTGCTGCTGAGGGCTTGCTCGATTCCATAGTGAATCGTCTCGGCCGGCTGTACCGACGGGCCGGGCGTTGGATCGGCAATGATGGCCTCCAACATCGACGCCATTTCCTTGGGCGGCATGTAGCCGCGACGTTTGACGATCTCGTCGCCATCCGCGTTGAACACGATGGTGGCGGGCCAACCGTAATCTTCATAGCGGCTGGCTAAATCCGGCCGAGCATCGGCGTCCGCGCGCACTACGATATATTTCTCGCCGAGCAACTGGATCACCTTCGGATCCGCATACGTTGTCGTATCCATGACATGGCACCAATGGCACCACTGTGTTCCCAAATCGAGCAGGACAAATTTGTGCTCCTGCTTGGCTTGTTCAAATACGCTGTTTGACCAGGATTTCCAGTCGATCCCCGCCGGCTGTGTGTCAGCAGCTCGCAACACACTGGTCATCAGAAGTATCGCCATAAACCATTTCATGGTGAATCCCTTCTAAAATTAAGAACCCGATATACGCTACTGACCATTCGCTTTGGTGGTGATCCTTGCGAGCCGTCCGTCACGAGTTTATGTGAAACGCTTTTCGGAGAATAGGAATGAAAAGAACGGAAAACAACAGCCTCGGGAGAATTCTGCGATGGGCAGCGGTGGGTTTGTTATTGGGTTGCGGCCTGACAGGGGCCGGGACATGCACTGTCTTGGCCGATGCGCCTGCCACCAAGGAAAAATCGATCGACGCACCCAACGGCATTCAGGTCACCATCAAGATGATCGGACCCGTTACGCAGACCACCGATCTACAGATTATTTGCATACTGAAGCATGATCCCGCTGGTGACCAATACATCGAAGCCATGAAGGACCTCAACGCCAAACTGGGCGGCCTTCTATCGAGCCTCCGTGATCGCGGGGATTTTGTCGGCGAGTCAGGCGAGACATTGCTTTTGACGCCGCCGGCGAATTCGATCTCGCCCAAGCGACTTTTGCTGATCGGTATCGGCCAGGAGTCGAAGCTGACGCTCGATAGCCTCCGCCTCGTCGGTCGCATCGCAGCTCGGGAGGCCGTTCGATTGAACATCGCTCACGTCTCATTTGCCCCGACGCTCCGTGATCAGGGAAGCAGCCGGATCGATGTCGGCGAGGGTGGCGGCGCATTCATTGAACAATTCCTACTTGCTTACGACACCGAAAAACGACTTCAAGCCGAAGGCCTTTCTCCGAAGGATGATCTCAAAGACGTTACCATCGAAGCTGGCCCAAAGTTTTTCGACGGGGTCGTACAGAAGGCAACAACTGCCATCGCTTCCGCGGCGATCCTGATCAAGGAGCGGAGCACTTCGCCGTACCACGCACCTTGATATTGCCCCAGGGCCTCGGCTTGCAGAAGGGGATGGCGGAATCGCCGTGGCATCGGTCGGGTATGATGTCTTATGATGTCGCCGATGAACAGCCAAACCTCTGAACGAGAAAGGTCAAAAATGCCGCAACTATTGGAAGCAGGAACGCCCGCTCCGGATTTCACGCTTCATGTGACTCCCGATCAAAAGTTGTCCCTCAGCGAACTGCGCGGCCGGCCGGTCATCCTCGCATTCTATCCCGCGGATTGGAGCCCGGTGTGCGGCGATCAGATGGGGCTTTACAATGAAGTGCTTGCGGAATTTCAGAAGCATCGGGCTGAACTGCTGGGCATCTCGGTGGATGGAGTCTGGTGCCACGAGGCATTTGCGCAAAGCCGACACTTGCATTTTCCGCTTCTGGCCGATTTTGAACCCAAAGGTGATGTCGCCAGGAAATACGGCGCCTATCGAGATGGCGACGGCCTGTGCGAGCGTGCTCTGTTCGTGATTGATGACAAAGGGAAGATTGCCTGGAGTTACTGCTCGCCAATCTCTATTAATCCGGGTGCCGACGGTATTCTTGAAGCTCTGGAAAATCTGCCGAAATCATAAGGAGCGATCATGGCTTCATTAAAAATACCGGTCACATCCAGCGATCACATTCAGGGCGATGAACATGCACCGGTCATTCTGGTCGAGTACGGCGACTATCAATGTCCGCATTGCGGGCGGGCCTACCCGATTGTCAAACAAGTGCAGAAGCATTTTGGGAAGCGATTGGCCTTTGTATTTCGGAACTTTCCTTTGAACGAGATGCACCCGGATGCCGAAGTCGCCGCCGAGACAGCGGAATTCGCAGCGTCGCAGGATCGATTCTGGGAAATGCACGACGCCATCTTCGAGAACCAGGATTCGCTGGGCCTGCCGCTCCTGCTTGAACTGGCCGAAAAGCTGAGCCTATCCGCCGAGGCTTTGGAGCAAGCGCTGAATGATGGCGAATATGCCAAGCGAGTCAAAGAAGACTTTCTCGGCGGTGTGCGCAGCGGCGTCAACGGCACACCGACATTCTTCATCAACGGCCACCGGCACGATGGACCGTTTGAATTTGAGGATCTTGTCGAAGCGATCGGCACGCAGATGAAATAAACCGGGGCGCCATCTTACCGCCCTATCGCCCCATCTGGTCAGCGACCCAATCCCAGTCCGCTTTGCTCGTCCTCGGCGCAACGAGCAAACGACTCATCATCTTTCTCTCACGCTCTTGCAACTGTGCGGAGGAAGCCATCGACAGCGCCAAGATGCTGATGTCTTCGACCAGTCCATGGAATACGGCCGACACGTTTTGTAACGGGATATGGCAACGCGCACAGTTTTCAGCGATCGCCTGTCCATAAGCAAACATCGCCAGGAATTGCCCGAAAGCCAGGGCCGTTTCGCTCCCCGGTTTGAGAAACCGCTTGGCTTGGTCATGATGGACAAAGAGAGCGAATCGCTTTGCCTGCTGGGCAAAAAGACGGACATTGGCGACCGACATCAGCGGCCGGTAAGCCTCCAGGAAATATCCGAACGTGATGGAATGAATCGACCCGGCGTGCGCTTGCATCAGATGCACGTTCTCCTGCGATTCCACTTCGCCGGCAATCAGTGAAGGCGGCTCGGGTAATTCCTTGCCCTCATGCGCAAAATATCGCGGCAAAAACTGAGCTGCCAAGGCAAGGTTCACATGCGTGCTGCCTTCGACAGCCGGGATCAACTGCGCATCGCGCCGGGCCATCTCGATAAATGTATCCACCTCGAAACCCTTGGCCCCCATGCACTCACTCAGCAATGCGATGACCTTCACGCCTTCCGTAGTCACCTTCGCCTTTTGAACGGCGTTGAACAATTCGTAACGCCGCTCGGTGGGACTGGCAGCGTGGAGATAGTCCAAGGCCCGATAGGCGTACAATTTCATCGCGCTCAGCCGTGCGTAGGCCTGGGTGGCGAGCGCGCGGATATGCGGGAGATCGATCACCCGATTACCGTAGAGTTTGCGCATGGTCAGATGGTCGATGGCCTCGGCCAGTGCGTGCTCACAAATCCCTATCGAGCCGAATCCGAGAAAGAACTTGCCCATCGTCACCGCGCTGAAGACCGCATTCCACGCCCCGCGGCCTTCGGCGATCATGTCGCCCGTGCCGAATTCATAGTTTTTGACGTTGAACTCACCGACATAAGCTGCGCGGACACCCGAGGTGCGGATTTTCTTGACCTGCGTGACATGTTGAGAACCAATCGGCTGCAGCGCGAAAAGAGCGAACGGCGAGCGACGATTAGTTCCCGCATCCTCCATGCGGGCAAGCACTGCAATCATCGAGGCGATTTGGGAATTGCCGATGTAATATTTCGAGCCATTGGCGACATAACGATCTGCCCCGATCAATTTTGCGGTGAATTCATTGCCAAAAAGGTCTGATCCGTGATGCTTTTCCGAAACCCCAAATGCCAGCAGGCCGCCTGCCTCCAGGATTGCCACCGCCTGCTTCTTCAGCGTCTCATTCTCGCCCGCCAAGATCGCGGACAGCCCCAGAAACGTCACCTGCAGGCTGTATCCGTGTGCGGGACTGAAATAGGCGAAAACTTCCAAAAAGCGCACCAGTTTCAGCACATCAAAGCTCGCTCCAATCGTCGAAAACCGCGCCGGCGACAGCAGCGATGCGTACAACTTATGCGCGGCCTGATAGGTCAGCCAATCGCTGTACCAGCTTTCGCGCCGGTCTTCTTCCTTGATGGCAAGTAATCCCTTGGCCTGGAAAAATTCCACCAGTTTTTGAATAGCGGGATCGCTGAGATATACGTCGGAATCAGATGCTTGGCTCGATGCGAAAGTGCGAGGCCGAACCGCCTCTGCGCCGCGTTCCGCCGGATAATCCCCCTCGCTGAATTGGCCCATCGATAGCATTATAGACAGATCGGCACGCTGAACTCCTTAATTCACTGGTTCCGCAACCGGAGCAATCGCATGTAGGTCTTCCGCCCTCCTCCGGTAATCCGGGGGAGGGCGGGGGTGGGGGTTTCGCCGGTCATCAATGAGATCGCAAACAGCATTTCACACGGCAACCCCCACCCTAACCCTCCCCCGGATTACCGGAGGAGGGAACTAAAGCGCGCATGCGATTCCCCAGCTGGGCAATCGGGCCGGGCATACCACTTTGCAATCGGCCTGCAATGGCGATACGATTTGCCTTCGCATTTCACCACCATTGATCCTATGGGTTTGCATTTGTGACTGACGCTAAAATTGCTTCGACCTCCTCACCCGGTCGCATCCAGGATTACGGTCCGGCCATGCGCATCGACTGCTTCCCACCGGGAGCGGAGCGGGGTCGCTTCATCGGCTTGGATGCGCTGCGTGGACTGGCAATCACACTCGTTCTCTTTGGGCATTTCACTTATCGAATTCCGGACGACACGATCGGCCGGCCGTTGATCTTTGCTATTCACCAGCTTGGATATGTCGGGGCAGACATCTTTATGGTGCTGAGCGGATTCCTGATTGGTGGAATGCTCCTTACCTCACTTCGGACGACCGGCCGGATCGGAGCAATGCGATTTCTCGGTCGCCGCGCGCTGCGGCTTTGGCCCAGTTATTTTCTGGTCATTCTCCTCGCCTGGAAATGGTCGCACTGGGTCGGAGCTATTGACGAATATGGACATCGCGCGCCGCCGGTGAACCTGTGGAATATGTGGCCGATGGCATTGCACATCCAAAATTATTTCGATTTGCTCAGCTACAAGCAAGGTGGCGCTTCCGTGGCTTTGCACACCTGGACCCTTATGGTGCTGATACATTTTTATGTGCTATTCGCCGGATTGATGTTGTTGATCGCGCAGCGGCCGCGCACCGTGCATTTGATTCCCTGGCTGGTTGGGTTCATCGCGATCGTCTGCTTCGTGATTCGCCTCCGCGTCGCTCCGATCGATGAGGAGCATTTCGACGCCTACCGCCAGTATTTTCCGACGCATGTTCGAATCGATGAACCAATGTTCGGCGTGCTGCTGGCATATTGGACGCTTTACCGGCGCGATGCGGTCGATTGGATCATGCATCATGCGTGGCCCCTGGTGATTTTGCTTTCCGTAGCGGTGCTCATCCCGATGGCCGTGCGCCAACAAACGGAACCGCCTTCGTGGTGCATCTGGGGCTACACCGTTGCCGCGCTATCCGCTGGCGGTCTGATCATGACATTCTGGTGGCTGGAACAACGGCGTCGCGCGGCACCCGCGCCATGTTCGCCGGTGCGTCGCCTGGCCAGACTACCTCTGCAAGCTGTAGCGATGGTGGGACTCTGGAGCTACTCGATTTACCTCTGGCACCAGCCCTTTTGCAATCAGTTTCTGGTATCCAAAATTCGCAATACCATTGGCACACATGTTATTAACTGGTCCAGCCGCTGGAATTACCCGGCGACGGCTCTGGCTTTTATCGTCGCGTCGATCGCAGTGGGAGCCGTCATGTTTTATCTCGTCGAGCGTCCCTCGCTATGGTGGCGACGAAAAATATTGCCGCCAGCTACCATCTCACCGACGCAAGCTCCGCCGGATCTAAGTATGGATAGCCGACGGTCTTCGGCACACGGAGCAGGTGATTGGTCGTGAAGGCCGAAGGAGGGATTCGAACCCTCAACCCCCGCTTTACGAAAGCGGTGCTCTGCCATTGAGCTACTCCGGCGAGACGGCCGGCGATAATACTGCACCGTCCTACCCAGTCAATAAACGAGTTTTGGGGGATGCCGATCTTCCAAGCGGAGCAAATAGCAACGATCAAAAATACACGCTGTGTAATCAAGTGCTTTTTGCGATAAGAGCATAATTGGTATTGTTGAGGCGAAAGGCGTGAGGAATCCCGCGTGGTCCCAATCAGCGAACAATCCGAGAGCGTCCTCAACTCGGCATGGGTCCGATACGGCACGGCTATTGTCAGCTCCGTTGCTTTCTTGTTTCTGAAACTGGCGCTCAGGCGTTATCTCGGGGACACGGTCCCCTTCGTCTTGTTTTTCAGCGTGGTGATGGCAAACGCCTGGTTTGGGGGCATGGGGCCGGGTCTGCTGGCAACAGCGTTGTCTACAATCTTCGCGGCCGTGTACTTCATGGATCGAGTGAGCGACGCCAGCATATGGAACAAAATTTGGCCCCTCGCCACATTCGCCGTTGAAGGAACTCTGATCAGCGCCTTGAGCCACTCTCGCAGGCGTATCCTCCAGGAGCGAACCGCCGTCTTACTAAGGGAACGCTCCGCACGGGAACAGGCAGAGGAAAGCGAAGCACATAAAGCTGCGATATTACGAAACGCAATGGACTGCATTATCTCCATGGATCATCAGGGGAACGTCATCGAATGGAATCCCGCCGCCGAGACGACTTTCGGATTTACCCGTGGCGAGGCTATGGGTCGTGAAATGGCGGAGCTCATTATACCGCAGCCCATGCGCGAAGCGCACCGGATCGGACTGGTTAAATTCCTTGCGACCGGCGAAGGACCCGTGATCGGCAAGCGAATTGAGATCGCCGCAACTCGCAAAGGCGGCGGCCAGTTTCCCGTGGAGTTGTCGATTACACCGATCAAGGGTGAAGGCTCGCCAACATTCACCGGTTATTTACGAGACATTACAGAGCGAAAGCAGGCCGAAACGGAACGTGATCGACTTTTGGCAGGCGAACGGGAGGCTCGACAGGATGCTGAAAGAGCCAACCGGATGAAGGACGAATTTCTCTCCATCGTCTCCCACGAGCTGCGCACCCCGCTTCATGCGATTCTCGGCTGGTCTCAAATGTTGGCCAAGCGCGAGGTAAACAAGGAAGACTTAACGGAAGGACTGCAGGTCATCGAGCGCAATGCACGGGTTCAGACGCAGATTATTGAAGACATCCTCGACATGAGTCGCATTATCTCAGGCAAGGTCCGGCTCGACGTGCAGCGGGTGGATTTGCCTTCGGTGATCGAGGCGGCTATCCAGGCTGTGCAGCCGGCCGCCGATGCCAAGGGTATCCGGCTACAAAAGGTGCTGGACCCATTAACTGAACCGGTATCGGGAGACCCGGCACGATTGCAGCAAATTGTCTGGAACCTCATCTCCAACGCCATCAAGTTTACTCCCAAGGGTGGACGAGTATCCGTGACGCTGGAAAGGGTCAACTCACACGTGGAAATAAGCGTCAGCGACACCGGCGACGGAATTCCGCCAGATTTCCTGCCGTATGTGTTCGAGCGATTTCGACAAGCCGAGGGCCCGACCACGCGCAGGCACGGAGGGCTCGGACTGGGCTTATCGATCGTGAAGCAACTGACGGAACTTCACGGCGGCACGGTTCAAGCTAAAAGCCCCGGCGAAGGTCAAGGTGCGACGTTTCGGGTTGCGCTACCCCTGATTCCCTTGCGACCCAACGATGACGGTGATGGGCGTTATCATCCTAAAACCAGCCGGATCGAAACTACAAACGACAACGCAGCACCGAAGCTCAAGGGAATCAGGGTTCTTGTTATCGATGATGAACCCGATGCTCGCAAGCTGATCAAGCGGCTGCTGGAGGAATGTGAGGCAGAGGTGACCACCGGTGGCTCAGTTGATGAAGCCCTACGGCTCATTAGCGAAGTAAATCCCCATGTGATCCTAAGCGACATCGGAATGCCCGGCCGCGACGGCTACGAATTGCTCAGGATTCTCCGTTCCCTACCCGCGGAAAAAGGCGGAAAAATACCGGCCGCCGCCCTCACAGCTTTCGCCAGATCAGAGGATCGAACCCGTTCCATGATGGCAGGCTTTGACTTGCATGTCTCCAAACCAGTAGAGCCAAGGGAGCTTTGCGCCGTCGTGGCTCGTTTAGCCAGTCGAACCTCGTCAAAGTAATTGATCTAAATACATTGGCCACACCTACCTTGGATGACGGCACTGGGCCAAGTAATCTCTTTTTCTATGGCCCGATTCAAACGTCCCGGCGCAGATAGGTCTCGGCGATATCACGATCGCGTCGCTCGGCAATACGACCACATTTATGACGATCCATATTGGGCGTTTCACGATGAATTAACCTGGCGGGCGATCAAGCCGCATCTGCCGCGGGATTTGTCGGCGGCTTGCCTTGATCTGGGATGCGGCACCGGCAAGTGGGGATTGAAATTGTTGAAAAGCGGATTTGCCACCACTTTCGTGGATCACGCGGCGGCGATGATCGAGCGAAGTCGGGAGAAGATCGCCGAATTGGGCCCCAAGGCGCGCAAGGCGACACTTCTGGTGGCGGATATCGTCGATTTGTCGGCGTTGGCGAGTGAGCAATTTTCGCTGATCGTGGCCATGGGCGATCCTTTGTCGATATGCAGCGATGCCCCGGCAGCGGCAAGGGAAATGTTTCGCATTTGCAAAGCGGGTGGCGTGGTCATTGCCACGGCGGATAACAAACTGGCGGCATTGGATTTTTACGCGCAGCAGGGAAAATTGGATGAGCTTGAAGAGTTTGTCCGCACAGGCCGCACACATTGGCTGACGGCGAATCAGCGCGAACAATTTGAATTGACAACTTTCACTCCGGGCTCGCTGCGGAAGTTGTTTGAAAAAGTTGGGTTTACCGTCGTGGATGTAACGGGCAAAACTATTTTGCCGATTCGCCAGCATCGACATTTGGTGGAGCAGCCGGAGGCGATGGAGCGGTTGCTGCAGATCGAGGCGAGTTTGGCGAAGGATGCGACCACGGCGGGACGGTCGGGGCATTTGCAGATTGTGGCCAGGAAGGGGGCGTGATGGTTGTGCGGCAAACGCGCGGCCCTACGGGCCTGCCGCTACGCGGCGTCGAAAGCGACAACTATTTTTTGACAAGCAGCGGTTTGGGATCGTCCATTTTTCCCGGCGGGCGAACACCGGGACCGGTTCCTTTGACGCCGAGGTCTTTGTCGATTTCGGCGACGTATTGGTGAAATGTCTTAATCACGTCGGGATGTTGGGCGGCTACGTCGGTGGTTTCGCCGATGTCGGTATCAAGATTGTATAGCTTGGGAAATGGCGGCTCAGACGCGGGCTGTTGCTGGCCTACGGGGCGGTTTCGTTCCCGCTGCGGCATGATCGCCATCTTCCATGGCCCGCAGCGCACCGCCTGCAGTTGATTGCCGTCGAAGTAATATTGCACTTTGCGGGGCGATTCCTTGGCTTGGCCCAATAGCAATGCCGAGATATCAACGCCGTCGATTTTGCGATCATCCGGTACAGTCCCGCCGGCCAGTTTCACAAATGTCGGCAACACATCGATGTTTCCTGTCACCACGTCGCAGGTCACGCCGGCCGGAACATGCCCCGGCCACCAGGCCATAGTCGGTTCGCGCATTCCGCCCTCGTAGGTTCCACCTTTGCCGCCGCGCAATGGTCCGGCAATGCCGCCTTGATCGCCTTCCATGAGCCAGGGACCATTGTCGCTGCTAAACAAAACCAACGTGTTCTCTGCCAGCTTCAGCTCACGCAATGTATCCAGAACTCGCCCAGTGCTGGCGTCCACTTCCTCGACCCAATCGCCATATTTCCCGTTTTTCGATTTTCCCTGAAACTCTTTTCCCGGATGCAGCGGCACATGCACGGCGGTATGAGCCAGATACAGAAAAAACGGCCCAGCCTGATGCTCACGAATAAATTTCACCGCTTCATCCGTGTACATCGCCTCGATGACATTTTGCTTATCACCGTTCATGGTGTCGATGACTTTATCATCCCGCACCAGCGGCAGCGGCGGCTTGCGCTTGCCCGGCGGAACTTCCGTCGCGCCGTCCCATTCACCGCCCATATCGTTCGAGTACGGCAATCCCAGATAATGATCGAATCCACGATAAATCGGGAGAAACTGCGGCTGATCGCCGACATGCCATTTGCCGATGCACTGCGTCGCATATCCCTGCTGCTTGAGCAACGCGGCGATCGTGTGCTCCTGGCTACTCAGCCCGATCTTCGAAACCGGCCCGATCACCTGCGGCAAGGAAACGCGCTTGGCATAACAACCTGTCAACATCTGCGCCCGCGACGGCGTGCAGACCGGGGCGCAGTAAAATGAAGTGAGCTTCATTCCCTCTGCCGCCATGCGATTGCAAGCCGGCGTGCGATTCAATTTCGATCCGAAAGGCTCAATGTCGCCGTAGCCCATGTCGTCAACGTAAATGATGACGAGGTTCGGATGCGGTGGAGTGGTTGAAGAATTCGCCGCGCGTGAAATGCCGGCAGTCGCAAATATCGCGGCTGTCCATACGAATATTAATCCGATTCTCATTGCCTCTCCTATCCGTCAATCGTCCATTGTAATCACATCCGCGGCGCCGCATCGCCCAATCCCGGCGGCCGTGGTTTTCGGCCTTGCTGGGTGCCGAAACTATGCAGATAGGATACCCACATCATCGACAAACCGTAGCTGTACGCCCCTTGCACGATCATTTCCATGTAGTGCTGCGTCGGCGGAATGTGCAGGCGATCGACACTTAGCCCCTGATACGTGATGGCGGTGATCGAGTCGCCTTTGCTCTGCGGCGACACTTTCACTTCCACCCGTTTGTAAATGCCGATTTCCTTGCCCTTGGGATCAAGCTTGCGGCCTACTTTGGCATCGAGCGTGGCCAGGTCTATCTCAGTGAGGTTGAAAATCGCGCCTTGCACGTATTTGCCGGGATCGTAGACGATATCCGCAATTCCGCCGCCGAAGTATTCACTGAAGATGGGAAAACAAAGGCGATAATTATTCAGCACGGCGGCGCGGCCACCCTTGAGATTCGGCGAGCGGTGCGCGTAGTGGCGGCACCACTCGGTCACCGCACGCTGGTTGAGATTGGACCCGTAAGCAAAATACCACATCCGTCAGAACCGTTTCCCAATTCCGCGCCGATCATCGGCCACAAGCACCGCCGAGCAATGCCGCCGCAATTGTCCTGAAGCTAATTCCAATTCGGCTCGTCGAATCGCACTCGGCCGAGCGACAGTAAAGGTTTGAGTGACTCCAGCGCATCGGTGATGCGCGTGACCCGGCCGCGCACATTCGGCTCGGCCAGGAGCTCCTGCTTCAGCGTCGTGTCCTCCAGCAGATGAAAGGCGATCAAATCCGCCACCACCGAGGTGCCCATCGGGCTGCTGAGCATTTGCGTGAATTGCCGTGCACCGGAAAGGCCGCTCAAATCGCCGCCGAGCGTGCGAGCCAGCCGCTGGCGCTGATCAAGCAGATCGATTTCCAAAACCGTCTGCTCTGGGAGTCGCTGCAAGTCGGCGGTGCGGTACGTTTTGCCGGCGTGTTCTCGAATAATTTTCGCCCGGGCCACGCCTTGAAGCAGAAAATTGTATTTGCCATCGGGCAGCAGTTCGTGGGTGAGAATTTCCCCAAGGCAAACGATCGGCTCAATTTCGGGCCGCTGGTAATAATTCTTCTCCCAACCCGGCTTCAATAGTGCCATGGCGACGCGGCGATTACCCTCCAGGGCATCGCTGGTCATGGTCTTGTATCGCTCTTCAAAAATATGCAGCGGCAGCACGGCACGGGGAAAGAGCACCGTGTTAGGCAACGGGAAAAGCGGCACGGCAGCCCACGTTTGTTGGGGGCTGTCGTCGAAAGGGTCATCCTGCGCCATGAAACAATTGTAGCCGCTCGCCGGCCGTGCCGACATCCGCACCCGGCAGTCGCGCACTTCACCAGGCGGACGCAACCGGCGATTACCGGGACCCGCGCAGCTCGCGCTCGGCTCGCAGCCAGTTGTGCATTTGGTCGCCACCGAAGCCAGAAAGATGGATTTCAAACGCCCGTCGGGCAATCATGTCGTGCGTTATCTCACGCTGGATCGGAGCGGCAACCTTGGGAATGGGGGTGTTTCGCACTGCCGTTGTCACGGGCTTGCCGACCGGCTTCTTGCTAATTTCACCCTTGCTCGCGGCTTTTTTGATTGGTGTGATTTTCTTGGCCATCTCGAATTCCTTTCAAATAACTTTCCTGTTCGGCATCTCCGGAGGCGACATCCTGTCGCGCTACTGGAAAGCCAACGTGCTGTGTTATCAAATGAATCGACCGCAGGCAAGTTATCGGAGGAGTGAATTTTGGAAATCACGGGATGAAATTGTGGAAAATCGATCGCACATTGACGAGCGGGGATAGAAAAAATGCCGGCCGCGAGGAGCAGCCGGCATCGCCAGAAAATGGGAAGGGGAGCGTCGCGGGGATCGCAGAGCCACCGCAGCCGCCGGCCGGCCAGATGTGCCGAACCAACCGCCCGTTGACACCGCATCCCTCAGTCAGGCCCACCCAAGCTGCCCCACGCGGAGAAGCCAAAGTGGTTGCGTTCGCCTGACAGTTATGACTTACAATTCAAACAGCGATGTGCCAAACCAGATTTTCACGTTTCAATGCGATCCAGCAAATAAACCGCGCAGGGTCCGAAAATGATGATCGGCACCCAAGCCATCAGTGCCGGCCACTGCCACTCCCAACCCGGACCCGCGATTTGTGGCTGGCTGGCCAACATAGTGCTGACGAACACCGTCACCATGCACAAACCGCTATAGACCAGGCATTTCATCGCCGCCGCTTTGAGTTGTCCCGGCGCACGGGTCAGCACCGATGGGATGGCCAGCAGCAACATGATGATGTTCATCAGCGGCTGCGTGAATCGGGTGTGCTTTACTCGTAATAATTGATTGATGCCATAAGCGAGCGGCCGTTGCAGCAACAGATTGATCCGCTCGGTCGGCAGCAGATTCACGTAATCCTTATAGCGATACAGCGCGATTTCCTCGGGCGTGATGCTGCTCTTGTATGGCTTGCGATAATCTGCATCGATATGTGGCGTAACACCTGGTTGTAAACCAGTCAGCCGCTGCGCGTGGGTCAGCTTCCACTGCCCGCCATTGATGCGGGGCTGCCAATCGGCTTGGTCGGCGGTAATCCATGCAACGGGTAAATTCTGCTCATTGCACTCGACGATCTGCACTTTCAGCATGTAAGGCGCCTTGGGGTCGGGAAAATATTTGGACGCCAGCAGCAAGTTGCCGTTTTCATCCTGCATGCGGCCGACCGGAAAGCCGTTGGCCGCTTCCTGACCCGCCTCATTATGGCTGCGCATCAGCTTAGGAATCATGGCCGGCACGATCACCTCTTGGTCGACCAGCAAAATGCCGTTGAGCACCACCGCGGCGATGATGATCGGCAACGCCATGCGCAGCAGCGGCACGCCGGCTGACAATATCGCGCTCAGCTCATTCTGCCGGCTCATGCGCATCAACGTAAATGAAGCCGCCACGATCGGGATGATTCCCGACATCGACACGAAGATCAGGAATATTTGATAGAAATAATAATCAGCAATGGTTTTGACCAGCCCCGTCCAACTGGCAAAACCCGTCAGCCCCTCCTTGGTTTGCACCGACATCAAATCGTCAAAGTTGAAGAGCATGTCCAGCACGATGTACAGGCCGATCAAAATCATGAAGCTCAAGAGATAATTCTTGAGAAACGTGACGAGGACATAGCGGTCGAGAATTCTCATGAGCGTGAATTGCTGTTTAACTTAAAATCGGCAGCGGGTGCGAGTTGGTATCGCGCTGCCGCAAAAGTTCGTTGACCTTGTTATACACCGATTCCACGGCGATCTGCTGCATGCAGACATTGTCGTTGCAGGGCGAAAAACGGTGATTGAGCACATTGACGCATGGACTGCAAGCCAGATTAGCCCAGATAACATGGGTGTGCGAACCCAGTGGGCCAAAGAGCGCGGGCGTTTCCGGGCCGAAGAGCACAACCGAATCGACATCGGTCAATGATGAAAAATGGCCCGGGCCGCTGTCGTTGGTAACCAGGACATCGGCTAATGCGTAAAGCGTCATCAGTTGGCGGAGCGTGGTGTAGCCCGCCATGCTGGCACAGCGATTGGCGCCGATGTTCGCTGCGACCTTCTCGGCGGATGCTTGCTCCGACGGGGCGCCGGTAATGACCAAACATAGCGATGGATTTTCGGCGAGAAGCCGCCGGCCCAATTCCACAAAGCGAGCCGTCTTCCATTTTCGCAGCGGCAACAAATCACCGGCGTTCGGATTCAACAGCACAATCGGCCCGCTTGGTTCCAATCCGAGCCGTTTGGCCAGGATCCCACGCACCTCCTGGCGTTCCTGTTCCGCGGGTTTGAAACGTGGCGGGTCATAATCACCGCCCTGGATTGGGGGCAGCGGAACTTTCAACATCGGTATTTGCCGCGGATCAGCCCAAATTGCTTCGACGAGCAGATGATATTGGATGGCCACGTGAATGTATGGATTGTATTGCATGCGATGCGTGAGCAGATCGCCACGGTACGGCCCTTCACTATTAAAGCGATGCAAGCCGACACGCCGCTTTGCTCCGCTGAGAAATGCGAGGATCGCCGAAGCGCGGGAAAAAAACTCCATGTCCACCGTGGCGTCGATGCCCAATTTCCGCACCCGCCACAGCGTGCCGATCATGCTGAACATCAGCCGCAGTGCCGAGCCGGTGCGGATCACGATCACGTTTTCTGGAGGAATAATCTCCAGCAGGTCCAAGATCGGCCGATTCTCCTCGAAGACCCAAAAATAAACGTTCTCCGCCCCGACGCGGCCCACTGTCGTCATCAGTGCCCGGTACGCCAGAACGGTTGCCCCCTGCTCGATCATTTTCAGGAACAAGATTTTTCGGACCGGCTGCTCGCTTGGCCGTGGCGTCACCCAACCCATGATGCGGCGAAGCACGGTGAGCAGCCAACAGATCGGCTTGCCGAGCCGACGATCAATCTTACCGACTGTTTGCGGATTCAAGACCGATTAAGGATATCCAACCGCCGTCGCATTTCCATATCCGCACGGCTTGCCCCCGCTGCGATATGATCCGGCCAGCCATGTTTGGAAACCTACTGATTCTCGCATTGGTGCTGCTGATGGCGGGCGGCATCTTGGCCACGGTCACCGCTTATTTGATGGCGTGGGCACTTTTGCATCCCCCGCGCATGACCGACGGACGGGCCGCCTGGCGACTCAAACGCCTCAGCCCCGGCGATTTGCGGCTTGAGTTTTATGATCTGGCTTACACCGTCCGGGACGAAGCGACCGGCAAGCCGCTGAAACTGGCGGCGTGGTGGATTCCGTATCCGCATGCCGACGGCCGCACGGTAATTCTGCTGCACGGTTACGGTGACGCCAAAGTGGGTGCGATCGCCTGGGCTCCAACTTTTCACAGCCTGCGTTACAACATTTTAGCGCTGGATTTGAGAGCCCACGGCCAAAGCGAGGGCCGCCACAGCACCGCTGGATTTTATGAGCGGCACGATGTGAACCAGGTCATCGACGAATTGAAAAACGATCTGCCCGAGCAAACCCGTGAATTAGTGTTATTCGGCATCAGCCTCGGCGCGGCCGTGGCGGCAGCGGTCGCAGTAACTCGAAACGACCTTCACGCAGTCATTCTCGAATGCCCCTATCCCGATTACGCCCTGGCCGCTCAAGCCCACACCATGGTGCTCGGCGGTCCAGGTGGTTGGCTGCAGCGCTGGTCATTCCACTGGGCACAACATATTGCTCACGCCGATTTTTCCGCCGTGCGGCCGCAGGATTTGATTCCGAGAATTCCCGCCCCGCTCATGGTGATCCGCAGCGAAGCGGATGTGTTTATCGACGAAGCCCACGCCGGCCTCGTCGCCTTGGCGGTGGCCCAGCGGCCCCGCGAACTTCTAACAGTTTATTGGAATGCGCAAAATGCCCACCATGTCGCCGCATTGGAACAAGATCCGAGAGCATACCGCCAACGTATCGAGACTTTTCTAAACGAAGCGGAACAACGGATGAGGCCCGCAGCGGCTAATCCCCGCTTTCCAAAATCGCCATGAACGCTTCCTGCGGGATATCCACGGAGCCAATGCGCTTCATGCGCTTTTTGCCTTCCTTTTGTTTCTCCAGCAATTTACGTTTGCGAGTAACGTCGCCGCCGTAGCATTTGGCGGTCACGTTTTTGCCGACGGATTTGATGGTTTCCCGAGCGATGATTTTGCCGCCTATTGCCGCTTGCAGGGGAATTTCAAATAGATGGCGGTCGATTTCTTCCTTGAGCCGCACCAGCAATTTGCGGCCTCTTTGTTCGGCATGTTCATGATGCACGATCACGCTCAGAGCGTCCACCTTGTCGCCGTTGACGAGGATATCCAATTTAACGAGGTCGCCGACGCGGAAGCCGATGAAATCGTAATCCATCGTGCCGTAACCTTTGGTGGCGCTTTTGAGCCGATCGTAAAAATCGTAAATCACCTCGGCCAGCGGCATCTCGTATTGCAGGATCACCCGTTTCGCTCCGATGTATTCCGTTTTTTTGTAAGTGCCGCGGCGATCCTCGCACAGCTTCATCAGCGCGCCCACGCCGTCTGCGGGCAGAATCAAATTCATCAAAATAAACGGCTCACGAATCTCTTCGACATGCGTCGGATTCGGCAGCTCGCTCGGCGAATCGATGCGGAAGACTTTTCCATCGGTTTGTTTGATTTCATAGGTCACGGTCGGCGCGGTCTGGATCATCTCAATATTAAATTCGCGCTCCAGCCGTTCCTGAATGATTTCCATGTGCAGCAAACCAAGGAATCCGCAGCGAAAGCCGAAACCCAAAGCGTCGTTGCTCTCCGGCTCAAAACTGAAACTCGAATCATTCAGCGACAGCCGATCCATAGCGTCGCGCAGTTCGTCATATTGCGTTTTGCCGGAGGGATAAAAATCGCAATACACCATCTGCTGAATCGGCTTGTATCCCGGCAATTGCTCGGTCGCGGGATTTATTGCATCGGTCACCGTGTCGCCGATCCGCACATGGTGCAGGTCCTTGATTGACGCCACCAGAAAACCGACTTCGCCCATTCCGATCTTCGCCACCTGTTTGGGCTGCGGCATCAGCTTGCCGAGATCGTTGATTTGATATTCCTTCTCCGTGCCCATGAAGCGGATTTTTTCGCCCTTAACGAGCTGGCCGTCGATGACACGGACATAGGTGATGACGCCGCGGTAATCATCGTAAATGCTGTCGAAAATCAGGGCGCGAGTTGGGGCATCGGGATTGCCGCGGGGTGGCGGAAGTTTTTCACACAACAGGAATAACAGTTCATCGATCCCCTGACCCGTTTTAGCGGAAACGAGAATGGCATCCTCCGCCGGGAAACCCAGCACCTGCTCGATTTCCTCGGCCACTTCCACCGGCTGCGCGCCCGGCAGATCAATCTTGTTAATAACCGGGATAATTTCCAAACCGACGTCGATCGCCGCATACGCATTGGCCACCGTCTGGGCCTGCACCCCTTGCGTGGCGTCGACTACCAAAATCGCCCCTTCGCACGCTTGCAGGGCCTTTTGCACTTCATAATGAAAATCAACATGCCCCGGCGTGTCGATGAAATTCAGCATGAATTTCTCGCCATTATGTTCGTGGAACACAGTGACCGCCGACGCTTTGATGGTAATGCCGCGCTCCCGTTCCAGGTCCATGTCATCGAGCATCTGATTCTGAAACTCGCGCTCGGTAATAGCCCCGGCGCGCATGAGCAGCCGATCGGAAAGCGTACTTTTGCCGTGATCGATATGAGCGATGATCGAAAAATTGCGAATCTGCATCGTTACAACTGCAACTGCCTTTTCCCATTTTACGCCGGGGTAGTTTGCCCACCAATTGTAGACGGACTGGCCGGAAATTACCCGTTGCCGATTTCAACGCTCGCGACGGAGCAGAGTCGTTTCCCAATCAAGCCATTCATTGGCGAAAAAATAATTCGTCCGTTTCGACGAGTTTGGTAAGCTAAGTGAGCCTAAGCCACCGTTGCTATCGGAGCGATCTATGGCATTTCAAGCACGAGCGGTCGGCGGCGCAAAAGCAGCGGTTCCGATTCCCGAGGGAACTCCAGACCATGATGGGGAGATGCCTTCCGTGCCTTTTGACTTTTTCGCATCGCCGCCCAGAGAAATAGGAAAGCTCATATCGGCCAGATCGTCGCTTAGGATGGGCAGAATTTCCCTGCCGCAGATTGCGTGGGTCGGCATCTCATGCCTGGTTGGCATAGCCGCATTTCGCCTGGCTTATGCCTCCGGTGTCAGGTACCAGCTCGAACCCGAGCAGTGCAAGCGCGCGGGAATTTTGTTCGGAGCGCTCGGTGCCGCCTGCATGTTTCTATTTTCGCTGCGGTTCCGGCCCACCTGCAGCTTCGTCGGTGAGAACGGAGTCGCCGTAGCAACAATGCGAGGCAGACGAAACAATCCCCCAAAAATTCGGACGTTGGTGTTTAACAACGCCGCTGAGTTGCGAGCCTATCAAGTCAATCAGCGTCTCTTTCATTACGCTATCAATTGGTGTACTCGTTACAAATACGTTTGGAACGATTTCGGCGGGAAGATGATCTTTCAACTCAAGGGCGATTACGAAGCCGATATCGGCGCCCTGCCAAAATCCAGTAGTCCTTTTCACCTGGCCCGAATGGCGGAAATCGCCTGGAGTCAGATTTTGTTTGATAGAGCCAACCATTGCTTGAAAGAAGAGGGATCAATTCCTTTCCAGATCGACAGCAAGCGATTGGTGCGCGTCGGCCCTGGGTTCATCGAATTTCATTTCGGCGGCGATCCCGTCCGTGTCACCAAGGACGACATCGCCAAAGTCACGCTCGGCGGCGGCACTTTTTCGTTTCAGCACAAAGACGCTAAATGGTTCTCACGACAAGGCAAGTTTTCATTCCCATACGGCCAGATGGCCAACGCAAAGGTGTTTCTCTTTGCTTTGGACAAACTAATGGGTTATCGATGGGAGTGATGGGTGGCATACCGGACCACGACGGCGAAATCCCTGACGAGCCTTTCGATTTTTTCTTCCCACCGCCGCCGGAAGTGGGAAAGCTGATTTCCGCTCGGTCATCTCTTGTGGTCGGCGGCCCTTCACCGTCGCGAGCCGTCTACCTCATGGTGGCCGCGCTTTATACCTGCGCCGCATTTGCAATCTTTCTGGTTTTCGCCTTGTTGCAGGGTGATGACACATATCGCAACTTTTTTATGGCGATAGCCGTCATTCTCGCCGCTGTTGTCTTTATTCTTGTCCTCGTGTTCGGTGGATTCCGTGCATCCTGCAGCTACGTCGGAGCAGACGGCGTGGCCATGGGAACCGTGCGCAGAAAACGGAGTAACCGACCGAAAATACAGCTGCTGGTATTCAACAATGCCGCAGACTTGCAAACGCGACAAGTCCGCCAAGTAGATCACGGTCTCTACAGCGGCACCCATTATCGCTATATTTGGCGTGGTTTTGACGGTGCAATAATCATTCGGCTCATGGGTGTCTTCCGAGCCAAGGAAGGCGCATTGCCCAACTCCTCCAGCACATACCATCTGGCCCGCGCGGCTGAATTAGCATGGACCCAGCATTTACTCGACCGGGCCGAGCATTGCTTGAAAGAAGAAGGATCGATCCCCTTCGAGGTTGACAGCCATCGGCTGGTGCGGATTGGCCCAGGTTTTATCGAATTTCATTTCGGCGGCGAGCCGGTCCGTGTCACCAAGGACGACATCGCCAAGGTTACGCTCTCTGACGGCACTTTTGCTTTTCAACACAAAGACACCAAGTGGTTTTCCAGCGCGGGCAAATATTCCTTCCAGTACGGGCAGATGGCCAATGCCAGATTTTTTCTGATGGCGCTGGACAAGCTGATGGGGTATCGCTGGAACTGATGTATAGTCTAGCGGCATGGTAAGATTGATTCGATGTCGTCGCCGTCCGGACCTCCTTTCCCACCATTGCAATATGTCCATGCGCAGCCGGTCTCGCCGCCGCAGATTTCCCCGGAAAATCTGCAAGAATTGCAGGCGGCCAAAAGGGGAATGCGGAAGATTCGCCGCGCGGTAACCACCGCCACCTTCGATGGCTGGACCGTTGCCTTCTTCGGAATCCTGACATTTATTTTCAGCATCGGGGATATCATCAGCATGGCTCTGGGCGCGGGCCTGACCGTCATCGGAGTGATCGAACTGTACGGCGCTAAGCGGCTTAAAAGACTGGACCAGTCAGCCATCGCCTTCTTAGTTTGGAATCAAATCGCATTGGGCAGCCTGCTGCTGATTTACGCCGTCTGGCGCACGGTCGATATTCTGCACCATCCCGCTACCGCTTCGTCCCTCGGAGCAACGGAAGCCGAATTAGACGCCGCCGGCATGGGCAATATCGCAAACCTGGAGCAGTCCATGATGCTGGCGGTTTATGGAAGCTTGATGGCCATCGCCGTCTTCGGCCAAGGCAGCATGGCGTTGTATTACTTTACTCGGCGAAAACACGTGCAGACTTATCTCGCCGAAACGCCACCATGGATCACGCAAATGCAGCGGGCAGGGATGGGGATTTGAATCGCTTGGATTATTCCCACTCAATCGTCGCCGGTGGTTTGGAGCCGATGTCATAACCATCAGCCAACAAGCTGAGACAATTTTCCATGACGACGAACAGCCAATACCAGTTCGCCACCAGTTGCCGTCGCCCATTCCTGAAGCGTTGAAAGTTTTACGTCGCTTTGACGTTCCAACCTCGCAATGGCCGGCTGTTTTAGCCCCATGCGCTGGGCCACCTTCGCCTGCGACAGATTTCGCTGTTCACGCATCATTCGCAAGACCTGGCCAATGACGATCTCGTCCGAACGCCGCTTGACGGCCGCACGCTGGTCTTGAGGAATGAACTTCTTGAGAAACTCGGCGTGGCTCTTGGCCATGGTTTAACGTCCTTTCTTCTTCGCCGCCAATGCCTGAAGATGCATCTTATAAAGCCTGTCTGCTTTGGCGATTAGCTTCCTGTAGAACTTCTTCTGGCTAACACCCTTCTTGTCGCCTCCACACAGAACCTGAGCAATCCGTTCCGGGTCGAATGCAAATGCAACCCGCAAAACACTTCCCGGCGTCCTGCCGCGCAGCTCCTTCATGTTCGGATACACCGAGCCATTGAGCGTGTCTGCAATGGGCCGGCCCAAGCTAGGCCCGAGCCGTGTCAATGCGTCGAGCATCGCAGCGATCTCATTGCGTTCTTCCTGGCCCAGACATTCAACCCACTCATCCATCTCGTCCGTCGTCCGATAACTCCACGGCATCGGGAAATGATAGCATCCACGGTATTATATCGTCAAGGGTATGTCGTTGCATAAGCGAGGAGACGGTTCCGATCCTCGCAAAAGTGAGTCTTGGAGGAAATGGAAACTATTCCCACTCAATCGTCGCAGGGGGTTTGCTTGAAATGTCATACACCACCCGATTAACACCCCGCACTTCGTTGATGATGCGATTGCTCATGATCGCCAGCACTTCATAGGGAATGCGCGACCAATCGGCGGTCATGAAATCCTGGCTGTCGACGGAGCGGATGGCGATCACACTATCATAGCTTCGTGCATCACCCATGACGCCGACGGTGCCGATCGGCAGGAGCACGGCGAAGACCTGGGCGGTCTTGCGATACAGGCCGTTGGCGACCAATTCCTCGAGCACAATTTCGTCGGCGTCACGCAGGACCCGCAGCCGCTCTTCCGTGATGTCGCCGATGATTCGCACGGCCAAGCCGGGACCCGGGAAGGGATGTCGCCAGACGATTTGTTCGGGCAGGCCAAGCACCGCTCCGACTTTTCGCACTTCGTCTTTGAACAGTTCGCGCAACGGTTCGACGAGCTCGAAGCCGAGTTGCTCTGGCAGGCCGCCGACGTTGTGGTGCAGCTTGATATTGGCGGCGTGTCCGGCGTGGCCGTGGCCGGATTCGATCACGTCGGGATAGAGCGTGCCCTGCGCCAGAAAATGTGCCCCTCTGATTCCAGCCGCTTCCTGTTTGAAAACTTCGATAAATTCGCGGCCGATGATTTTTCTTTTTTGCTGCGGATCGGTGACGCCGGCCAATGCCTTCACGAATCGAGCGGCGGCATCGGCAATCCGCAGATCGATTTTGAAATGGTCCCGGAAAGTCGCTTCCACCAGATCGCGCTCATTTTTTCGCAGCAAGCCGTTGTCGACGAAAATGCAGACCAGTTGATCGCTGATCGCCTTCTTCAAAAGTGCGGCGACGACGGAGGAATCGACGCCGCCGCTGAGGCCGCAGATCACTTTGCTGTCTTTCACTTGCCGGCGAATAGACTCGACCGATTGGTCGATGAAATTCCCCATCGTCCAGGTGCCGCGGCAATGGCAGATCTCGTACAGGAAATTCTCGAACAGCTTTTCCCCCCGCGGCGTGTGGGTCACTTCGGGATGAAACTGCACGCCATAAAACGGCCGAGTGCGGTGACGGGCGGCGGCAAACGGACAAGTAGGTGTCGTCGCTAGAGGAATAAAATCGGCCGGCAGTTCGTGAATCTGATCGCCGTGACTCATCCAAACCGTGTTCTTGCCGGTTAAACCTTTGACGAATGGATCCACGGCGGTGACGGTGAGATTCGCCCGGCCATATTCCCTCGCCTTGGCCGGTTTCACCTGGCCGCCGAGAATTTGTGCGCCCAGTTGCATGCCATAACAGATGCCGAGAATCGGCACGCCGAGATCAAAAATTTTTGGATCGCAGCGCGGGGCATTTGGCACGTACACGCTGCTGGGACCCCCGGAAAGGATCAGACCGCGTGGATTGAGCTTGGCCAATTCTTCAATCGTGATATCGGGACGGACCAGAACACTGTACACGCCCTTTTCCCGCACCCGCCGGGCGATCAATTGGACATATTGCGAACCGAAATCCAAAATGGGAATGACTTCATCGTGAGGCATTTGGAATTGATATCACGTCGGCAAGCTGAAATCAAAGGCGTCTTCTAATTCGAAGGTCTGGTCCCTTCTCCCTGTACTCGGGGAGAAGGTTAGGATGAGGGGGCATTTCTTGGTTACCGCAAACAAAGACCCCTCACCCTGGCCTCTCCCCGAGTACAGGGAGAGGTAAAGCAGCGCCAAGCAAAAGCGTCATTTGCTTTCCAGGCAATACACCGCTCCGTGCGTGTCGCCGATCACCAGCGCTCCATTGGCAATGCAGGGCGATGCGGTAATGGCGCGGCCGGCGGTGAAATTCCAAATTTGCTTGCCGGTTTTCAGGTCGAGTACGTACAGCGTTTTATCTTTGCTGCCGAGATACACCCGGCCGCCGCTGATCAGAGCCGATGAATCGATTTCGCCGTGGGTGGCAACGGTCCAAATTTGGTGGCCGGTTTTTTCATCGAGGCCGTAGATTTTCCGATCTCTCGCTCCAACGGTGACGATCCCATCGCTCACAGCCGGTGAAGCATATACCATCGCTTCCTCAACAATCTTGTCGAAATCCCAAACGGGCTTGCCGTCCATAGAAAAACATAGAACGTGACCACGATCGGTGCCGACAAAAATATGGCCGTCGTGCAATGCCGGCGAACCACCGGCCAATGCGCCCAGATCGGTGTTGAAAATTTCCTTGCCGTCCGAAACACGGATAGCCCGCAAATGGGCATCGCAACCGCTGAACAGGGCGATGGGCTGGCCGGATTTGGTCGCCATCGCTGGGCAGGCATTGATCCGATCTCCCGCCTCAGCCGCCCAGACTTTTTTACCCTGCGTGTCCATGCAGAGAATCTGCCCCGCATCGTTGCCGAACAAAATCCGCGGCCCGGCGTCGGTGAGCACGGCGTTGGCGGAGGAATGGATTCCGCTCTCGGTGTCGAAGGTCCAAATCTTTTGACCGTTAGCAGCCGACACGCAGTGCAGCAGTCCCGCCAGGTCACCGAGATATACCCTGCCATCCATCACCAGCGGCGTGGCCTCAAATCCATTATCCGTACTATATTTCCATTTGGCTTTTCCGGTGGCCAAATCAATCGCATGGAGCACACCACGATCGTCGGCAACGTACACCGTTTTCCCACTGATGACCGCGGCAGACTCAATCGAGGTTTGCTGCGTGTCTTCGCCGGATTGATAAGTCCAGCGCAATTTCATCGGCGGCGCGGACAATTGCGCCGCTTGGCCGCTTAATCCACCGCCATCCCGAAATGCCGCAAAATCCGCGGGCCGAGTGGCCGGACTACCGGCGGCACATGCCAGCGTGAGCACCGTGGTTATCCAACATGAGAACTTCACCGGCGATTACCTCTACTTGGCGGCAATATCGAAGCACATCACTTCGGTAACGCCTTTGATGTACAACTTCCCGTGATAAATAACCGGCGTCGCCCAGATATTGTCCCCTTCGGTCAGGTGCTTCACCTGCGAAATTTTCGTGAATCCCTCGGCGGTTGCTTTGGCCAACGTGAGCGTGCCGCGCTCGCTGATGAGGATCAGATAATCCCCAAAGCGAGCGAACGACCCGCCGGCGCCGAGCCGCATGTCCGCGCCTTTTGCTTCCCAGAGAATCTTGCCGTCCGACCAATTGGCGGCCTTCAAAATCTGTTCGCTGTTGATGTAAAGCACGCCGCGATCCAGCACGATGCCGGGAAAGCGGCACTGAAGCGCTTTTACTCCCCAAACCTGCGTGGCTCCGCTGGCCGAGAGTTTGAGCATTTCCGACCCGTGGTTGTAACCGCTGCTAATGAATAGCTGCGAATCGAGATAGATCGGCGTCGTCGCATTCACATCGTAACTGGTCACCCAAGGCTCCGACCAAAGCGTCTTTCCATCCGAAGGGTTCATGCCAAAAATCGCATCGCCGCCCAGCACAATCAATTGCTTCTGCCCGTCCACGGTGGCCAAAATCGGATGCGCATATCCCCCGCCCGTTGGCCAACCAGCATCGCCGAGCGCCCGGCCTTTGGCCTGCGATATCCACAAAATCTTCCCGTCATTACGGCTGACTGCCACTGCCACGGCCGCCCCCTGGCCACGGCCGCCCTGCACGTAAATAACATCGCCTTCGATCAGCGGGCTGGACGCTTCGCCCCATTGCAGTTCTTTTCCGCCACTGGATTGGAGAATGTTGACGCGCCAGATTTCCTTGCCGTCGCTGAGTTGCCGAGCGATCAGGTCGCCGCTGCCGCCGTAGGTATAGATTTTGTCATCGACGATCGTTGGCGTTGCGCGCGTACCACGCCATTGGACGTTTTGTATGGAAAATGCGCCTTGCGACGTTTGCGACCAGATTTTCTTTCCGCTGTCGGCATCAAAGGCATCCAGCGTTTCCGTGGTCTGATCTTCGTTCTCCGAGAAAATGTAAACCTTGCCATCCACTGCCACGGGACTGGCGTGGCCGATGCCGACGGTGGCGGACCACAATTTTTTCGGACCGTCGGCGGGCCATTCGGTGAGTAGGCCGGTTTCACGGGTAATGCCGTCACCTTGCGGGCCGCGCCATGTGGGCCATTCCTCGCTATGCAGCGGAATGGCAACGGCTAGCAACACCGCCAGGATCGACAGTTTCATCAGTTTGAACATGCGGTTCTCCTTGAGCGATCCATCATATCCGCAGGGGCCCATCATTCGCTGCGCAAATCCGCCGGCGTGATCGAGCGGTTGCTGCACCAGACGGCGACGAGCAATGCAGCCATCCCGGCCAGTAAAATGAATCCCAGTGCCGCGAGCAATTCCCAAATATGGATGTGCCGGGCGGTCTGAATCAGCGTCGGCAACATGGCGATGACGGCGCAAACGGTTCCGACACCGAGGCCGAGCAATAATAGGACGCCATTTTCGATGAGGAGCATTCGCAGGCGGTCGATTCGCCGAAAACCGATCGCCGCCAGCATCGCCAGCTCCGCCCGCCGTTCAACGACACTGCGCAGCAGCACCACGGCCAGCCCTATCGCACCGAGCAGCAAGCCCAGTGTGCCCAAAACCTGGAAAGTAGCCAAATACGTGTTCTGCACATTCTGATAAGCCGCCAGCACATCGGCCGTTTGATCGAGCGTGACGGAGAAATCGGATAATTCCCCGGCGAGCAGCCGCGACATCGCCGGTGCGTCCGCCGCATTGATATCCACCAGCACCACCGATGCGCCGCCCTGCGCCGGGAAAAGCTTCTGGAAATCTGTTTCCCCCATCAGCAATTCTCCCTGGAAAATGCTGGTCGCCAGGGTCGCCACGAGCACCAGCTTTCGAGAAACGCCGGTTTGATCGGTGATGGTCAGCGATTGGCCGAGGCCAAGATGCAAAATGTATTGCGCGGTTTCGTCATCGGCGATCGCGGGAATGCCATCGATACCGGCGACGTCACCCTGCAAAAGCGTCCAGGGATTAACGACCGATTTGATGGTTTGCACGAACGTGAACGCATGCCGATCGGCAAATGCTGAGGGGACCGAAAGAATGGTCGGATTTGTCGGCTTCATCAGATTCAAGCAACTGATGTCTTCGCCGCGCCATCGCCGCATGGAAACGAAATGGCCTTTGGACCAAAGTGGATCCTGCGTGTCGGCGATGGCCAAAGCATCGCGGCCTTGCGCAGTGCTCAGATCACCTGTGAGCGAAATGTCGGCTTGCAACATGAGTCGGAATCCGCCGGCACCGGAGTTGGGGTCGGCAACATTCTGGCCGCCGGAACCGCGCATGGCGGCGACGGTTACCAGGGCGAAACTTGCCAGCGCGATCAATCCCATGGTGACCACGCTGCGGGCCAGATGGCGGGATATATTGCGAAAGCCGATGCCGGGGATCGTGTGCTGCGGTCGGGCGGCTTCTCGGCGAGGTTGCATCACCGAGAAAATCAGCATCAATGATGCGAACAGCAGTACTGTTCCGCCACTGAGAAATGCCTCGGCCGGTCCGATCGCTTTTCCAAAACTGCACAGCAACAACCCGATGCCCAGGAGAACGGCAAGCCATCCAATTCGAGCGACCCACTTTCGGCGTCGATGACTAATGAATCGCTGCCCCCAACCGCCGGCCAGCAATGTTGCCGCCGATGTTTTGCCGATGCGCCAGACACTCCAGAGAATCGCCAGATACGCCACCAGCACGCTGCCGACGAATCCGTAAAGTAATGTGATGGGCACCACATGCAGCCGCATCGCTGTAGTGCCGACCGCCCCGATCCACCATGTTCGCAAGCCGAGCATCATCAAAGCGGTGTACCCCACCGCGACGCCGACTCCGATCGCCGCACCGACAATCGCCAGCAGCATTCCCTCCGCCAGTGCCATGCGACGCAGCGACTTGGCAGGAAAACCGATCGCTGCCAGCAGGCCGAATTGCCGGGCCCGCTGCTCAACGTTTAACCGCATGAGCATGGCCGTGAGCATGACCGCTGCAACGATCAGAAAGAAGCTGAACCCGATGAACAAACCGGCGAAATCGGAACTGCCGCTGGTGGCGTCGAGTTGCTGTTGGCGGATCGGCCGAAAGACGAATCCCATCGTGGCGGGATCGATTTCTTTGACGAAAGCAGCCGCGAACGCGTCCGATTTAGCAGCCGGGATTCGCAAGCTGGTAATCAAGCCGAACGGCCCGTCCCATAGTCGCTTCGCTGTGTGCAGGCTCACCAGCAATTTCGGAGCAGCGCGGTATCGCTTCCAATACGCTTCGTCGTCCTCGCCGATCCAATCCTTGCGAATCGTGATGCCGGCCGGGGCGTGCCAATCGCTGACACTGTCGGAATCGGTCAATCCCTTGTACGCCGGCGTGAGACTGTTGTCGGTCCCGAACCCACTCATCGGCAGGATTTGCGACACCTCCAGCGTGATGCCAACGCCCTGCCGGGCGCTGGAAACTTCTTTCGTGTCGCCATTGGGCTGCCGCAGGTAATACTGCAGCACGATCCGGTCGCCAATTTTCGCATGAAGATGATCGGCGGCCCATTGGTTCAGGACGATTTGATCGTCGCCGATTGCTTGGCCATCCAACGACGACAAACCGGCGATCATCGCATAGTGAATCATGCCATCCGAATTCCCAGCGCGATCGGTTGTTGCGTGCGAGCCCGCATTTTTCCCTCCCTCGGTACTCCGGGGGAGGGTTAGGGTGGGGGCTGGCAAGCCGGCGAAACCCCCACCCCGACCCTCCCCCGGAGTACCGGGAGAGGGAGTCAAACCAGATGCGATTGCACTGCCCCCGTCCCTCAGCACCGCCGCGGTGTTGACCAGATACGACGATGCTTCAATCAGCGGACAATCCACCTGCTTTGCGGCGGCCTCCGCGGCTTGCACGACCGGCGGAAGAAAATACGTGTCATTGAAATTAATCACCCGCTGATTTGCATCCGGTGATTTAGCGACGTTGATACCGTAATCACCGAGCGTCATCACCTGCCGAAGAATCCCTTGGAGTTCATCGGATTTAGCCGTCGGTTTTGCCCGCACCAGCAGGGTATTAGCGCGATCCTCCTGTCCGATGGCGGATTGCAAATCGGCCAAATTCACCCAGCAATTGCGTGGCGGCCGTTGACTGGCAAAGAGGCTGAACATCGACGCGAAACCGTGTGCCGAATCAATCGCCTGACAAGTGGCCCGAAGATTCGCCGTGACATCTTCCCGTGATCGGCGGCTCAAGGCGGCATCGAGCGGACTTCCCGTTGGCATCGGCAATGACAGCAAAAGCGAATCGCCGCTATGCAAGCCCGGCAACGATTGGGCGATTTGGCCATTGGCGATGCAATTGCCACTTGGCACCGGAATCCACGGCCCGTCGATCGCGCCGATCTGCACATCAGCAGTGCGAACGCTTTGATCCGATGCGCCGGCCGATCCGTGCAGAATGACGGCCGGATGGATCTGCTCGAAATCCGCATGAAATCCATCAGCCGCGGCGATGCGATCCGCCAAGGATTGCGGAAAAAAGCGGCCCGCCGAAAGCACGTCATCCACCGGACCAAGCCTCTGCAGCGTGAGATCGCGCAAGCTACCGCGCACGCTGTCGCCGACCATTAAGGCGCCGGTGAGCACCGCCGTAGCCACGATGATTCCGGCGCAAACGGCAGCGTCGGACCATCGGAAATGGGAAAGAGTGCGAAAAATGAGCCGGCGGCGTGTCACGATCAAATCGGGTTTAATCGCCCTTCGGACATGGCAAATCGCTTGGCGAAAGTGTCGGCTAAATCGGCGTTATGCGTGACAACGATCAGAATCGCGTTGATCTGCGACGCCGCCTCGGCCAATAGTTTTCCAATCGCCACGCTATTGGCCGCATCAAGATTGCCCGTTGGTTCATCCGCCAAAAGCAGCGGCGGTTGATTCATCATTGCACGAGCAACAGCCACACGTTGCCGTTCGCCACCCGACAATTCGCTGGGGAAATGCGACTGGCGATTTTCCAAACCAACCCGCTGCAAAAGATCAAGGGCACGCTGCACGGCGGCCGCGTCGGCTTTCTTTTCCGCTGCGATCGCAGGCAGCAGCACGTTTTCCAGCGCGGTGCATTGCGGCAGCAAATGATGTTCCTGAAAAATAAACCCGACATGGCGGCTGCGGAATTCGGCGAGTTTCTTCTCCGGCAATGCGAATGGATCGACATCGCCGATCCGCACCGTGCCGCGGGTGGGCCGATCGAGCGTGCCGAGAATGTTGAGCAAAGTGCTTTTGCCAGAACCGCTGGGACCGACCACCGCCAGCGAATCGCCGGCGGACATTTCCAGCGAGACGTCCTGCAGCACGATCAGCGGCTCGGCAGGTGTGGGATATTCCTTAGCGAGGCCACTGACGACCAGCCGTGGTGTTGAAGTTGCTCCGAGATCGCCGCTCATGCACGCATTTCCTGAAACACCGCCAGCATCTGCTCGGCCATGCGGGTGTCGGTAAATTCTTCGTACACGACTTGGCGAGCCTTTTGGCCAAGAACATGGCGGCGCTGGGGATTCTGCAGCAGATCCGCCAAACCGTCCGCCAGCGCAGCCGTATCACCCGGTTTGGTTAAAATGCCACCATCGGTCTTTTGCATCAACTCCGGAAATGAACCTCGATCCGGCTGCACCGCGGCGAGTCCGGTGGCAAATGCCTCCAGGAGGTAAATCCCCTTGGCCTCCGGATAAATCGCCGGCACGCTGAACACATCGACCGAATACAGAAGGGCGATTTTTCCCGCCTGGTTCACCTCCCCCACATACGTCATCCCACCACGCATTGGCGACTGATCAATCTTTTCCTGAAGGGTTCGAAAAAAAACCTCATCTCTTTTTCCAAGATAACCGGCAACACGCAGATACAGCTCTTCAAAACCGCTTCGCTGCTGCAACTCGATCATCGCATCAACCAGAAAACCCAACCCCTTTTCCGGACAAATGCGGGCGAGATAGCCCACGGTTGGGGGAGAATCCTGCGAACGTTGGGGGCGGATATGTTTTGGCAACGCCGCCAGAAATTCCTGCGGCAATCCCGGATACACCACAGCGATGTGATCTCGTGGAATGCCCAGATATTCCGCCATGCGATCGGCATAGTGCGACGATGTGGCGACGAATTTGTTCACGTAGCCAACTTTGCTTTGGATTGCCGCTCGGACTTTGGCGCTGCCGCTTTCGCCGAGGGCGTCGAGGAAAATGTCCTCGCCGGTGAGCTCGCATACGACGGGAACTTTGAGTTCCTCCCGCAGCATCTGGGCAATGCCGATAAACATCAGGTTAGGCAGAGTCACGACATCCGGCTTCGGATCGTGCTTGAGAAACTCCATTAGCCGCCGGGCTTCCTTGGCAACGCCGCCGGTTTCACCTTGCAATAAATCCAGCGTCAAATCGACCAGTTGCTCGGGTGACGTGCTGCCGCCGTGTTTGGTGGCCGCATTCAGCAACCAGTTCCGATCGAGCAGCCAATCAAACATGCGCGGAGTTTTGCGGAACAGTCGCAAAGCATGCTGCAAATAAATATTGATGCCGCCGAAAAAAACGGGGCCGTCTTCGGTGTGATTGGCGATATCGGTGCGCAGCGGGCTGAAAAGTGGAATCAGCGTGACCTTGTGTCCAGCGCGAATCAGCGCGCCGGCCAGCGCGTTATCCCGCAGACAGCTTCCGCAGTACATCCCCCCAGCACCGGCAGCGAGAATGCAGATTCTCAAGGCCGATTACTTCTTTCCCCCTCTCCCTGTACTCGGGGAGAGGGTCGGGGTGAGGGGGTGTTTTGTTTTGGCGAGTCGGCCATCTGATGGAGTAAAAACTAAAGACCCCTCATCCTAACCTTCTCCCCGAGTGCTGGGAGAAGGAAAAAGAGGAAACCAAATGTCACACCGCAATGGTAGGCCGCGGAGTTGACCTGGTGAAACCGTTCGTGACGTCGTCCGAACCGGGGTCAAAATATTTTCGGATCGTCGCCTCGCTCGGCGGGGGCGTGAGCAACGAGAAAATAATCATGCACAGGGCGGAACCGATCACCATCGGCACCACCGGCATGAAGCCGAACATGAACAATTTTCCGGCCGGTGCGCTCAGCACTAAAACATGATGCCCGGCGATGCTCCAAATCGAAAAATCCGGCAACGGCGGCGGACCCTTGGGAACCATCGGCAGGAAATGCGATTCCAAATAACCCGTTCCGACGACCGTGAACGCCACGAAAATCGCCGCCGCCAGGGCACCCCACTTGGTGCTGCGTTTCCAAAATAACGCCGCCACCATCACCGGGGCGAGCGCGGCGAATCCGGAAAATGTCCAGGAGACGGCCAAATCGAAAATCGGCGGCCGAGTCAAGGCAATGAAATATGCGATGGTATTCGCCACCACGATAAACGCCCGGCCGACGTAAACATTGGCCCGGTCGCCGAACGCCTTCTGTCCGCCGTAATGATCGAAAATATCTTTGGTGAACATCGTGCTCAGGGCGAGAATCTGATGGCAGTCGGAACCCATTACCGCGCTGATGATGCCAGCGGCAAGAATGCCGGCGAGCAAGGCTGGCACGTAAATCTTGAGCATTTGCAGCAACACGCTGTCGGGGGTGTTGCTGTTGGCCATCGCCTGCACTTGCGCGACGAGTTTTCCTTTGAGCGCATCATCTTTGACCGGTCCGACCGCTATGGGTAATTCTTTGCCGAGTTCCTCGCTGGTAATGCTGTGGCTCGCCACTTGGCCGAGCAGTTTCGTTGCCATCGGAGTACCGGCTTGCTTGAGCAAAATGGTCAACGGAGCGGGTTTGCCGTCTGGCAACTTGCCCCCGCTGTCGAGCCATGCCTTGGCCGTTTTTGATTCCGCAGCGATGGCCGCATTCACCTTCGGCTGACCGAACGCCAAAGCGCCGAGGAATACGCATGGCAGCCAAAGAATCATGATGCAAATTGGATAGAGCACGACGGTTTTCTTGAACGCGGTCACCTTCCGGGCGGTCATGCACATGATCGACATGTGCGGAAACATGATCGAGGAAAGTGGAATCAAGAGATAACTGGCGAATTCCCGACCGGGGATGCGATAGCGGGTCAGGGCCCACACTTGCTTTTGATTGCCGGCCATCTTCTGGACGGTGCCGAAAAGCCCGCCGTCCATGTTGTGCGCGATGGTCACAAAAGCGATGGTGCCGAAGGCGAGGAACAGGAGTGTTTGAAAAACATTGACCCAGACGGCTCCGCGCATTCCTCCGAAGAAAACATTTCCCATCACCACGAGGGCCACGATCGCCCCGCCCCAAGCGAACGGCAGACGGTGATGCGTGAGTTCTTCGAGAATGGTGCCGCCGCCGACGATGCTGATGATCAGATACGGAATGAGCATGGCCGCCGTCAGCAGGAAAATGAACGTGCCGATCCCGCAGCATTCCCAGCGGTCGCGGAAGAATTGCACCTGCGTCATGTGGCCAAAGCGTTTGCCCAGACCCCAGAGGCGCGTGCCGATGATGAGCAGCGTCAATGGAATGACCAGGCCGGAACTGGAGGCCATCAGCCCATACACGCCGATGCCGCGGCGATACGCCAGGCCGCTGCTGCCGAGGATGGCAAAGGCGGTCATGTTGGTGGCGAACAGCGACAGAAAAAAAACCGCCGAGCCGATCGAGCGGTTGGCCAGGAAAAAATCCTCGCCAGTGGTTTTTCTGCGGAACGCGAAGATACCGATGTACAGCACGACGGCCAGATACAGGCTGATGACGATGATGGGCAGCCACTGCTCGAGCCACGGATTCATGTTCAGTGCCCTTCACCGGACGATTGCCCGGGCCGTTGGATGTTCTCGAGTTTTTCCAGATGTTTCGGCCAGGTGGTGGCGACGAGCAACGCCATCAGTATGGCACAGACAATGGAATAAGCGGCGTGGTACGCCAATCCGATCGGCAGCCAGCCCCAGATGAGCGTGGCTTTATCGAAATTCCAGTAATCCTGATGCAGCACCAGGACTACTACAGCCAGGAGATAGACGATCCATTTCATCGGCAGCCTCGTAAGCTAAACCGGCGCACTGGCATTACTTTGTACCCGCAGCAGTGTTGTCTGAACAAGTGTGGGGTTCCCGAAGCGCCGGCTAGCCGGCGGCTAAACAGGGGCATCCGGCGCTACCAACTATATTTTACCGTATACGTCACCGTCTTTTCCCCGTCGGCGGGCACGTCGACCGGGAACTGGATCGTGCGGTAATCCACCTTGTCGAATTTGTCACTGCTCTTAATGATCTGCCAGTTGAACCAGCGGAGCAGATTTTCCTTGATCAGAATATGAGCGGCATCTTTGCGGTGATTGCGCAGCTTGATCTCGAAGGATTCGGTCATCCAACGCTCTTCATCGTGACTCGTAAAATCGGTTTGCTTGCGCTCACCGACGATGTCGAACGCCGAGCCCAGGCGGATCATGATCTGCTCATCCTTGGGCGTGTGCTGAATTATATCTTCGCCGATGAATTCCGCCAAGCCGTCGGCTTCGTCATTTTTGTAAGCCCGCACTCGGCCGGCGGGCAGGGGAATACCCATGCCGCTTTTCTGATCGTTCTGGAGAATCAGATAAGTATCCACGCTTTTGTTGCTTTGCTGGCCGAGGGCGCGATCGGTGTTGGGATTCGGAAATACGGAATAACGCTGATCCCCAGGCAAGCCGTAGTACACAAAACTCTTGGTGACCGGCACGCCGGATTTGGTCGGAAACAATTCCAGTTGCTTGGTTGAATTGTTACTGAGTGAGGTGAGCCGATCGAGTGTGTACATGTGATACTCAAATAGCGGCTTCTCCTCAAAAGTTGCCCCTCGCGGTCGAGTCATAGCCATCCTAATGCCACCATAAGCCATCGGCTGCGGCGGCTGAATTCGCTGTACGTCCCCCGCCACCAGTTTCAACTTCGCCTCCGGATAACTGGCCCCGGTTTGATTCATGAGCGTCACCCACGCCCCGATATCGGCAGCGGTGTCGTCCTTGTTCACGATGATGTTGTAATCCGCCCGCCAGGTGATGCGGCTGGTTTGATACGTCACCTGAGCATCGTGCGCCCCCGCCTTTTCGGCGGCGATTTTCCAGACCAGCGTCGGTTTGGTGATTAGCCCGGTCTGCAAATCGAACAATTTCACCTCCGACACGCTGTCGCGCGGAATGATCTGCACGGGCAGTTGGCGGTTGTCGGTTTGCAGCACAAATTGCTGGCCGTCGTAGGAAAGCAGCGTTCCCTCGGTGGTTTCGACGGCCGATGCCCCCTTATCCTGGGCGCCAACCCGGCGATTGATGATCACATCCTTATCCAGATATTTTTGCAGCAGCTTGTCGGGGCTGACCAGATCAAATTCAAAATTCTGCTCCAGCACCGCCGTCGAATCTGGGGCGGTTAAAGATTTGAAGCTCACGGTCGTCGGGTCGATCCCCGCCGCGACATCGGAGAATTTCACCACATTATCCCCGGCAGCCAGATCGATCTTGCGAATCTCCCTCACCACGGCGTAACCCGGCAGCATCGGCCTTGCCCCCTGCTCAGCGGCCTCGGCGTAATCCTGCGGATTAAATGACGCAGGATCGGCACTGCTATAAACCGTCAGGGTAAATTTCGGTGCCGGAGCTGCCGCTGGAGCCGGTTGTGCAAAGATTCGTTGCATGCAAAAAGATGTAAATAGGACAATCAGCAAAATGCGTGGTTTGCACATGGAGGGCCTTTCGTTTGTGAAGAGTTAGCCTATTCGACAACGAGGGCGGCGGGAAGTTGCGAATTTTCTCTGGACTCCGCAGCCATTTGGGCTTCTAATACTGGGTTGTGCGCGCCGGCTGGCTGCCGGGCGCGATTCCAATCATTCGCACTCATCTCAAAGGAGATCGTCATGACTCTCGCCGCCGAACCGACACGCAGCAAACGACCGCAGGTCAAAGTGCAGCAGACCAAGTGCCTGATTAACGGCAAATGGGTCGCCGCCGAATCGGGAAAAACTTTTGACACCATCAATCCTGCCACCGGCGAGGTAATCGCCAAGGTCGCTGAAGGCGACAAGGCCGATATTGACAAGGCCGTCAAAGCCGCCCGTAAGGCTTTCGACACCGGCCCGTGGACCCGCAAAATGTCCGCCCGGGAGCGCGGCCGCTGCATCGGCAAGCTCGCCGACCTTATCGACAAGAACAAAGAAGAATTGGCCATGCTCGAATCGCTCGACAATGGCAAGCCTTTGAAGGATTCCATGGCTGCAGATCTTCCGCTGGTGGCGGATTGTTACCGCTACTATTCCGGCTGGGCGGACAAAATTGAAGGCAAGACCATTCCGATCAACGGCCCGTTTCATTGTTACACCCGCCATGAACCCGTCGGCGTGGTTGGCCAGATCATTCCCTGGAATTTCCCGCTGCTCATGCAAGCCTGGAAATGGGGCCCGGCACTCGCGACCGGATGTACCATCGTCCTCAAACCCGCGGAGCAGACGCCGCTGTCGGCACTTCGCGTCGGCGAATTGGCCATGGAAGCCGGCTTCCCCGAAGGCGTGATCAACATCGTTCCCGGTTTCGGCGAAACCGCCGGGGCCGCCATCGCCGAGCATTACGATGTCGACAAGGTCGCCTTCACCGGCTCCACCGAAGTCGGCAAACTCATCATGCAAGCCGCCGCCAGAACGAATCTCAAGCGCGTCACCCTCGAACTCGGTGGGAAATCGCCGAACATCGTCTTCGCCGATTCCGATCTCGATGCCGCCGTGGAAGGTTCACACTTTGGCCTGTTCTTCAATCAGGGCCAATGCTGCTGTGCCGGTTCTCGGTTGTTCGTCGAGGAAAAGGTTCACGACAAATTCGTCGAGAAGATGCTCGCCAAGGTGAAGAACACCAAAGTCGGCGATCCGTTCGATGATGCCACCACGCAAGGCCCGCAAGTGACGCAGGAACAATTCGACCGGGTGATGAGTTACATCAAATCCGGCCAGGAAGGCGGCGCTAAAATGCTCGCCGGCGGTAAGCGTGTCGGCGACCGCGGCTTCTTCATCGAGCCGACGGTATTCACCGGCGTGAAAGACGAAATGAAAATCGCCTGCGAAGAAATCTTCGGCCCCGTGATGAGCATCATTCCGTTCAAGGACATCGACGATGTGATTCACCGCGGCAACAAGAGCATGTACGGCCTGGCCGCCGCGATTTGGACACGAGATATCGGCAAAGCCCACCGCCTCGCCGCCGAGCTGCGGGCCGGAACGGTGTGGATCAACTGCTACGACGTCTTCGACGCCGCCGCCCCCTTTGGCGGATTCAAGATGTCCGGCATCGGCCGCGAACTCGGCGAATACGCCCTGCGGAATTACACCGAAATCAAAACGGTGACCGTGTCTATGTCGTAGATCTCGGACACCGCTTCGACGCCAAAAAAGCCCCGCATGCAAATGCGGGGCTTCTTTATTGTTCTCTGACTTTGACATATACAAGGCTCCTATCACTATGAACTTATACCGTTAGCATTCTGACGCTCAGAACGCTGTTCGCTGAAACTTCGCTAATTTGATCTGTGTTCACCTCCAATCATCTTGCTGAAATCGGCCGTCGTCATCGCTGAGACCAAGTCTTGCGTACCAGCATGAAAATACTGCATCACGATGTCGAGGTTGGAATGTCCCATGAATTTCATCACCTGAAACGGCGTGACGTTGGGACAGTTGTTGGCTAGAAACGAACAAAAACAGTGTCGAAACGAATGCACCGTCCCGTGGCAAACACCCGCTTTCTTTAGAGCGAGGCGAAGTGCTGTCCAAATCCGATACTTTCTAAATTTCCAGGCTGTTTGCTCTGCGTACTTGGGGCGTAGAACAACCACGGCCCGGGTGATGATTGAAGCAGTCGGGTTGCAATTTCGAAGGCCTGCTGGCAAAGGGGTACGATCCTCGCGTTGCCGTGCTTAGGGCGCCATGACGCGTTCGTAAACGGGCAAACTTTTTCCCTAATGTGGATTAGTTTGTGCGCAACATCCACGTCCGACTTCATTAGCCAGCACAACTCCTCGTTTCGCAGTCCTGTGAGCCGGAAGAAGTCGAAGATATCTTTGAAGGGCGCCTCGGCATTATCCAAGATGGCTTTCAATTCGCAGGCGTTGAAAGGTACTGGTCTTAACTTCGATTTAGGCGGAAGGCGATATCCTGGTGAGGGATCATTCGTTAGCAGATTTCTCTTAAGCGCCCACTTAATCATTTGTCTTACGCTGTTGAGTTTGTGTCGAAGAGTTTGCGGTTTGAGCGGACCGGAGCGGATTCTTTTCTGGCCCGGCCGATGTTTCAGTGGATATTCTCGGAATTTCGGGGAGCCGGTCTTGCGTAGTCGGTCTTCGAACGCTTCTAACCGCTCCGCGGTCACGTGCTCAAGGCGATGGATTCCCTCTTCGTCACAAAACTCTCGAAACTGGTACAGATCTCGACTGTAAACGGCCATTGTGCCGGCGCTGGTGCGTGTCAACTGGGACGAAAGATACTGGAATTACGGCCACATTTCGCGATCGAAGACATGGTGGTGATTCGCAATCGGTCCTCGGAAAGGAAAGAAGAGAAGGTTGTTCCCGAAGCAGCGCCGTTGGAACGCGGTTGGCAGCAAACTGATCGACGCTACCGCCGCAGGTCGATCTACCTGCTCACGGACAAGGGTGAGCGACGCGCCACGGGAAGCTACTACACGCCAAACCACATCGTAGACTATATCGTCGACAAGACACTTGGCCCTCTTTGCGAGCAGATTGACCAGAATCTTGGCATCGAAATTGAAGGTACGCAAGCTGAACATCTACGAGCGCGGGGCGAGCGTCGTGATGGCCTACAACGCACTCTTGAAACACTGGTTGCTGATTTCGATGATCGTGTATTGCGCCTCCGTGTAGTCGATCCTGCGATGGGATCTGGGCACTTCTTAATTCGGGCTTGCCAATACCTCGCTGAGCAGATCGCGACCAACCCGCATACCGGTGACTCAGCGACAACTGCGTTGCATGGCGATGAGCCAACACTGGTTTATTGGAAACGCCGTGTCGCAGAAAGCTGTCTGTATGGGGTAGACCGCAACCCCATGGCGGTGGAACTCGCGAAGCTAGCACTGTGGTTGGAGACGGTCGCAATGAACCAACCGCTCACGTTCCTCGACCACCACCTGCGTCAGGGCGACAGTTTGATTGGTGCCACTGTCACCGATATGGGCGGTCTGCCGGGTGCCCCGTTGATGGCGAACCTTTTCGAGCAGCGGGTGAAGTCACGCCTTCCGGCACTTCTGCGGACAGCCGCATTGATCCGCAAGATGCCCTCGGACACACTTGAACAAGTCAAACAGAAAGACAGGTTGTTTCGCAAGACATTTGAGCCCGTGCGAGAACCTTTCCGACAAGCGGCGCACGTGTGGACGGCGACATATTTCCTCAAGCGCGAGCAGCAGGTTTCCGCTGAGCAGTACACGTCGTTGCTGGAAGCACTCGACAAGCCCAATAAGGTGAAATCGCTCTTGGAGCAGGAGCCTTACAAGAAGGCAGTGGTGGCATGCAGTGCGGACGGCGCCGCAGCATTCCATTGGGAGTTGGAGTTCCCAGAGGTATTCTTCGGCGATGCGGGCCAGCGGTCAGATGCGGGGTTTGACGCAGTGATCGGAAATCCGCCGTATGACGTGTTGTCCGAACTCGAAATCGGCAAGGATCTTTCGCGGTTCAACGATTTCATTAAGCATACCACGATTTACGAGCCATCGATGTTAGGGAAGAACAATTTGTACAAGCTCTTCGCTTGCCGTGGCTTAAACTTGCTCACGGAAAATGGGCGATTAGGATTCATTACACCGATGGCGATTTTGGGAGACAAAATTACTCGCGCGATCCGAAGGGAGATCCTTCGCAGGGGTGCCTTCACTGCGATAGAAGCGTTCCCGCAAAAAGACGACCCTGATCGACGCGTATTTCGAGAGGCCAAACTTTCCACAGCCGTTTTCGTCGTGAAAAAGGCCGCTAGTACAACCGATCGCGAAAAGTCGTTTGTGTCGCGAGTTCATCCCGCCAATGCTATTGAGGTGGCTTCCCCTACTCTTTTGCTATCCGCGAAGGAAATACCTCAATATGACCCAACGAACTACACAATCACGAGTTGCGACCAGGCAGACTGGGATTTGGCAGTCAAAATAACCAACAGCGGCAGGATATCGCGCCTTGGGCAATTTGTGAGCTTCTTTCAAGGCGAGGTCAACGAGACCAACGAGCGAAAGAAGGGAAACCTCTTATCACCCGAAAGCGGCGGAAAGCTTGTTACGCGTGGCGCCAGCGTCTGCCTCTACGCCATTCGATCGACGTCGCAGGGAGAGGATCTATATTTGAATGTTTCGAGGTTCCTCAGTCATAAAAAGCGCAAGTCAGCCGCCGGAAAAGGCGGTGATCGAAAGGCTGATCATTACAAATGGGAACGCGTTGTCCTGCAGGAGAGTTCGCCGCAGAACAATTTCCGCCGAATAATTGCGGCGTGCGTGGGCAAAGGGGAGTTTTGTAATCATACGATTAATTATGCCCCAGAGCATCGCAGTCGCGTTCCGTTGCCTTTCCTTTTGGCGTTGTTGAACTCGAAGCTCGCAGATTGGTATTTTCGGCTCGGCAGCACTAACGCGCATGTCAGCCAGTACCAATTACAGAACCTGCCATGTCCTGAATTCACCTCCGCGCCATCGCAAGTTGACAGCGAGCTACAGGAAGCATCGCTGGAAGCTTTACGATCGAATAGATTTCTCGAAGTTCCTGATATCTTGGCGCCCGGTTTAGCTCAAGCACCGTTTCCTCCCGCAGTGTGCCAGACAATCATGGAGGCGGTCCAGAAAATCATCGCCATTGAAACGGCCCGGGGCGAGATTGCCCGCGCAGATCGCTCAGCGCTCGCTCCCACCGCTCAGAAATATCAAGACCTCATCGACCGATTGCTTTACCGCATGGCAGGTATTTCCGATGCCGAAGCCGAGGCACTAGAAGCCCGCCTTCAGCAGATGCTCTGACGCTTCAGCGTTGATGAAAGATAATTGATCCGAAAAAATCAGCAACTGAAAAAAACCCGCCACGCCTGGCAAAGCGATTCGCCTAGCGCGGGCTATTCTATGTACGATGGGCGTTTCTTGGACCAGCTTGGGCGAGTGGTTACAGCAGCGTCCACCGTTCGCGGGGTCTCCCGCTAGATTCCACGAATCTCCTCTAGCCCCACCGCCTCAATGGTGGGAGCAGACGTCTCGAGCTTTTCGAGGAACGATTCCCACGCGCCGATTCCTCCGAACTGGTCATTCAGGAGCGTCCCGGGGGCATGTAGATGCGGGTCCCAGCGGTGCCAACGCGCGCCATCACTGAATGCTTCGGTAGTGGTTGTCCCACCCATATGCCTTTCAATTATACAGGCGAGCTCAGGCATAAGGTACAGGAACGCGGCTGAATCATCGCTCCACGCAGATCCGGGGGTGTTATTATGCCAATTGCGAACCATCCTTCCAAGCTGCGGCGACGTTTCCGAGGATCGTGTCGGGAGTACAGAATTTAGGAACGCGATTTTTACATGCGAGCATCGCGTTTTTGGTAAGAGGTGGCCGCCGCTGAGATCGACACCCCAACTCATGTAGTGGAATGCTTCCTTCGTACCGGCCGCACTGCCGGGGAGCGCGGCAGCGCGGCCGCATGTTGTGCAGACGAATTCGCAACCTGCTGAGAGCGCTTGACTAGCATTTCGTGTAAGCGCATCTTGGGAGAAGCGGGCGTCGAAAAGACCCGGTTGCGTTCGAGACTCTGGCCACCCTTTCTACAGATAGGTCGGCTGACTGATCGAATGCTCCCGGCAAATCTGCTCCACCGTCTTCTGAACCCCACTCGCCTTCTCGCAAAATCGCTACGATCTGCTCCTCGGCAAATCGCTTTTTCATCTCGACCCTTTCCGGGCCGAGATTCTGTATCATCCAGTTAGGACATATTCGGGGAGCAGGACAGTTTGCTTCTGGACAAATATTCGACCGGAAGGTGTGACCGCGAACGAGGCACGAATCCATGAAATCCCGCGGAAGGAAACGGCATCGGAAAATTCTCGCTCCGCAGGTGTGACACTCACCCAAAGGACATGCTTATACTCCTCCGGTGACAATCCCCTCTTTTCGGTTGTCCAAAGTGTTCCATCACATAGGCAAAACTGAAAACTGGTCAAAATGGTGCCATTGCGCCGAACCAAATGGATTCCAGTGCACCAGAAATAGCTTTGAACAAAGATAATTGCAGCAGCCATCGCGGATAAACTGAGCGGCAGATGCCTGACCACGCTACGCTGTCCGCGATGGTATGGCAGGATTTTACTTTCCTTTTGTTCAGTGCCTTTCATTGGTGTCGCCGATTGAGTTGGAAGGGAAATTGGCGCTCCATGCGGGGAATGCCATCCGTTCGACCGTCTTCTGCTGGGAGTTCATTAATGTCGCCTGTATTTGAACTACGCTGTAAAGCAACAGGCCTACGGCAAACATGGCGACGCAATAAGAGACCACGGCGGTAACAGCCAGAATCCGATCTTCAGCATTTTTCATACTTATGAGAGCTCAGACGACGATGTTGCCTGCGCGACATCGTGAAAAAAGAGGCCCTTTTTTGCAGAAGGGCCGTGGCTGCGATTAACTTGGAAGCCGTGAATTATGCGGGTCGCGGCGTCGGCGTCGGAAACGTACTCTCCGGAGGCAAATGCGGAAGCGTCTCTGGGAACTCCTCGTACTGCGCTACAGAGAGAGGTTGCGGAGGTGGGGTCGGGGCAGTGGGCCCTGTGGGTGTGGGAACATCTTCCGGGAAATAAGAAACGGCTTCTGCGTGCTCCAAATCGGTGCCTCCACCACCACCAGAGCCGACTTGGCCGCCGGCCCCACCGACTTGGTCTAATCGATCAATGATTGAAGCATGGACGGATGATGATAAAACAACCGCCGCCGAAAAAGCGCAGGCAAACAACTTGCTAAACCGCATAACTTGTCCTTCCCTCAGGCGAGGGGGCACGGGTTATCGCCGAAACGTCCCAGTCAACACGACCGACGACGCTGGCATCGTCTATGAGAGGCGGTCAATCGACTACACCTGCGCTAAACCGGCGAGTTTACAAATTGATGAATCAGCTGGAGCAGAAAAAGTCCCTACGCCTTCGGAAGGCAACGCCACGAATCTCCACATCGAACTGGCGGACAAACCCATCCAGCCGGTTGAAAAGGGGATGGACGCACGCGGGTCGGAAGTTCGTGGATGCCGAGAAAACGCACCCGGCCATCGCCGCCAAGGCAGTGGGGATTCTCAAGCGCCTAGACGAGGCGTCAATGTATCCCGACACTGGGTGGCCACCCCCGAGCGATAGGCCGACACCGACGTGGACATCATCAGCATGTATGTGGGATGAAACGTTGCCGACCGTCGCAGCAAGTGTGGCGATGGACAAGGGGCGGTTGATGGAAAATCAGTTTTAAGAGTCAGGTTCGATTCAATAGCTCACCGGACAGGGTCAAGCTAGCCTGCAAATGCCGGCCGATAGGTAATGCATGTCTCGTCTGATTCCTGTACGAGATTTCCACAAAATATGCAAAAGCGCCGAATGAGGAACTGACCGTGGACCAACCGGTCCACAACAGGTAGCAAGGGCGCCCAACATTAGGCATCGTGCGCGTCATTGGAGGTATTCGCCATACCGATCTGCCGCAACAGCGCGGGATCGACCTCTAACTTTCTCTGAAGGTTCTTGACCTTCGGATCCTCCGGATTAAACGTGCCATCATGGATAAGTTCGACGTTGGCGATGTCGCCGAATGTGCTACGAAGCACGTCTAGGGCTGACTCCAAATGAAGCGATTGGGCCTGCAGGCATGCGGCATCCAGAGCATCGGCGGCCTTTTTATAGGCCAAACCCACTTGCTCTACTGGTGTCAATCCTTTCAAATCTTCGGCCGGCAACACGCTTAAAACTCTCAGAGCCAGGGAGGCAGCCCCGATATCGTATTTGGCATCGAAAATCGCCACGCTCCGCGCTTTCGCCGCCAATGTTTGCTCCGCCAGATTGGTTAAAGGAGCGGGGTCGCCATCTGGCATGCAGATAAAATAGACCACGTGCTTCTCTTCCGTTTCTTTGAGTTGCTTGGCAAACTCATCGATGGCGCCTCCACCATGACCGACCCGGATAGAAATCTGTCCGTTTGAGCCCACTGTTCTGGCCAAGTTGGAAAGGGCGTTGAAATATGCGGCACCCTGGTCTTTCCGTTCACTTTCTTGAATTGAGGCGTCTACGAAAAAGCTCGGCAGATCCCCATTGAGCAAGCCGGCGATTCGATCCAATGATTTGTCTTCGGTGATGTAATACCATGTCTTCCGTTCTTCTGACGGCAGATTGCCTTGAATATCACCTTGAACACCGAAAAATGCTTTTTTCTCCAGGGAGCTCAGATTCCTGATATCAAGAATGACGCATTTCGCCTTTGAAAGGCTTGACGGCCAATGCTTGGGATCGTTGAATTGGAATGAATCATCACCTATGTGCGCAGGCACGTCACCATTTTTGACCGCGGTGATTCTCACTTTCGGCGCTTGGAGAACCGCCAGTGCATGTTCGACTGATGCGGCGGTCAGCGGAATGTCTTCTGACTGCCAAGATTCAATTAGCTGAGTCAACTCTTTACGCTTTTCACTGGACAGCAGTAGTTGCCGAATGCCAAACGCATCGATGAAATCTCGTTCGGCTGGTCTTTCGGGCAGCGTTAATTCTCCATTTTTGAAATCAATCCTTGTGATGTTCCCTGAGAAACGCACGCGTGAGAGTTCTTCGCCGCCCCACTTCCGCAAGTATTCTTGACAAACAGCCTGCATGTCCCAATTTTTCTCGGCGAACTCATCCCATTGTTGCTCAGGCCGTGGAGCTTGGCACGAGTCTTCGCAGTCAAACCAGGCGCGCAGTGCGCCCAGTTCGAACCATGATGGCTCCCCAACGAACATAGAAATTAGCAAAGAAACAGTTGCTCGGGCGGCGAGCACCTCTGGCGCCCAATTCTGCCGCGCCATGTAAAACGCCCATAACTTGGGAAGCTCGGGGCTTTGTAGGAGAGAAAAGTCCAACGTCTTTTGTAAGGGATACCCTTTCGCCTGATAAAAATCGCGCTGCGCCGGGGTTAAGGATTCCCCGCAGCAGAAGACTCCAAAACCATATCCACGCTGTTTCGTAGATTTAATTGTGTCGTCGAATTGCTTGCGTTGATCCTCTAAGGATTTGAGCAAGCCGTCGCCCGATAATTCTGTGAGGCCCCAGTACACTTCGTCCTGAAACTTGTTGAACGGTTGGCATATTGGTGACGCCGGCGGGAACAGCGTCAGTTCGGAGCGGAGCTTATCCAACTCTGCCAATGGTTGCTGCATCTCAAGAAGATGCTCGCGCACGACTGGCAAGTCAGGCTTGGTCGTTGGAGAACCTTCCGGAGATGCAATTACAGACTCATCGAATTTGATCTTATAGCTAACTCCTGGCTCATGGGTGTAGACGCATGCCTCCAATTCCCGCCACGGTTCAACCTTTGGATTCGATGTGCCCCGAAAATAAATCCACTCTCTTGCGATGCCATTGTTGTCGTTCCATTTTTGCGTGTCGACGAGAACTCCGTTTTTGAATTTCTGGATGCTAAAATCTCCCGAGGGCGGAACGTCGAATTCGCGGTAGATATGCTGTGGCGCAGGTGCGTGGGCGCTAAAATCTATGCAGTTGGCGGAAACCGAGCCGCTATCGCCGGTGATTTCAACCGTCTGTGGATGCACGATGAAGCGCTGGATGTACTTGGGCTCGTCCCCAGCAACATATGCGGCCAGCAATATTGCGGGAAGTAATCCAGCAAGATAGAGACGAACATTTTGTGTCCACATCGTTAGCTCCAATTTTCTTCGACAGCCTCAACGAAGTAGTGTTTTACGCTTTCCAGGCGATCGGTAGTCACTGTTTCCCAGCGTCGGCGAATCGCGGGCGGTAAATCTGCCGCGTCGGCCCTCTTTCTCAGTGCGGCGTCCATAGGATTCAGCACAAACATTAAGATAAATGCCGCCAATCGCTGGGCCGCGTGTTCGCCCTGCATATCCGGATGCTGTCTGGCTGCGAGCCAGGCGTCGATCAGCAGCCCTTGTTTGCTAAGCTCGTAGGGATCTTTTGCCGGCTCACCGAGAAATCTCTCAAGTACAATTACTATCGTTTCAGCCGCCATGAACCGTGCGGGTTGCCATGACTTATCCGGCGTCAGCACAAGAATGGCCGGCTTATCCGAGGAACTGCATTGCGCCGCCGTCTGCCCATCGATTTCTATGAAGCCGTTGCGGAACGTGATTGCCCCCTTGGCCAGCCACTCTGGACACGCCCCAAGTCCATACAAATTTAGCTCGTCGATAGATACTCCGAACGGGATCGTTCTATTGAGCGCGAACTTGGTTTTTACATGGTCTACCCGTATCTTTGTCCAAAGAATATCATGCGGCTCCGTGAGGTCTTCCTGATTCGGAATTCCCTCATTCGCGTGGTCTGGCCCTCCCCCCGTAAGTCTCAGAAGTTGATTGTACTGGAAGAGTTTGCCCACCCATAAGGGCCACTGAGCGGAGTGATCGAAAAGCGATTCAATCTTCAACGTAAACCGATGTAAGCCCTGATCTAGCTTTTCTAGCAATTCGCTAATCAGCGATCTGTCATCATTCAACGTCTGCAAAATCGGAATCGGCTCTGCCTTTGTCCGTAGATAGAAGCGTAACGCATTCGGCCGGGCCATTAGGATCTTTTGCAGTCGCCGGTTCTCCTCCTCGGTGAGTGCCTCCCCGGCGAGAGATCGATACATCAAAACAGCTTCGTCGGGCGGAATGGCCTTTTGCTCAGCTCGCACATCTGCCGCCGCTGCAAGAATTTTGCCTAGATTATTGCTCGACTCACTCATACAAATCTCTTCATTTTCGCGCACAATTTTCGCGTACGTTTTGCAACGCCTGTTCTATCTCCGAAGAGTCCGGCGGAACGGGGGGACCCGCCTCGAATGGTGGCGGCTCTCTCCCTTCCGTACGACAAATATGAATCAGCAAGACATCAAATTCCCTGGCGCTGAGTTCGTTACCCGCGCGTATGGCGAGGTCGTACGCCGGACCGAAGGCCGACAATACACCATCCCAGGCTTTATTATTCAATTCGCTCTTTGAGGTGTCGGTCAGCAGCCCAACGCGCGAAAACGATGGGAGGAACGCCTTTCGGGTGCGACTAAACAGCGTCCTCGTCAAATTCACCGCAGTCACGTCACCGGAAAGATAGGCGATTGCAACGTCCTCGACCTCAATATGGTATTTACACCAGAGGGTGAACCGATCCCGAAAAGAAAGCTCCTGGATGGTTTGCAGAAAGTCTGGGTCGTCATTAAGTCGACGAAAGGGTTCAGCATATAGCGCTTCTACTGGATCACGTTCTTCATCGGCCCCAAGTTGATCTTGCTCGGTAGTGAAGGCAGGTTCATCCATCAAGATACCTTTCCTCTGGACCTTCAGGTAAGTTAATGATTCACTGACCACTACCGCGTTAAGCCAACCTGTAACGCTACCCGTGATCGTGTGGGCGTGTAGATAGAGTTTTAAAAAGGTCGTCTGGCAAACGTCTTCAGCCGCATGCGAGGATTTGCAGATCCGGTATGCTTTACCAAATACCCACGGACGGTGCCTCATATACAGAAATGCAAAAGCGGCATGGGACTCGGCTCCATTTTTTTCGATGAAGCAAGCCAGCAGTTCAGAATCCGAGGCATTTTCGTCCATACCGGACTTCGCGTTAGCAAATCGAACATGGTGGGGAAGCGGAAGAAGCGCATCTTCCGACATCAGCTCTGCGCCGATCATATCCACCTCACTTGCCATTTCACAAATTGTTCCCAGCTCATCATCGTTACCTACAAATTACTGACGCTTACAAGCACCAAAACCTGCGCAAATTGTGGTTTTTTCCAAGATGCCGCACCCAGTCCTCCACGGGCACAACTTCCGGCGCCCGCTGGTGCGACGAAGACGGATATCAACGGTGTCCAATGTCCACGCCGCGCGGCAAAAGTGTCCGGCGCAGCTTTATTGCGCAGGTTAGCGTGTTTTCCGGCATCTAGCCGTTGTCAGGCTGTCTGAGACTGTGTTGGTCGAATCCAGCCGAATCACTGAAAGGAGTTTCACATGAAGTTCAAGTTGCGAAAGGATCTTGTTGGTGGCCTCTTGGCCTTGACATTTTCATTGGGTGGTCCGTCAGTTCATGCCGATTCACCAAAACCATGGGGGCAGACGTTGCCACCACTTCCGTGGAGGTTCAACGACCCCCTGTATCCCAAGGTGCCTCAACCCGGCTTCCCGGGCAATGAGTCGGGGATTATTGTCCCGTTCAATCCGAACAATCCCACGCCAATTCCCCCGGCGGGTGCACCTGGGAACATGTACGGGATTTTTGGCGGATAATGGTCGTTAAGGTGCGATTGCACAGTTTCCAAGCAGATGGAGGCCCTGTCAGCGATGGCGGGGCCTTTTTTCATTTCTGCGAGACTCGGCAAAAGTTGTTATAATCGAGGATATTTCGATGGCCTTAGTCAATTCTTTGATTTCGTGCGCAGGGAGTCACATCGACATTTCTCTTTTATTAATAGTAATTCCGCCTTTCTTTGGAAAGTACGATCCAAAGCGCAGGTTGGCCGGACTGCAGCGATCATCTCTTAGCTGGTCCAGACTATGAATTCAGAAAAACCCACGGCAGCGGCATGCTACGCAAAACTGGATGAAGCCTATCAGTTCCTTAATTCCGCTCTCTTTGAAGGAACCCTTCCGAAATGCTTCATCAACCTGCAGCGACATCGACTTGCGGTGGGGTATTATGCCGCTCGCCAGTTTACCGGTCGCCATGATCCAAGTGAAATCGCTGAGATCGCCCTCAATCCAAACACGTTTGTGGCACAAACGGAATTGGAAATCCTTTCGACTCTTGCACACGAAATGGCTCATTGCTGGCAATACCATTTCGGTCGTCCGGGCAGACGCGGATACCACAATAGAGAATGGGCAAAAAAAATGCTTGAAATTGGCCTCCACCCGTCCACTACTGGCCAACCCGGAGGCGACGAAACCGGCGAGCGTGTAAGCCATTACATTCTTCCCGGGGGGAAGTTTCAGATGGCCGCCGAGAATTTCCTGCGCTCCTCGGGTTTTCAAATTGACTGGCAAAGCAAGCCCTCGAACCACGGCCGCAATAAGCAAAAATTCTCGTGTCTGCGATGCGAGCAGAGCGCATGGGCAAAACCTTCAACAAAGCTGATTTGCGGTATTTGCCAACGTCCGATGGATCGATGTTGAACAGAGACTCAACGCGATGCCGCTCGACTACCGCCGGTTCGCATGTCAAACCTTATCAGCGGCTGCGGCTTCGAGACCCGCGAATGCACATGCAAGCCGATCAAGTATCGGGTGAAGCAGAATGTAGCGAGTTCCTTCACCGAGTTCAGTAGAGCCACCTCCCGGCACCGTTTCAAATCGCTGCGATGTGTACAGCGTTACCAACCCTTCAACAGCCCATACGGCGAGTTCGTACCGTTGCAGGCGAATGGCTGCCGGAACGAAAACACCGCCGATGTAACCGGCGGTCGCGAATACATCATTAACTGAGGCGGCATCACTAGAATCGCGCATCAAACGCAAATACGCCTCGAGCCTTTCGGCGCTGCCTACAATAGCACGATCAACGCGTTCGGGCACTGAGGACGTCTCTCCGGCATGATCTAGGTCGGACACACCTCGCAAGATATTCTCGCGGTTTAAACACCCAAAGGCATGCGGATCACACAGAACGTTTTGCATGAGCAGAACATCACTCTCCGACAGCGCCGTATTTGCGCGCTGAATGAATGGAATCCAAAAATTATGGACACGTTCGGTCGCTATTTTGACCACGGCCTTCCTTAGAGGGTCTCCGTGGGTAGCATCTACTTCGGACATTGTCACCTCTTTGGTCATAATCAAAATGGACCCTTCTGAAGCCAACTAATACAACGCGCAATCCAATATTACGCCGAAGGGGGTGCCGCCGCTGCCATCTGAATGGCTCGACGAATGACTGAAGCGGGAACCTCTCCTTGTAAGCGTGTTATTAGAGCCAGGTTCCCCAGACTTTGGCGCACGCATGGCGACATCAATTCTTCGGGAATCAGATGACAGACATGCCTCAGTAGTCCGCGCACCTCATAGCGAAAAGATTCGACGTCACTTGACGGCGATGACTCAATCCGCGCCGCGATAGGGGAAAATACATTGGTTGCGTCCATTTTATTTCCTTCCGGCGGGTTTGCCGCCTGAGAAGACCAACATCACTCCACTACGAACGTCGTTGGGCCATTTCGGCTCATGACGCTCATAATATTGCCCCACGGCAGGAATTCGTTCTTCGACGAGATGGCACCGACCCGATCAGAGTGAGGCGGTCACATTCTCGCTCAGGCGCGGCAGTGGCTCTCGTTTCCCCTCTTCGATTAGCTCAACCGCGTATGCGGTGATAAAGCAAGAAGCCACGGGATATGCGGACTGTTTGGGCATCCGCAGTGTGAACCCTGCATTGCCCCACGGGGTCAACGACACCACACGATCAATCGAGGGTTGCTCCGGTAATCCCTTGATTAACAACTTGAAGCGCGCATTCTGTCCACTCGAATTGCGCAGGTGAAATCGCCAGGTCGATGGAAATCGACGGACTTCCTTGCATCGAAAGCTGACATGGTAAGGAGTGCTAGTTTCAGTGTTCCAGAGTGGTTTAAAGCCCCGCTTGATCAGCCGCTGGCGCTTCTTAGACAGCATTGTCACGTTGCAGTTCATCTTAAATCTCCTAAAAAGGACCATTGTCTGTGCGTGACTTTTCCGAGTCACCGCAGACAAGAGTCACGGCAGCGGCGAAACCTGCGTTGAAAAAGTGGAAAAAAGGAAGATTTCAATCTAATTTCGGAAGGGCGACTCATTTGCCCAAACGGTGATTTCTGAAATACGGTAGGCTTTGTGCACACTGATCTAAAAACCTTCGATCCGAGTAGGAGCGATAGACCGTAAAGTCTGGCACAATTACATTAGCTCAAGCGAAAAAATTGTCAGTCTGGAACAATCGAGCGATATACACCAGCTTTCGCGATTGAGTTCAGCTTCTTATTTGTGAGTTTGTTCCAAGTTTCGCTCGCCAATCGAAATTCCGTTCCCGGCGGCAGCTTGGAGAAATCCAACCAGTCCGATGAAGGAATATGACTGGGGTCATCTTCGCCAACGATTATGATTCGAAGGTTTTTCACTATTCTGAGGACGGCATCCCATGAGTACCCGTCCCATCCCGCAGGTTGCAAGGGTATTCGCCGGCCCATCACGTAGACCATCTCGCCGCGGCGATATCCCCCGATAATGTGGAACACCCAATTCAAGCCATTATGCACGACCCACAACCTTTCGTTCTTTGGAATCGAATGCGGTTCGACGGCGTCATTTCGGTGTTCTCCGGCGGGCTGGCTGACAGCGACATCGAGAATCCAATTTATCACTTCGCACCAAGGAATGCTCAGTGGCAGGATAAAACTTTGACTACGACCGCAAAATGGACATTCAACTGTCGCGGAAAAATGCGGCTCCTTCATCGCGGCGCGCTTGAGAATTGACCCTTGCACTGCAACTTGATCGGTGATGGAGATGCCACGCTTGCACTTGATGCAGAGCGTTGATTTGACTCGTTTCATGAAAAATTCAGGTAGTATCATTTCAAGTTTCCTTTCAAGGTTGAGAGCGCAACAGAAAGCCGCCGTGATAACACGGCGGCTTTCATGATCAGTTGCACAATTTAAAGATGAGCTATCAACTTGGAGTGGACGACTGAATGCAACTTGGGATCGTGCTGGACACCAGTGATTCGAGGTTTTCCAGTTTGATCAAGCCTCGACGTCTTATTTCTACAGCGGACAGCCCAGTCCGTGCATGAACATATGCAATCATCGCTGTGTCCACTGCAACTCCCAGCGACTCAGCAACTTCAATCCACGGATGTCCTGCATCACGAAGCTGAGTTGCACTGTTTGCGATACACTTGTACTTCGTCTGTTTACCGCCTCTTTGATCGGGCCGCGGGACAGCCAGCATCTCGATTGTGCCAGATATTTCGAAAATCCACTTTCGTAAGCTTAGGAGGTCCAAACCATATGATTCTGGAGTTTTCCCCGCCGCACGGGCTCTGTCTGAAAGCACGGGGATCAGATTGTTCTTAAATGCTGCAACCCAAAGGCGATGCTTCTTACCAGGCACTTCATGGGCCATCACAGATATCGGACCGGTGAGCCGCCGGAGAACGGGCCCCGCAACTTCGGGCGCCTGATTTAGAACCTCCCGGAGTGAAGAAATGAGATTTTGAATGCCTTCGACGGTTAGAGGTGGCGGCGGCTGACCGTTGAATGCATCTATTTCACGAAGCTTGGATCGCAGTTGCGAGAGTTGCCGATCGCATTGCTCGATGCGGTTGACAATCGACGTGACTGCTTTGGTAGAACGAGTTGCGATGGAATCCGTCAAAGCCTCAATTTCGCTCGAGACTCGCCTGATTTCATCTTGAAGTGGGCCGGTATCAACTTTACTTCTGGCGGCTTCCTCTGCCAAATAGTTGTTTGCCAATACGACTAGCCGATTAGCTGTTTCGGAAGTCAGCAACTGATCACGTATGTAAGCTAGAATGGCCTCTTCGACAAACGCCGCCTTCTTGCTTCGCAACTTGCAGCCCGCGATATGTCTCTGACCATTTGTGCAACGAAAAAACTTGGTCACTCCTCCACGTCCCAGGGTCAAAGGAATACCGCAATGAGCGCAAATGATATTGCCGCTCAAAATGGTTTTCGGAAACAACTGCATCTTCTTGACTGGACTGCGATTTTTTAGCGGGGAGGCATCGCGCACTGCCTGACATCGGCGCCGAGCGGCCTTCCAAAGCTCATCCGAAACAATGCGCCATTCCGGCTTTTTGATGATCACCCATTCCTTGCGTGGGCGCTCGACATCCCTTGACTTGCCCGTTTCGGGATCGGTAATAGTTTGCTTACGGTTGAAGATGTACACGCCAATGTAAACGGGATTCTTGAGCAAGGTGCGAATGTCGAGCGGCCACCAATTGTTTTTTCCGCCGACTTTCAAGGTGTTAAATACCTCCCTCACCTTTTCGTAACTCTGATGTTCGATGCCAACCATCCGGAATGCCATTTCCACGAAAGGCGCCGTCGTCTCATCGATGACGCGATGCTTCAGCACCTTGTCCCATTTGCTGGTTTGCTCAACCCCGGAGGCATCGAGCACTGGGACCAGCTTATATCCAAACGGGGGTTTACCGGTTGATGTACCTCGTCGGGCGGTACCTATCATGCCGGCGCTTACACGATGGCGTGTGTTACCAATCAATATTTGGCTGCACATCGACATCCCCATCAGTTGCATGTCCGCATGCGAACTGTTGAGATCAAATCCATCAGCCACCCCGATAATGTTTCGGCGAGCATTGCGAAACAACCTCGCGAGCCGGTGAGATTCGATAATGTCACGACTGGCTCGAGTCATGTCGTACACATAAAGCGTCTGAATAGCCGCCGGCCCAGTCGCCACAATGATTAGATCTTTAGCCATCAAGTAGCCTCGCCGAATAGCAAGAGTTCCTGACACGCTTGAGTCGGCTAGGACGTATTCCCAGGGAATAAATTGCTGGTGGGTGCGCGCTGCAGCTAAGATATTACTCAATTGATCGTCAAGGCTGCGGGGATTGGAGTTCTCGCAAGAATATCGCAGATAGCACGCGGATAGTCCTTTCCCTGAGAAGGTGTCAGCCACTATCGCCGGCATTGTGAACGGCGCGGCGTTGCCACTCAAAAATCGATCCGCGAAATCTTGCGCTAATCGTTCCGCCTGATCGGAGCGATTAGCAGGCAGCAAGTTGTCGAATGTCGCTAATACCGGCCAATGTCGATGCTGCTGTTCCAAATAGACCGCAGCCAGTCTGATTAGATCAACACGGCTCGGCAAGCCGCGCTCTTGCCGTTTACGGCATGTGCGGGTTCGAAGAGGCTTTTGATAACCTGCCGAATTGGCGTCATTGCCAACGGAAAGCTGTTCTTCACTTCGCTGCTTTTTCGCTAGGACGTTTGCCAACTGTTGGGAATCATCGGGCACCTTTGGGAAAGATGGTTTAGGTGCAAGTGGTTGGCCACACTCCTCATCGGTAACCTTTGGGAACTTTTGGGAACTATCGGGAAAGGTCCCATTCAAATGCGGGGCTTATTTTTTTGCCACACACGAAACCGATCACCGCTGCGAGCCAACGGCAGGTTCTCGGGTCCCCAGCAATCAACGACCCCTTTTCCCAGAAGTTGAGAATTGCGGCTTGATTGGGCGCGGGAGACCAAAAGGTCGAGCGTGGAAGCACGCCTAAGCCGAGATTCGAAAATAGCTATTAAACTTTTGTGATAAGTGCATCTATTTCAACCATTTGAAAAACCGCCAAAATAGCGAATCCACGGGAAAATCGAGGTTTTATACGTTGATTTACGTACGTTTATCAGCGTAAAAGTTTAAGGGTTGTTGAACACGGTTATCTTGGCGAGTCGGTCGATTAATCGGGTTGGCGTGAAGACGGTGGTCGTGGTGTCTTCCGAGAGATCGGGCGGGTATCAATGATGGCCCCTTTTTTGACTCCTTTTCGTCTCTCCCCTTTTCGTCTCTGGAACGGATTTAATTTTTGAGTGATTCGGCCGCGTGCCGCGACGTCATAGTATAGGCGTTGAATTGGAGCTCAGCGAATGGACTCGGACGGGCAACTTGTCAGGCGGATTCAGTCTGGCGACCGCCAGGCCTTTGCGCTTCTTTATAACCGGCACCTGCCGTCGGTGTGGCGGTACGTTTACGGTCAGCTTCGCGGGGACGATCAAACGTGCCGCGATGTTGTGAGCGAGACGTTCCTTGCGGCGATCCGCGGCCTTGGTAGTGGTCCTCAGCCGGTTGATAACGTAGGTGGCTGGTTGATCGGCATCGCACGCCACAAGCTTCATGACAGCCGTCGCTCGGGTGCGAGGCAGACCGGACAGGATTAACGGGAAGTGGCCTCACTCGAAGGAGATCCCGCTCTCGCGGCAGAAACAGCAGACACACGTCAGGCAGTTGCCGAGGTGATGGATCAGATGGATGACATGGAGCGGACCGTTTTGGAGTGGAAATATATCGAGGAGCTGTCCGTGCATGAGATGTCCCAACGATTAGGTCGCACCGACAAAGCCATAGAGGGCATACTTTACCGGGCCCGGAATTCATTCCGCAAACTATTCAGTGAGACACACCAGGTTAAGCCCTGAGACGAAAGGAGACAGTCATGAACTCCAGCGATCAATACGATGACGCCCTCGCGGACCTGCTCAAAGTGAGGTACGCGGCGACGCCGGACGCTGGCTTTACCGAGCGCCTGCTGGCTCAATTGCAGGCCCAATTGCCGGGTCGGCAACCCGCCCGGCGGCTGTACCGCCGCATGGCGGTCGCGGCGAGTCTGGCGGCGGCAGTCATAACCTGTACGACCCTTTATCTGCGAAGCCGGCCCGCCGGTCATCCTGTGGCGGTTCTCGTGCCGAAGCCGTCGCCGGCCATCCCCGGTGATGCTGCCGGCGGCACAGCCACGATGAGCACCCTCAGTTTAGCCCAGGTGGTCGGCGGTGCGCCGTTGATCGTGCGTGCACGTGTCGCTGAGTGGAAGCCACCGCTCGTGCGGTACACCATCTCATACATTATTTACGGTGATTGTGACGACAAGGTTATTACAGTGGACTTATCAGGCATACTGCCCTTTATGCGACAGGAGTCGCACGACAGATTGAAGCGCCAGATCGGCAAGGAACCAACTGACGCCGCGATAGACGCCGAAGTATCAAGGGATGGCGGTATGGGGTTGGACCTCAACCACGATACGATTCTCCTCCTGGCCACTCATGGCGTGACGTACGAGCGCATGGGCGGCGGTTACGACGTGCCGCCCAAATTCCGCCTCGACGATTACGAGGATCGGGTCATGAAGACCATCGCCGACGGCTCGGCCTTTGAGCCCCAGCCCTGGCGCGTCGCTGACGTGCAATTGATCGTCCGCGCAGAACTTTTACAGGTCGGCGTTGCGGAATCCAGGTGGAAGATAACCCGGGTTATCAAAGGGGATGACAAGGCTTCCACCTTGGTCCTCGACGACCAATTCTTCCGTCGCCGTGCCCAGGCGATTGTCGCCTACAAGGCGCGGCAGGCTTCGACATCTCCGACAACGCACGCTGCTGCTGCCGAGTCCACGGCGCGCCTGGTTGACGCCGAAACGGCTCGCCTGATGAGCTCCGAGTTAGTTGTCCCCGAGGAGGCGATTCTCTTTGTCGATCAGGTTCAGTTGGCCGCGGATTCTGTCACTGGCCGCCTGCGATACGGGGCCTACCGGAATCAGCAGAAGGAGAAGCTGGACAAGCTACAGGACGCCATACTCCGTCCGGGCGGATCGAAGGAGTGATGGGTTAATGACGGGTGGCATGGCCGGGGCAGAATAAATGGGACGCAGCTAATATTCACCTCCGACAATAGAGAAGCCCGCATTTGCACGCGGGACTTCTTGTTTGCCACGAGCGAACCAATCTCGAGTTTCACGCCACCAAATCCAGCGGATCTGACCCATTCCCCGAAATGCGCCGCCACATTCGCCGCAGATGTTCACGGCGATCCTGATCGCTTTGCTGCTGCTGTGATGAGCGGTCGTCCCGCTGCTGCCCGTTGGAATCGTTTTGGGACTTTTGCTCCTTCGGCGTCTGCTGCACGGAGATTTTTTCCACGGAAACGCCTTGCGCTTCCAAGGCGGTTTTGAGTTGGCCCAGACTATGGCTCAGCAGGCGAGTGGCATCGTCGTTGGAAGTTTGAAACGTGGCGTTCACGACGCCATTGCGCACATCCACGCTGACCTGCAGGGCTCCGAGTTCCGGCGGATCGAGCCGCAATTGTATCGTCCCGCCTTTGGGCAAGAGCGCGGTGCGAACGCTGGTGACGATGTCGGCATGGTTCGCCTCGGTGAAACGGGCGGTGGCGTTAGCGGGCGTTGCATTGGCGGCAGCGGCTTGGCCGGCGACGGTGGTTGGCGCGTTACCGGCTGCATGGACCGGCAACGCCGCGGCTACCGTGGTGGCGGCGTCGAGCGGCACCGGCTGGGCTGTCGTATCATTCGCCTTGGCCGTGGCGGGATCAGCGGCAGCAGTATTATCCGAGGATGCCGCGGTGGCGTTTTTGGTCATCCCCTTGTTGGCCGCGGCGGCGTTAGCCTGAACGGCTTGCGTGCCGGGATCTTCGTCGGCTGTGTCGACTGTCGCATCGGATTCATCGGTGGCGGCTTGCTGAGCCGTATCGGTGGTCGCTGTAGAACCCGCGGTTACGTTGGCTTGCGGCTGCGCCGGGCCGAGTTGAACTTGCGCGGCGTGAGTGGTGGCAGATGCCGCGGATTGAGTAACCGGGTTCGATGCAGTGACGGCAACAGCGCCGCCATCCCCAGCGGCAAGTGGAATCATCTTCTCGTTGGGGAGTCCCGGCATAGACCTACGAAGCTCCCCTTTGGCCGGCATCAGCACACCCGGCTCGTCGGCCTGCTCTTGCGGCTCATCGTTCGGCTGTCCATCGCTGGAAACCGGTGATTCCTCTTCGTCGGAACTGCCGGTTTGTTGAGCATTGTTACGCCGAACAGTGCTGGATTGAGTTTGCGCGGTGGTGCCGGCCGCAGCACCGGTCTTGCCTTGTTTACTTCCGCCTGGTTTGGGCGCAGAAGCAACGGCAGTGCTCGGTGAATTATTGTTCGGCGGTTGCGTCGAATGTTGGGCCGATTTGAGCTGCTCATCGAAATCAGTGTTGCCGGCGGAAGCGGAGCTGCTCTGCCGATTGGCCGAGGAGGACGGCGGATTCAGGAGCAAATTGGTCACTGGCCGGGTCATGACGCGGTGATTCCTCTTTACGGTTTCGGGCCGGCGCTGGCGGCGGCGGCTTTGTCATCCGGAGGCGCTTGACGGATCAATTCCATCCAGTGCTGCACACGATCGGTTTCCTGCGGCGTCTTGAATTCCTTGAGCACCTTGGCCGCCCGGGACGCATCCATCGCCCGCAGATATTTGGTCACCGTGGCATCATCCAGCGTGGCGAAAACATCCTTCACTTGCTTGGTCGGCATCGAATCGTACAGGGCCAGGCTCTCTTCAAAACCTTTGTCTTCCGTCTGATCTTTCAGGACCTTCTCGCGCTGGTCGAGATCTTTGCGTTCGGCGAGCATGGCGGTGCGATCCGCTTGCAGTTTTGCCTGCTCGCTTTGAATCCGGGCCAGCACATCGGCCATATCGCGCTGACGGCGATCAAGCAAGGCGGTTTGCGCATCGAAGGTCCGCTGCATGAATTCCACCTGCTCGCCTGCAGGCCGGCCGGAGACGCTGGCCAATAACTTTTCCAGTCGTAATGTCGGCTGTGTGGTGGCGTCTGGAACATCATTTTTGTCTTCCGCCACCGCCTGCGTGGTCGCCGGGTACATTACTGCCTTGATGGCGGCAATTTTTTCCTTGTTCAAACCGCCTGTCTTAAACAGGTAGCCGATAGCGCCGACGCTGGCCAAGAAGTTCAGGGCCAGGGTTAACATCAGTACGGTGAGGAGTTTTTTCATGGGTTCACTGCTAACTGTATTCGTCGTTGCGGTAGCTCATTTGCATGGCCACTTCATCCAGGGCGATATTTTCCTTGCGATGTATCTCGGCATTCCAGGCATCTAAGTGTTTTTCTCTGAGCTTTTCGATCGCCTTGAAATCACGGGCTGCGGCGAGCAGCAATTTACGCGCCGCCTCGAGCCGAACCTGCACCGCCGCCATTTTTTGGGCGATGACCATCACTTGCCGCTGCGCCGAGGCGATATAACGGCGATGGGCGGAGATAAACGCCATGTCCAGCCGGCCCCGCAAATGGTGATCGCGCGTTTCCTGATTGCTCGTTTGCACTTCAGTGGTCAATCGCTGCAACTCATTTTGCAACGCCGCCATCTCACCCTGGATCACCGCCACGTCGCGCTGCCGTTGCCGCTCGATGTCATGGCGATATCGCAAAACGCCTTCGAGTTGGAAAACAAACTTTGCCATGGTGCTTTTTCAATCATGCCGTGGCATTGGCGACCGGCCGTTTGAGATTTTTCGCCGCCTGGGTACGCAGCGACTTTTCGGTCAGGTCAATCCACGCGGCCAGCTCCTGCAATTGCTGCGCGGACTGCTCCAGCGTTGCCGACTGATTGGGTGCTTGCTGCAGAAACTGGATAATTCTCGCACGGCTTTGCACGGCCAAGTCATATTCGAGATTGGCGCCCGGAGCGTATGCGCCGATGTTCACGAGATCTTCGATGCTTTGGTATGTGGCCAGCAGCGACAGCACCCGCACCGCGGATTTCACCTGGGTTTCGGGAACCACATCCGGCCGCACACGGCTGATGCTTTGCAGCACGTCGATGGCCGGGAAATGTCCTCGCGTGGCCAGTTTACGATCGAGCCAGATGTGGCCGTCGGTGATTCCCTTCACTGCATCTGCGATCGGCTCATTGAAATCATCTCCTTCAACCAGCACCGTATAAAACCCGGTAATCGATCCGACGGGCGAATTGCCGGCGCGCTCGAGAATCTCCGGCAGCAAAGCGAACACGCTCGGCGGAAATCCCTTGGTGGCGGGCGGTTCGCCGGCGGCAAGGCCGATTTGCCGCTGCGCGTGACACAAGCGAGTCAGGCTGTCCATCAACAGCAGCACATTCTTTCCCTGATCCCGGAAATATTCGGAAATGGTCGCGGCAACTTTGGCCGCCCGAACCCGCAGCGGCGGTGGTTCATCACCGGTGCTGACCACCAAAACACAGCGGGCCAAACCATCGGGGCCAAGGCTCTTGGTCAAAAACTCCTGCACCTCGCGGCCACGTTCGCCGATCAGGGCGATCACCGACACATCCGCACTGTGATTGCGGGCAATGCTCGACAGCAGCGTGCTTTTGCCGACACCCGGGCCGGCGAAAATTCCCATGCGCTGGCCCTGCCCGCAGGTGTGCAGAGCATCAATGGCACGGATGCTCGTGGCGATCGGCTCATGAATGTTGCGGCGAAGTAACGGAGCCACGCTCGGGGCGTCGATCCGCAAGGTGCGGCACAGATGCAGCGGGCCTTTGCCGTCGATCGGTTGGCCCAAACCGTTGATCACCCGGCCGAGCAATTCTTCCGAGCAGCGCAACCGTGGAACCGAGGCGATATTTTCAACTTTGTCGCCGCGCGCCACGCCGGCCAGCGGTGAGAGCGGCATCAGCAGAGTTTGATCTCGCCGCAGACCGATGACTTCGCCCAGCGACGATTTGCCTCCGAAACTGTGAATCCGGCACATCGAGCCGACGGCCACTGGCAGATCGCGCACTTCGATAGTCAGCCCGCTGATACCCGCCACTTCCCCCACGACACGCAGCGGCATCACGGTTTGCAGTGTTTCAAATTGGTCGGCGAAAATGCTCATCATGCACCGGCCGAAGCGTTGGAGGGCAGCATCTCCTCGGCGATGCGGTTGATTTGCGATTGCAGATCAGCGTCGATGAGTCCCTGCCGAGTGAAAAGTCGACAGCCACCGGGGGACACCGATTCATCCTCAAGCAATTCGACGTGCTCCAAAGCCGCAAATTCCAGCTTCAATTTCGGCATCGCATCGGCCAATGCCGCTTTCTGCGTGGGATGAATAGCAACGCGCAGTTGATGCGGCTCGACGACCAATCGCAGGCACTGCGTCACGTTCCCCATTAGGACAGACGGATCCAAGGAACCCATGCGCTTACTGACCATCTCGGCGATGCGCACGGCCAACTGGGCCACATCCCGCTCGACGGCGGCCTGGAATTCCCGGCGACGCGCATCCCATTGCGTCATCGCGCTGTTCAGGGCCTCCACCGCCTGGCGAAATTGTTCACTCGTTTGCGCAAGCGCTTCATCGTGCCCGGTCTTCTGGCCCTCAGCGGCACCTTTGGCCATCCCCTCCTGATATCCGGCGGTCAATCCCTCGGCGTGTGATCGGCGGCGTAACTGCTCCCCCGCCTTGAGCGCCTCGGCCAGCACCTGGGCCGCCCGCTGCTTGGCATGTTCCACGATGCCGTTCGCCTGCTGCTCGATGTCCACCAGGGAAAAGGGCGCCGGGCTAGTGGCGATTGGGAGGTTGGCTTTGATCACCGGCATGCGAACCACCGCTCAAATCTAAACGACCATTTCCTTCTCGCCGCCGCGGCCAGCGATGACGATCTCACCGGCATCTTCCAGGCGACGCACGATATCCACGATTTTCTGCTGCGCGGTTTCGACATCGCTGACACGCACGGGGCCCATGTACTGCATATCCTCGGCGATCAGTTGGGCGGCCCGCTCAGACATGTTCTTGAAAATCTTGTCCTTGAGTTCCTGGCTCGCCGTCTTCAGGGCCAGGGCCAGTTCATCGTTGTCCACTTCCTTCAGCACCGATTGAATGCCCTTGTCATTGACCAGCAGGATGTCCTCAAAGACAAACATGAGCCGGCGAATTTGCTCGACCAGATCGGGGTCCTCCGCTTCGAGGCCCTCCATGATTCCTTTTTCCGTGGAACGATCGGCGAGATTGAGCATTTCGGCGACAGTGTCGACGCCGCCGGCTTTCTCAAAAGTCTGGCTGACGATATCGCTGAGCCGATGCTCCAGGCCGCGCTCAACTTCCTTGATCACCTCAGGGCTGGTCTGCTCCATCGTGGCCACCCGCTTGACCACTTCGATCTGCTTCTGACTAGGAAGGCCGACCAGAATATCCGACGCTTTCTGCGCCGGCAAGTGGGCCAGAATCAGCGCGATGGTCTGCGGATGCTCATCCTGAATGAACGTTAAAAGATTTTCGGATTCCGCTTTTTGCAGGAACGAAAACGGCGTCGTCTGCACCTGCTGCGTGACCTGATTGATGATCCGCTTGGCATCTTCTTCGCTGAGTGATTTTTTCAGCAGCGATTTGGCGTATTCAAGCCCCCCTTCATTGATCGAAGCGTTGGCCAGGGCGAGATTGTAAAACTCCTGGAATACGTCTTTTCGGGATTCAATGGTGGTGGCCGGCCGTGAGGCGATTTCGCGGCTGATTTCCTCAACCGCTTCGGGCGGCAATCGCTTGAGAATCTGCGAAGCCAGCTCGTCATCGTTCAATGACAGCAGCAAAATGGCCGCTTTTCGGACGCCGGATAACTCGGTTGCCATAAGTTCAAGCCCGCTGGTTCATCTTTGCCTTACGCGCGATTCATCCACCGCTTGATCAAGTTGGCGGCCGCATCGGGATTATCTTTCACAAGAGTGGAAACCTGCTCCAGAACCTGCTGATTACGAAGCGATTCTTCATCCAGTTCCACGCCGTCGAGTGTCTGTCCGCCTTCGCCGACTTCCGCCGTTACATCATTCGCCTTGGCCACGGCTTTGGCGAGCATCGCATCAACGGTTGCACCGGCGGGTACGCCATCGACCATTCCGCCCGCTCCGCCAATGCCCGCTCCGGCCAACATCGCCGGCGAACTGCTCTTACGCACAATCATCTGGACCATGAACAAGCTCATGAGAGCCAGCGCCCCCAAAGCGATTTCCCGGACATGGCTGCCGAGCATCATGGTGACGCCGCTGGTCATCTGTGTGGGCGATTCGGCTTCGATCGGCTGCAATTCGGTGTAAGTATCGACGGCAATCGCCGTGTCCGAATCGATATGCAGGTAGGCCTTGACGCTCGTTTTGAATTTATCCAACTGCTGCTTGATATATGGATCGAGCAGAGTTGCGCTGGGCGCCTTGTCCGTTTGCGTTTCGATTTGGTATGTCTTGACGAAATAGCTGCGTGGAAACGCCACGGAGGCGGATTGAATCGTGCATGAACCCGACGGGCTGCGCTTGACAACTTCCGTTCCCGGCACAAAGACCGTGGACTTGCTGTGCGTCTTTTCCATGTTGGAGCCAGCGCCGCCGCCCCCTTCGCCGCTCGTGACGCTCATGCCTTGATTGGGGGCTGTGTTGGAATTGACGCCGGGATCACCGCCCGTGTGATTGGCGCCCCCGCTGCTGGTGGTTTCGCTTTCGCTCTCGTTTTCCTTGCTGAACGCACCCTTCTGGTTGAACGTGTTTTCCTTGCTTTCGCTACTCTCGATTTTGGGCAGCACATTGACGTGAACCATCACACCGTCCACAAACCCGAACTGCGCGGTGATCTGATCAGAGTAATACTTCTCTTCATCACGGACCTGATCCATATAGCCGGTAGCGCTGCCGCCATCTTCATCACTGCCGCTTGGAGCGACCGGCCGGGCTACACCATCGACAATCACATGCACGTTGGACCGATTCATGCCGCTGATCGCCCCGACGATCACATCCGCCGCAGCGGTGGCCAGGCGATTGTCCGGCTTTCCGCCCGGCTTGAGCTGGATATTCACGGTCGCCGAAGGCGAGTTCGGACCGTCAATTACCCGATGCGCCGGGACCGCCAGCGCGACCATCGCATGGCGAACCTGCGGGAACGTATGGATGATCATCGCCAGATAAGCCTGCCGACCTTCATTGGCGATCATGTCCGTCTTGCTGCCGCTGTCGAACGCACTGGTCGATTTATTCATCAGCTCCAGCAGCGGCGTCGCCGAATCATGCGGCAGCATGTCCTGATAAATCAGCGACCCGAGTGCTTCCATCTTGCGATCGGTCGGCACCAGAATGCGCGCCCCGCTGATCGAATAAGCGATGCCCTTTGAACGCAGATCGCCGGTGACACGGGCAATATCTTCCGGAGCGAAATCCTGCTCCAGCACCGGCTCCATCTCCGCCTGGCCGGCGTATCGGCCCCACCAGACCAGGGTCATTATCATGATGGCCATCAGCGACATCGTCAGCATCTTCTGACTGGCTGATAACTGATTGAATTGTTGTTGCAGACGCGCGAAATGATTCTTGAGAAAATCCATGGCCGCCTTCCTTGGCATTGGCCCCGGCGCAAAACCGGAGGATCAAAAGCACTTAAATGTCAGCTCGAAACGACGATCCCACGCTCCGATGGGACCACTTAGACATCCTGCCTTGGGCGATCACCAAATGCAAACGAGAAATCAAAAAATTCTTAACTATAGATCATAACCGGTCAAATGGGGATATTCTTGATCTCCTCGTAGGCATCCATCAGCTTGGAACGGATCGCTAAAAGCGTTTTGAACGCCAGGTCCGATTTTTCGACCGCGGTCATGACGCCGTTGACGTTTTCAGTTTGGCCGGTCATCAGGTTGTTGACGGCGTCACTGGCGTCCTGCTGCAGCCGCGAGACTTCATCGATGCTGTTTTTCAGGGTATCGGCAAAACTTGCGCCGCCGGTTGCACCGGTGGTTTTCGCCGGCGCAACGCTTCCCGTGCTGCCGACGCCGCCGATTTGGGATGCGAGATTATTCAGTCCTTCAATCAAGGCAGGACCCCTCAGGCAAGCAGCCGCAGCGATGCACTGATCATCGATTTGGTCACTTCCATCGTGGTGACATTGGCCTCATAAGCCCGTGATGCTTCCAGGGCATTGACCATCTCGATCGCCATATCGACATTGGGCAGCCGAACATTTCCATCAGGACCGGCGTCGGGATTGTCCGGCTCATATTTGACGCGGAATTTGCTCTTGTCATCGAGTTGAATTGACTGCACATGCACGCCGGGCGCATCGGGATTATCCACCTGGCCGGTGGCAAAGACCGCAAAACGCCGCTGATAGGGGTTGGGTTTGCCGTTGGCATCTCGCGTGGTATTCATGTTCGCCACGTTTTGGGCGATCGTGTCCAGGCGAATCCGCTGGGCCGTCAATCCGCTGCTGCTGATGTCCAGTGTGTCAAACATGCGTTAGCTCACTTTCTCCGCCAGGGCCATATTCAAGCCCTGATATTGGTCCCGTAACAGCTCAATCACCAAATTGTGCATCAAGGCGTTCTTGGCTTGATCGCTGGCCAGTTGTTCGATCGAGCGGTTGTTCCCGTCGTGAAACAAAATGCTGTTCGTGGGATTCTGTACGTCATTGGTTATGCGATCGAAATCGTCTGCCGCCAGCCCGGTCTGTCCATTTTCCACGGCGCTGCTCAGCATCTCTTGAAAGCGGTGGATGTCCAAATCCTTTTGCAAATATCCGGGCACGTCGATATTGGCCATGTTCTCAGCAATCAGCTTGTGCCGGGCCGCGGTGAACTGCAACACCTGCTCCAGGAGCGGCGCACCGGACTGATTGATCATATTGTCGATAAACATGCAATTCGTCCTTATGTCAAAATGCGTGCCATAGTTGATCGCGCCGAAATCCTCGATTTTGCGGCACAAAGTGAGACCGGGCGGCGCAGACTCTGCGCTGCCGCGCAGGTCATGCGCTGGCCTCGGAAACTAGTGAATCTTCTTCACGCCATTTCTTCAATTTCATTCCCAGCGTCCGTACGCCGATGCCAAGCGCGGTGGCGGTCTTTATGCGGTGGCCTTTGAACCTCTCCAGCGTGCTGAGAATCACCTGCTTTTCGATATCCGCCAGCGGCTTGCCGGCCAGGCCATCGGTGGAGATGGTGGCTTGACCCTGGAGTTTCAACCACGGCTCCAGCGTCGTGGCACGGATCAATCCTTCCTGACTTTCCAGCACGCTGGCCCGCTCGATGATGTTCTGCAATTCACGGACATTGCCCGGCCACTGATATTTCTGCAGCAGCCGCAGCGCTTCCGGCTCGATATGCCGAAACGCCCGGCTCTCACGCTTGGCGATGCTGTGCAGGAAATGCCGCACCAATTCCGGCACATCCTCCAGCCGCTCACGCAACGGCGGCAATTCGATCGGCACCACGTTCAGGCGATAATACAGATCCTGCCGGAACCGGCCGTCCGCCACTTCCTTGCCGAGATCGCGGTTGGTGGTGGCGATCACCCGCACATCCACCTGCTGCGTGATGCTGCTGCCGACACGCTCGAATGACGATTCCTGCAACACGCGCAGCAATTTCGCCTGCAATGCCGGAGCGATTTCGCTGATTTCATCCAGCAACAGGGAACCGCCATCGGCTAATTCAAATCGGCCGCGGCGAAGCTTGTCGGCTCCGGTGAACGCCCCCCGCTCATGACCAAACAATTCCGACTCCAGCAGATTTTCCGACAGGGCCGCACAATTCACGGCGAGCATCGGCCGCTCTTTTCGCTCCGAAGCATGATGGATCGCCCGGGCGACCATTTCCTTGCCCGTGCCGCTTTCGCCGTTGATGAGGACCGTGGCGTTGGACTTGGCGACCAGCTCGATTTGATGCTTGATGTCCGCCATACCCTGCCCCGCGCCGATCAGCGGCCGCGGGCCATTGGCTTCATTGATTCGCCGCAGGGCCATATTTTCTTTGATGAGCCGACTGTGCTCCAGCGTGCGATCCACCAGCAGCTTGATTTCCTCGCCGTCGAATGGTTTTTGAATGTAGTCGTACGCTCCGAGCTTCATCGCTTCCACGGCGGTCTGCACCGTGGCGAACGCGGTCATCAGCACCACCGGCATTTCCGGCCGCAGCTTCTTGGCCTCGGAGAGCAATTCGATGCCGGTCATGCGCGGCATTTTTAAGTCTGAGATAAGCAGTTCGAACCGCCCCGCCGCAAGCCGCTGCACCGCCGCGGCGCCATCACAGGCGGCGACGATTTCATGCCCCTCGCGCGCCAGCGTGGCAGCCAGCGAATCACGCATCATTTCCTGGTCATCAACAATAAGAATTTTGGCCATATCTACTCCGGTTCAAATACGAATCTCAAACTGCGCTCCGCCGTCGGGCAGATTGCCGGCGGTGATCACGCCGTTGTGCGCGTCCACCACCCGATGCACGATCGCCAAGCCCAGGCCCGTCCCGTTGTCCTTGGTCGTGAAAAATGGATTGAAAATGCGCTCCAGAATATTTCCCGGAATGCCCGGGCCGGTGTCGCGCACCGACAAATGGAATTGCCTGGCCCCGTCCTGCGGATCAGCGCGACGATACGAAATCGACAGCGTTCCCGCAGGCGACATGGCTTCGATGGCGTTGAGCACGAGATTCAACAGCGCTTGACCAAATAAATGCTCGTCAAGCTGCACGGGAAGCGACCCCTGCTGCACCTGAAGCCAAATGCCGCGTTCATGAATCTTCGGCCACGCCAGCTCGACGGCGTTTTGAACGATGTTTGCCAGATCGGCGGGCTTGGAATCGATGCGGATTTCGCGCGTGAATTGCAGCACATGACTGACGACCGTTTCCAGCCGCTTGACGCCGCCGGAGATTTTTTTTACCAGTTCCAGACTGGAGGGACGATCGAGCAAATCATCGGCCAGTAACGACGTATACAGTTGAATGCCCCCGAGCGGATTGCGGATTTCGTGAGCCATGCCGGCAGCCATTTCGCCGAGAGCCGCCAGACGGTTTTTTCGTTCCAGTTGCTGATTTTTTTCACTCAGTTCGGCCCGCAACTCGGCGACGTTGCGCTTGAGCTGATCGTGGGATTTTTGCAGCTTTTCGGTAACCTCGCTGTACGCAAGAATAATGCGGCCAAGCTCTTCAATGCGCTTGAGCCGTTCCCCCGGTGGAGTTGTAACCGTCGCAGGCATCCTTGCCTCTTGGTTGATTCGCCTTGCGGCGTCTACTGCTTCACATCCATGCGAACCGGCCTGGCGGCATACGCAGAGGCGGCATAACTACGATTCACCTGCCGAGCCGCCGTCGTCTTGCCGATCTGGCGGCCCAGATTCAGCTTCTGATTCTGCAGCACCATCACGTCATCACGATCCGCCGAGGTAATCCGCTCGAGCAGGGTTCGTGAATCGGCCAGCAGCGTCTCCGCTTTTTTGCGGCTGGTGGCGTCCAGCTTTGCAAGATACGCCGTCCACTGCCGCTTGGCCGGGGCGATGATCTGCTCCAGACCGGCCAACTGCTGCAAAACCACTTGCCGTTGCTGCAGCACTTTCAGCAGCGATTCGGTATTTCCCTGCTGCACATGGCCGTGCTGGATCTCCGCCAGCTTGGCCAGCCGCTGATAGCACGTCACCTGCTCGGATAACGCGGCGATGATCGGATCGGTCTTGCTCATTTCCATAGCCCCGAATCACCGGTCCATTTAAGCCAGTCGCTCCAATATTCCTTGGGCAGCGAAAAACTTCCATCGGCAAAAGTTTCCTGTGGAATGCGTTTCAGCAGCACTTGGGCCCGTTCATTGGCCGTGCGGGCTTCGTCGAATTTGCCAAGGGCACAGTACGAATTCACGATCTGTACATAAGCGGACAATGTCGAGGCGTCATCCTGATATCGCTGCGCCGCCGAGTTGTAGAGCCGGATGGCCTGATCGTAATCGCCCAGGTCATACGCACAATCGGCTCGATAAAAATGGCTGAGCTTCACGTACAACTTATCCATATCGTCGACCGGCGGCTTGCTGGCGTAGGCGGCGATCACCCGTTCATACAGCTCGCCGGCTTTTTGCAGCCGATCCTTACGGGCCGCGAGAATTTCCGCCGGATCGGGCTGCGTGGCGGGTTGTGTGGCAGCCGACGGAGCGCCGAGCAAATGGGCGCTTTTGCGATAACTGTCCGCCATCAGGAACAAAACCTGGCTTGTCTTCTCATCGTTTGGATACCGATCGTTCAACTCGGCAAGCTTGTCGCGCGCTTCTTCATATCTGCCCGTGCGGTAATAAAGCTGGGCGAGATCAAACAGCGATTGCTTGAACTCGGCGGCTTGCGGCGTGATGAGCGGATTTCCCATCAACCGCTGCAGCGTCGCTTCCGCCTTGGAATAAAAATCGGGACCCTTGGCCATGTACACCTGAGCAAGCGGCACCGCGGATTTGCTGGCGGCCAGCGAATTGGGATGGCGGAACATATTCTGCTGGAAAGCTTTGATGGCCTCGTCGTACTGGCCCATGGCCTGGTACGTGCGGCCCAGGTGCAGCAAGGCATCGGGAGCCATCGGATCTTCTGGCCGTTCACTGATAAACACCTGCAGCGCCGAAGCCGCTCGCCGAAGCTCGCCGACATGGTCGTACAAATCGATGCCGTGCCACAGAGCATCGGCGTATCCCTTGTCATCAACCAACGTCAATGCCCGGGAATAAGCGATGGACGCATCGCCGGCTTTGGCGTCCAGATCGCTCGATTCCTGTTGCAAACGGAGCTGCTCGGTTGGTTTGGCAGTGGAGGAGATTTTTTCCAATTGCTCGGCCCGTTTTTCATAAACATTCGAGAGCCGGGCAAAAAACTGCGGCGGCACTTGCGACTGCAAATCCTGTTCATACGCCAGCAATTCCAGGGCACCCTGATAATTGCCGCGCTGCGTCATGGCGTTTCCCGCCTCACGCAACCCCGTCAGCGTTTCCTCAATGAATTTGGTCTGCTTCGCTGCCCGCTGGTTCAGTTGATTCACCAGATCGTGCAGATCGGTCAGGCCCGCATCATCATCCGCCACTGCAATCCGGCACACCCCGCGGCCAAGTTTGGCCAGCGGCACCATGTGCGATTCGGGGTGATCGATCAGCACCACGTCATAAAATGAAAAGGCCACTTTCCAGTCCTGCTTGTCCTGAGCCATGCGACCCAAAATGTAAGCGGCGTCGCCATCGAGCGGATGACGGCCGCGCATCTCATCACGCGCCAGCCGCAGCAGCCGATCCGCTTCGTCGAAATCGCGCAATTTCCAGGCACAATAACCGAGCCAATAATTAAGCTGCCCCTGATCAGCGGCGTCATTGCTCAGATGGGCCGCTTCGGCAAGCATTTCCCGGGCATCGGTAAATTTGTTGTGGTCGATAGCCAGATGCGCCGACTCACCCAGCGCCCAGGCCCGTTCGCTGTCGCTGATGTCCTTGCGGGAAAGATAATCGTCCAGCGATGCACTTGCGGCAGTCGAATCGTCATTGGCCAATTGCAAATCGATGATCTTGCGGGCAATCCGCAGCGAATGCTCCGGGTCCATCGCCGCCGCCGCTCGATAATGCTGAATCGCCAAGGCCGGGCTGTTCAGCGCTTCATAACTTTCCGCCAGCCGGCGGTGAATCTCATAATTCGGTTTCACATCGTCGGCCAGAGCAAGATTGATTTGCTGAATGATCTGCTCATGTTTACGGGGAATGCGAATCTTGGAATCTTTCTGATTCTCCGCCGCGGCAATCGCTTCGGAGAGGATCAGATGGATTTTCCCCTCGTGCGGCTTATCCAACTTGCTGGAATTCAATAATTTGTTGAGCGAGTCGATCGCTGCATCAGGCCGCTCCTGCTTGAGCAAATTTTGCGCGGCGGCAATGCGATCATCGATCGTCGGTCCCGCCTTGGGATCGATCAGCAAATACGCGGCGTAACCGAATAGACCGAGAGATATGAACAGCAGCGGGAACTGCCAGAGATTTCGCCAACCGCCGGAGGCCCACGGTTTGGAACGTTTTGATTCCATCGGCTTCCTTGCCCTTACCCGAGCTTACGAATCGAACCGCCGATTCGCCCATCCACCAGCCGTCCTGGCTTAACGTGGATCGCTGCCCGAAGTGAAATCAATTCAACGCCGAGTGCAACCAGCAATCTCGGCTATGGTGCGCCAAAGTACCCTTTGGCTTATGAAACGCAAGGGCGATTACCTAAAAATTGGTGCGTATGCCTCATCCCTCGGCCAATATCAAGGATCGCCTTCAGCGACAGGTCCGATAACAATTGAGCCGCGAGGCGCAGCCGCCGAGCCTCCGCGCCCGGTCGCTCAGCCCGAACCGAGCCTCCGCCGCCCCGAAGCCACACAATCATCCCGCCGATCTGTGCCCGATCCCCCGCGCCCGAACCCCAGCAATGACTGCGAAACCCTCATTTTTCTCGGCCCCGGAAAATGCTTCTTATGCCGATCGACCGAGCCTGGAGGCCCGATCGCCGACCCCCGCGCTCGCATACCCCGCCTCGCGGCTCGAATGCCGAGCCGAGGGAGTGAAAGCGTAAACCATTCTCATTAGACCTTGAAAGTTACACATCAGAGTGTAAAACAAATTCGAGAGAGCCAAAGACAGTCGCGACGAAGGCTAAACCATTTGTTTCAGAACCTGAATCATTTGAATCAGAGCTGAAACCAATCACGCGAAGGCCTAAACCATGCTACCCAGCACCTGAACTATGCGCCTTAAGAGCTTCTAAAAATGCCCCTTGTCACGATAGACGGCTTCGGCCAATGTATAGCGTCTAAACGTCATGGAGGACGCTATGGGCAAGTTGTTGGTGCCCGACGAACTGTGGGCATTGGTTGAACC
>Ga0302179_10000102_pt1 | contig 74414 bp, 71 predicted proteins | sample I_Palsa_E3_1_FD_198788 | JGI IMG/M metagenome (GOLD analysis project Ga0302179, IMG submission 198788) | Peat permafrost microbial communities from Stordalen Mire near Abisko, Sweden - I_Palsa_E3_1 | ecosystem: Environmental > Terrestrial > Soil > Palsa > Peat permafrost | place: Sweden...
CTTCTCTTCGTTGATGAATAGTTCCGCCGACCCTTGAGGATTCTTAGCGTCTTTCATGCCTCAAGACTACGCTTTTACAGTGGGTCTGTCAAGTGGATAATTCCGCAGAATTCGCTTGACAGGGTGCAGCGTCGTTAGAGACGGAATGACAAACTTTATTAGACGAACAGGTTAGCTACGCCAGATTAGTTGTTGGGTGTCGAGTGAGGAGAACATCACTGGTTCGTGGTGAACGCTGGTGGCGTGGCGATTGATGGCGGTTGCTGCCTGGGTGCGAAGGTTGCCGTTGTGGAGGTCGAAGTCGAGAGTGCTGACGTGGTGGGCGCAACGGGTGCAGGTGAACTTCATGCCTCCCTTGATGCGGGTGATGGTGTAGTGTCGTTTCACAATTTTGAGTCTAGTCTTTTTGTGGTGGAGTGATAGGCACGGGGGTTGGGCGGCGAAGGTAATGCGGGGTGAGAGAATTCTTAATGTGAGGATGGGGTCTGGAGCGCTGCAGGCAGGATAGGGATGCGAGGCGAACGCGCGAATTATTGCGTCGCAAAAAACGCGACGCGTCGCGCGGCTCGCCCAGGTCCTTCGGCGGGCAAAGAGCGCCCGCCTCAGGATGACAACGTGTAGGGCGCCGTCACTGATTTAGGCGGTTGTATTTTTTTAGGGCTTCGCGGAGGCGGTCATGGGGTAGGGCAATTACTTCGTGGTCGTTGATGCCTTTCATGGTTTCGGCGGCTACCATGGCGTTTACTACGGCTTCTTCTGTGGCCTGGACTGTGGCTAAGAAGATTGGATCTAGGGAATCGTTGGGGAGCATGGTTAGCTGGTGCAGGCCCTTCGGGCTTACTGCGCCGGGGTTGGCGCTGGAGAAGGCTAAGAAAATGTCGCCGGAGCCGTCGCCGGAGTAGCTGCCGTCGCGGCCGAGGCCTAGCGAGATTTTTTTGGCTACGCGTTTTAGTTGTGTGGGGATTAGAGGGGCGTCGGTGGCTACTATTACGATGATGGAGCCTACATCTTCTTTCCAGACGGTGTGCTCGGGGATTTCGCGGCCTACGTTGACGCCGGCTATGCGGAGCTGGTCGCGGGAGCCGTAGTTGCATTGGACCAGGACGCCGACGGTATAGCCTCCGGCTTTAGCGTCGAGGACGCGGGAGGCGGTGCCGATGCCGCCTTTGAATTCGTTGCAGATCATTCCTGTTCCGCCGCCTACGTTGCCTTCTTCGACTGGGCCGGAGTGAGCTGTGTCTAGCGCGTGCCACGCATCTTCGGGGTGGACGTGGAATCCGTTGATGTCGTTGAGATAGCCATCCCAAGTTTCGGCTACTACGGGGAGCGACCACCAGTAGCCTTCCATGTCAGGTTCGCCGTGCTTGACCTTCCAGGCGATTACGGCGTCGCGGACTACTCCAACGCTGTGCGTGTTCGTGATCATGACGGGGCCGTTGAGGAAGCCGGAGTCGTCGACCCAAGTGGTGCCGGTCATTTCTCCGTTGCCGTTTAGGGTGAACCAGGCGGCGAAGACGGCGTCATTACTGGACTTGCCGCGGGGATGGATGGCGGTGACGCCGGTGCGGACCGGGCCTTTGCCGACTATTAATTTGCCTTCGCCCGAGATTAGCGTAGTGTGGCCTACTTCGATGCCTCTTACGTCGGTGATGGCGTTGTTGGGGCCGGGGGTGCCGTCGAAGGGAACCCCTAGATCTCGAGCTCGGGGTTTGGCTTGGGCTGGAGCTAGGGCGCATGCGAGGAGTAGCAGGATGGTTTCCTGTAATCGGCGTTTCGGCATGGGGCCTCTGGAGTACGGACGAAGTATACGAGTTGGGGCTGCTTCTTTGGTTACGGTTGCGATATGCCAAATCTTTACCACAGAGGGTCACGGGGGTTTCACAGAGGGGCACAGGGTAGGGCATCCGGCTAGGGCTGCGATTGATTTTGAAAATCATGCGGCGACAACGCGGGGGAGGGAAGAGGCATCCGAATGTGTGCTTTTTAGTTTGCTGGCTTTGTGAGGTGCCGCCTCGCTGTCTAAACATGGGCACCGCTGGAAAAAATCGGTTCAGTGAGAGGAGTACAATCGCGTGAAGAAAAAAGGATTTTTCGGGGGCGACATGGATAGCTGGAAGAAGGCTTTGGTGGCGGGTGCGGTTGGTGCGGCGACTGTGTTGTTTTTGAAGAAGAAGTATCCGGCGGGAGTGTTGGCTACGGGGGTGGGGTTGGCGGTGCTGGCGTCGGAGTATCCGGAGAAGTTTGAGAGCGTGCGGAAGGCACTGCCGGATTATTTTGATCGTGGCATGCGGGTGATGGAAATGGCGGGGCGCGCGGGGAAGCGGATTACGGATGTGGCGGGGCAGTCGGCTTACGAAGTTTGGGATGAGATTGGTGGGTAGGGCTGCCGGCAGCGTGGCGCCGCACGCGGACAGCAGGTTCCTCACCGGGCCTTCGGCCCGGTGAGGAATGACACACTTTATTTATCCAAGTGAGAATCCGGCCTACTCGATGCCTAGTTGTTTTTTGGCTTCGGGGCTTAGGCGTTCGGGGGTCCAGGGTGGGGTCCAAACTATGTTTACGGCGGCGTTGCGGATGCCGGGTAGTTGCTCGAGGCGGGATTTTACCTGGGCGCTGATGTTGACGTGTTCGGGGCAGCCTTGGGCGGTCAGGGTCATGTCGATGGAGACGTCCTGCTTGGGTTGGTCTGGGGTTTCGGGTTCGACAGGCGCGAAGTTCACTTTGTAGATCAGGCCTAGATCTACTATGTTGACGGGGATCTCTGGATCGTAGCAACTTTTTAGCGCGCTGATTACTTCTTCTTCGGTTACTGGGGGCATCTTTTCTAGTTTACATTAGGGCGGGTTTCTTGCGGCATCCTAAAATCTTTACCACAGAGGACACGGGGGTTTCACAGAGGCTCACAGGGTAGAACACTTTCATGATTGGTGAAGAGGCTAAGAAGAGGATTCAGATTGCTTTGGCTTTGGCCGTGGTGGTGGCTGGGGTGCGGGCTGGGTACATCTTGTATCAGCGGCATTTGGATTATGTTGCGGCGCAGAAGCAGTTGCAGGCTCGGAATGCCGGGTATTCGAATGCGGATTATTATGTCGTGCCTAAGAAACTGTATCCGTTTGATTTGAAGTCGGCGAAGCAGTTGACGGTGCAGCCGGTTTGGGTGAAAGAGGGATACCGGTATACGTATTATCCGTATGACGCGGCGCGGAAGCGGACGGACTTTGCGCATGAGGCCGGGCTACTGTTGCCGATCAAGCGGGTGGAGATTAAGGATGTGGAGGCGGAGATGGGGCCTGGTCCGGGGAATCGGCGCCAGGTGATGGCGGTGTTTGAGCAAGATGGGAAGAGCTTTGCGGTGCCGATTGGGTTTGAGAATGATGGGCAGTACAAGATTTATTCGGATGAGATGTTTTTTGTGGAAGATCCACATGAGTTGTATAAGCATTGGCCGGCGGATGTTTGGCAGGCGGTGGACGCGCATGAAGTGAAGCCGGGGATGAATGAGTTGCAGGCGGATTTTGCGGTGGGGATGGGAACTCTGGATACAGGGAGTTCGTCGGAGGAGAGGATTTTGCATTATGCGAATGGAGGGAAGCCGCTGGTGGTGACTTTTCGGGGTGGGAAGGCGGCTGAGGTTAAGGCTGGTGGGTAGGGAGTCAGACCCCGCGGCAGGCGTTTACGGTGCACAAGACCATTCAACCACAGAGCCACAGAGTCACAGAGAAACCGAAAAGCTTAGAGTCAACTTCTTTAACACGGAGGTCACGGGGTATCACGGGGTAAATCCCCTGGACCTCCAAAGAACGGGTGGGATCGGACATCCTCCGGGTACTTACCTTTTATTTCTGGTTGAGGACTTCGTAATCGGTGCTTACCAGGCCGCTTTTGTAGTGGCGGGTTGCCAGGTGGCGGAGATGGATGTCTTTGGGTAGGGCTCCGAAGAGAGGGATTCCTTCTCCGATTAGGACTGGGACTCGGGTTACGGTTAGGCGTTGGATCAGGCCGGCGCGCAGGAAGTTTTGGATGGTGATTCCGCCGTCGATGTAGAGATGCTTGGCGCCGGTGGCGGCTAGTTTCTTGACTATCTCTTCTGGAGAGCCGGAGAGTTGTTCGACTTTTCCTTGGGCGGCTGTTAGGTCGATTGGCTTCGTGCTTAGGACTACTACGCGCTTTTCGGCGTAGGGCCATGGGGTCATGGTTAGGACGGTCTCGAAGGTTTTGCGGCCGATTACGATTGTGTCGACTGCGGCTATGAATTCGGTGTAGCCGTGTGGTTCGCCTCCGTTTTCGGGGAGGAAGTCTAGAGCGCCGTTGGGGCGGGCGATGAAGCCGTCGAGGCTGGTGCCGATGAAGACGGAGGCTTTCATGGGGTTGCTCGGGGGCTGAAGCCCTCGTCAGTTTGCGAACTTACGCGGCGCTAAAGCGCCGCTCTTCCACGTTATTTCCACATTTCCATTACTTCTACGTTTCTGTTATTTCCACATTTACTTCACTCCGGCCAGGGCTTTTGAGACTTCGTCTATGTCGGGGACTACTGGGATGTCGTAGTTTTTGTGCCAGGCTAGATTGCCGTTGCGGTCGATGATGGAGATGGCGCGGCCGGTGATGCCTTTGTCTTCGAGGAAGACGCCGTATTTCGCGGCTACTGCGCCGCGGGGTTGGAAATCGGCTAGCAGCGGATAGTGGATGCCCATTTTTTCGGCGTAGGCTTTGTGCGACCAGACGCTGTCGACGCTGATGCCCAGCACTTGCGCGTCTAGGTCGTCGAATTGCTTTTTGTCGTTGACCATGCAGGCGTGCTCTTCGGTACAGACGGGGCTCCAGTCGAGCGGGTAGAAGACCAGCACTACGGGCTTCTTGCCTTTGTAGTCGCTAAGCTTTATTTCTTTTTGGTCTTGATCTTTGAGGGTGAATTCGGGGGCTGGTTGGCCGATGGATGGGGGCATGATTTCCTTTCGTGATGTTGGCGGATGATTTCTGATTCCATCATAAACGAGTTCGATGAATTGGGGCGACGCGCGGAAGGAACCAGGGCGCAATGAAAACGCCTGGCGAGGTCCATGCTGGTTTATGAGTGCGAGCGATCCTTCGACTACACACGCGCTTGCGCGAAGCGCGCAAGCGCGTGTTCCGCTCAGGATGACAGGAACTGAAACTTTACTTCACTACGGGGGAGGTGGCGTCGGCGGGTTTTTCTTCGTCGGCGTGGATTTTGCCGTCGTCTTCGGCGTAGAAAGAGCGGTGCTGGGCGTCTAGTTGTTTGGGAGTCATGACGAGGATGAAGCTGTCTTTTTTGCCTTTGAAGCCGGCGGTGTAGTCGCCGCGATTGGGATCGACCATGCGCTTGGTGAAGGAGCCGGAGTGAACGAGTTCGGTTAGGGTTGTGGCGTAATGGCCGTACTGTTTATTGAACTGGCGCTGGGCGCGGAGAACTACGCGCATGTAGCCCAGGGCCGCGGCTTCGGAATCAGAGCGGGCGGGGTCGCCGGCGAATTTTGGCTTGTACTCCGGGGCCGCGGTTTGAGCGGAGATGGCGGGAATGACTGAGGATAGTATGAGGCTGGCCAGGACGAGACTGGCTAGAGCGATTAAAAATCGAAAGGATTTTCTCATGCTTGATTTTCTCCGCGGTGGCCCGGCGCGAACTATCGGTCAGTGGTCAGTGGTCAGTGGTCAGTAAAAGCGAAACCACTGAAACCATTCCCGGTTTTACCAGCCACTGATCACTGACCACTGGACACTGACTTTGCCCGCCAAATCCTGCTGTGACGTGGGCTTTCCGTCCGCTTTTTCATGTTACTCCCGTAATTCATCTTCGGTCACCTTCTCTTTGCAGAGCGGGCAAATGCCGTTATGCTCTAGGTACCACAATTCGCCCCACAGGGATACTTATGAAAGCAGCAGTAGCGAGAAAACCGATCATTAAAATTGCCGTGGTGGAGAGCGATCCGCTGAGGTTTGTGGGATTTCGCGCCTTGTTCGACACGGAGCCTGAGTTTGAACTAATCTCCGCCGGCCTGCCAGAGATTTCCACGCTGCAGGGCGTCGACTTGATCCTGCTGGGAAATCGCTCGGGGCAGAATCTGTTTGATGTGATGGCCAGCCTGAAGGCGACGCGACCGGATCTGCGCATTATTGTGACTGGGTCGGGCGTGGACGAAGAGACGATTCTGAAGGCGATTGCTTCTGGGGCCAAGGGGTATGTGGATGAGGCGGCTTCGCCGGCAGAGTTTGCGCAGGCGATTCGCATTGTGAGCCAGGGATCGGTGTGGGCTCCGCGACGAGTGCTTTCGATGTTTATTGAGCGGGTGTCGTCGTCGCCGGGACGGATATTTCCGGCGGGGCGCGTGACGTTTACCGATCGCGAAAAAGAAGTGCTGGAGATGCTGGTGGCGGGACGGTCGAATAAAGAGATTGGCGCGCAGTTGGGCATTGAGGAGCGCACGGTGAAGGCGCACGTGGCGAAATTGATGCGCAAGGTGGGCGTGCAGAATAGGATTGCGCTGTCGGTGCATGCGATTACGCATTCGCTGGTGGCGGCGAAGTAGTAAGGCAGGCCTTAGGTCTTAGGTTTTAGGTTCTGCCTAAGACCTAATACCTAAGATCCAAGACCTGATCTCAGTAACTTTGGGACACTGACCTTCGTAATTTGCGGGAAAAGCTAGTAGGCGGCATACTCGGTTCACCTACCACAGAACCTGGGAGACGGGGTTGGGAGTAGCGATTAGGGTCACTACTTTCAGCCCCGATTTTTTTGTCTCACGGCCCAGCGCTGAAATCAACTACGACGACATCTACCTCGATGTCCCGCGAATAACGAACCCAGACAGACCGAAGTCATCGTTTGCGTAGTAACCAGTGATTGTGCCGTGGTTGTTGATTGAGCCCGGGACTACGGCAAGGAACGGTCCCGACGGCGCGATCTCAGCGAGTTTGCCGGAAGGCTCCCGCCGAAAACCGTGTTCATACCCGACGCTGTCTCTCCAGAATCCCACGAGTACGCCGCCGTCGTTGATGCCAGTGACCTGCGTGGAAACGGCGCCGGGGTAGACAACGTCGGTCACGTGCCCTGCGGCGCTGCGCAGAAACCCCGTGAGAATCGGGTTGCCATTAATTGGGCAGTGGTCTAAGCAGTAATATCCGGCCACCTGACCGCTTAGGTTGATGGCGACTGGATATGTGCTGGCGGATCTGACAGTAGCCGCATTGAAGTTGGTAAACTTGCCGAATTGATCGCGTATGAAGCCCCTCTGTGTCCCGGTATTTTTGTCGGTGTAATTTCCCACCAATGTTCCGTTGTCATTGATTGCGACTGCCACGGTCCCCTCCCATGGGGCAAGCAACGCATCCGGATCGTCGACCAGCGTGAAGCTGCCATCGGCATTTCGTAGGAAGCCGTGGTTCCCCTGCGCAGAATCTTGATACATTCCGGCAACTACTCCATTGTTGTTCATAGCGTTAACAAATGTAGCGGTATCCGCCAACACGGCAAACTCCATAAACTCACCGTTGGCATCCCTCAACACGCCGACGAATTCATAGGGGGTGGAATTTTCTGCCCCGTAGCCTGATATTTGTCCCGATTCGTTGATCGCTACGAAGCGAAAGTCGTTGAGGTCCGTTGGGGAAAACTCGGTGATCGCCCCGTTGGGGTCACGAATGAACCCACCCTCCGAGGCTTTGTCCGCGCCCTCATAATATCCCGCGATGGTGCCGCTGAGATTGATGCCCGCGGGGTAGGTGCCCCCATCTCCGTCGCCCACCCCAGCTACGGTGAACGAAATGAAAGAGGAGTTTTGCCCCGCCAGTGATGGGATACAAAATAGGATCGCGGCGGCGGTGGTAATGAGCTTGGGCCGAAAGACAAATTGAGAGAAATTCATGAGAGGGTCCTCCCAGCAGTGAACGGTAAGCCGAGGTGGAACCGCGGTCAAGATGAAGGAATTTGCATACCGGAAACACCTAGCCACCCGCCGCGTGCGTATGGCCACTCACATCCGAATTAAAACAGCGGAGACGGGGGTGGGAGTGGCGATTAGGGTCACCGCTTTCAGCCCCGATTTTTTTGTCTGCAGGTTCCTCGCTTCTTGAATTTCCATCCTTTGCGGTTGACGTCCCCGATACAACGCTCGCCACTTCATTTACAATCCAAATACCAGATTCCAGGAAATTCTTGTGGCGAGGAACCATGAAAAAGTTTTTACTGTTGACCCTAGTTGTGTCTCTCTGTTCGTTCTCCTTGGCGGCGGATGACCAGCCGAAAGAATCGAAGGCAGCGGATCGCGTGCAGGCGGCGGCCGATGTGCTGAATGAAATTCAGGGTGCGCCGGATGCGGGAATTCCGCAGGAAGTGTTGGGCTCGGCGGAATGCGTGGCGGTGGTGCCGTCGATGTTGAAGGGCGGATTTATTGTGGGCGGGAAGTATGGGCGCGGGCTGGCGAGTTGTCGCACGCCGAAAGGATGGAGCGCTCCGGCATTTTTCACCGTGACTGGCGGCAGCTTTGGATTTCAGATTGGCGGGCAGGCGGTCGATCTCGTGATGCTGATCATGAATAAGGATGGAATGAAGCACTTGCTGACGAGCGAGTTCGCGCTGGGCGCGGATGCTTCGGTGGCGGCCGGGCCGGTGGGTCGTCACGCCGAAGGAAATACGGATTGGAAGATGCGGGCCGAGGTGCTGACTTATTCGCGGGCGCGCGGGCTGTTCGCCGGGATTACGTTGAACGGCGCCGTGATCAAGCAGGATAAGGACAGCACGCGGGAGTTTTACGGGCGCATGGTTCCGTTTAAGACGTCGCTGACGGGAGAGATTGAACCGTCGCCGGCGGCGAATTCGTTTTTGACTACTTTGGCGAAGTGGGCGCAGGAAGCGGCTAAGTAGGGCGGGCTTCGGGTTTCCGGCTTCCGGCCGAACTGCTTTTCGGAACGACAAGCCTCAAAGGAGCGAAAAAGCCAAATGCCACTTCGCTGGCAACTCGATGCTATCGAATTGCTGGCAGGCATCGTGATCTTTCTGGTTGTGTGGGCTGTTCGCTACTGGAAAATGGGGTCTAACAAAACCAAGAAGTGAATGGCGTTTTCCCGTTTTCCGGAGGCGTCAAAATCCATCGGTCGCTAATGTTTGCAAATAATTTTTGACGGTGGTACCGTCACGCTTCCTAATGCGGCAGCGACTTGAGTACGCGGCAGCCTGGCCGTTCATCAAAGTCATGGGTATTTTGCCGCGACCGCTGGCGCGGACGATCGGCATTGGCCTGGCTTGGGTTATCTATCTTCTGCACGTTCGATTGCGGCAGGTTGGCATGCGCAATCTTGCCATGGCGTTTCCGGAAAAAACTGAGGGCGAGCGGGCGCGGATTCTGCGCGGGGAATTCACTTCGCTGGGGCGTCAACTGGCGGAGGTCTGCCACTTTCCTGAGTACACGCTGGAGAATGTCGGCGACGTTGTTGTGTTTGATGGCTTCGAAAATTTCGAGCGCGCGCAGGCTTGTGGCAAGGGCGTGCTTTTGTTTGCCGGGCATTTTGGAGGATGGGAGCTTTCGTCTTTTGTGTTGTCGATGCGCGGGCATTGGATGTACGTACTTATGCGCGGCATGGACAACCAGTATCTTGGGGAACTCATTCTTCGCTACCGGACGATGCATGGTAATAAGGCCGTCGATAAAGATGATTTTGTGCGCGGGTTGCTTTCGGCGATGAAGGGGGGGGAAGTGGTGGGTCTGTTGATGGATACGAACATGACTCCGCCGCAGGGAATTTTTGTGGATTTCTTTGGGATTCCGGCGTGCACGGCTGCTGGGCCAGCGCGCATTGCTTTGCGCACCGACGCGGCCGTGGTGCCTACGTTTACGATTTGGGATGCGGCGCTGGGAAAATATCGGCTGCGGTTTGATCCGGCGGTGGAGCTGGTGCGCACGGGCGACCTGGAGGCCGACATCAAGGCCAACACGCAGAAATTTACCTCGGTGATTGAAGAGTATGTGAGGAAGTATCCGGAGCAGTGGTTGTGGGTGCACCGGCGGTGGAAGACGCGGCCTCCGGGGGATGCTCCGCTGTATTAGGAACGGCTTCGGCTTCCGGCTTCCGGTCGCGATGCGCCGAAAGCCGCGTCAGTTGTCGGGTTTTGAGCTTTCTGCGTGTATAATTTGGGGACTTTGCGGCTCGTCGCGTTATTTATTCCTGCGCTATGACGCGAGGAAAATCTTCGCCATTGTTAGCGCCGCTACTCAGGAGATCAAGTGCACTCGATAAAAATCAGGTTCGTTGGTTTTTGTGATCGGACAGTTATTGTGCGCGCGGGAATGTTTCTTTTCGTCCTCATGGCAATGGCATTTTCGGGCGAAGCGGCTTTTGGTCAGACTGGGTACACGGGAATTTTTGGGGGCGGTCCGTTTTACAAGAATGCGTCGGCCAACATTACTGAGATTGAGAACTCCGGATTCTCGGAAGCCATTGTGTGGAGCGTCGAGGTCAGCACCACGGGCGACTTGAATTTCAATGGCGAGTTTCCGTTGACCTCCGGCGGCGTGTATGTCGGCAACGAATACTATCCTGATTTTCCGGGGGACATGGCTCAGCTGAAGCTTGGGACGGTGAAGCGGGTGACGTTCAGCGTCGGCTCGTCCAATTACGGAGACTGGGAGAACATCACGAACCTGGTGAATGCGCAGGGGACGGGGCCGACGAGCATTTTGTATCAGGATTTTCAGGCGCTGAAAGCGGCGATACCGGCGCTCGATGCCATCGATTTCGACGATGAGAATAGTTTTAATTCTCCTACCACAATTTCGTTTGGCGTGATGCTGGGGAATTTGGGCTATCACGTGATGCCCGACGCGTTTGACCAGAGCAGTTATTGGACGAACGTGGTTTCGCAGATCAACACTCAACTTCCGGGCACCTCCGATGGAGTTCATCTGCAGGCTTATGCGGGCGGCGCGGGAAATAATCCGTGCTCGGGATGGAATTTTGGGGCGGTGCCGGTGTTCCCTGGGCTGTGGGATCAGGACGACACGCCGAGCCAGGTGCAGACTACGATGACCGGCTGGCACAACCAGTGCGGCATTATCGGCGGATTCATGTGGCTCTACGACGATTTCGTAGGCACCGGCCTTGCGGCACAATACGCCAGCGCGATCAACACGGCAGTGGGCGCGCCCGGATTTACGCTTGCTGGACCGACGAGCGTGTTCGTAAATCAGAGTTCAACTGCGAGTGCCGCGATCACGATTACGGATGTAAATGGATTCAGCGGCGCCGTGACTCTGACTGTGTCGGGTCTGCCCAAAGGCGTTACGGCTTCGGTGCAGGGCACGGGGAGTAAGCAAACAGTTGTGTTCAAGGCCAGTGCTTCTGCTACCACTGGATTCGCTACGGTCACCATCACCGGTACTTCGGGCACTACAACGGAGACCCTTAGTCTCAGCCTGGCGGTAAGCGCCGCCGTGGGCACGAAGGGAACTGGCACTGAGGTGAATCTAACTTCGGAGTTCAATCTTTACGGTATCTACACCGACGGTTCGACTTATTCGACGGGAGGGTTGGATGGTGGAGGGTATTCGTACTCGGCGAAGCTGCTAAGCACGTCGCGGGTGTTTAACGGAACGCTCTTTACGTTTGGTCCTGCCAACGAACTGGATGCGGTTGGTTGCAGCGGACAAACGGTTACGCTGACCTCAGGCAAGTATTCCGCGCTGATGTTGTTGGCGACGGGGATCGAGGGGAATCAGGCGTCCGAGACTCTTACTGTTAAGTACACCGATGGGACGAGTACGAAATTTACTCAGAGTTTCAGCGACTGGTACACTCCGCAGAAATATACTGGCGAGTCTGAAGGCGTGGCCATGGCTTACAGGAATTTCGACAATGGAACCAAGGATGAGCGAACGTTTAATTTGTATGCCTATTCGTTCGCGTTGAATCCGGCGAAAACTGTGAAGAGCGTTACTTTACCGAGCGATTCGCATGTGGCTGTGCTGGCGGCCACGCTGGCGCCGGTGAAGGGGTCGGAATAGTTACTGACATTTTTCTTGACGTGGTGCATCGTCCGCATCCTTTCGCAGAGAACGCGAAAGGATGGGCCACACTCGAACCTACGGAACGACCCTGAACAGCGTCCCACAGCCGTATGGTGGGCTGCAGCTTAGATCTCCGCCCTCCGAAGTATTGCTGAAGAGGTTGCCCTTCGCATCCATGACCAAGCCCGAGTCGGGAAGCTTCCCGTCTGCCAGGCCGCTAAAGCTGTGCAAGATGCTCTCCGTGCCATTCGCAGTTAACTCGAACACGGTGCCCAGGTTGAATGCGCCCCCATACTCCGTCGTGCTATAGAAATTGCCCTTGGCGTCCTGCACCAAACCCAATGTCGGATTTGCTCCGTCCTTTCCCTTGAATGTGTGCAACACTCTCTCAGCCCCGGCCGGCGTCACCTCGAAAACGACGCCGCAGCCTGCGTAAAACGGAATATTGTTGCAGCTTAGGTCGCCACCAAAATTGGTCGTGCTATAGAGATTACCCTTGGCATCCATCAGAAAACTGGCGTTCGGGATGGCCCCGTCCGCTCCGCCCTGGAAGGTGTACAAAATGGTCTCGTTCCCGCTGGTGTCCAGCTTGAATATCACCCCGCAGCCACCGAAAGGTGAGCAAGCCGATAGGTTGCCGCCGGTAATCGTCGCACCGTAGAGGTTTCCTTCCGAATCCATTGTGAGGAACCCGTTTGGTTCACCACCGTCGGTCCCATCTTGGAAGGTATACAAGACTGTCTCGTCCCCTCTGGCGTCCACCTTGTACACCACTCCACAACCAAGGCTACCGAAGGGGCAGGTTTGGCTGCCACCAAAGAAGGTTATGCCATAAAGATTGCCCGCATTGTCGATTACCAACCCTTCCGGCTCCCCACCATCGGTCCCGCCGGTGAAGCTGTAAAGAGCCGTCTCCGTACCGGTGGTATCCAGCTTGAATACCACCCCGCAACCAGCCGTACCGTAAATGGAGATGCAGCTTAGATCTCCGCCACTATAGGTAGTGCCGTAGAGGTTGCCCTGCGTATCCCGTACCACTCCTGCGCTGGGGGTCGCCCCATCCGTTCCCCCAGTGAAACTGTAGAGCACCGTTTCCTGCCCTTTGCGGTTGAACTTGAACACCGTCCCGTATCCGTACGTGCCTCCAGAGTATGTGGTTCCATAGAGGGTTCCATTCACGTCCAGCAGGTTCGCTTGAGCAGGTACCGACCCGTCCGGAGTGCCCGTGAAGGTGTACAGAACGCTGAAAGATTGTGCTTGGACAGGCTTAGCAAATCCCGCCAGCGCCAACACCGCCGCCAAAGCCAACGCGCCGGCAAGAGCGAGATCTACGATCTTCTTCAAATGAACAAAACTGGTAAGACGCATGCGCCTGGGTGATGGCAATTCGCATTGCATGATGGGTACCGTCCTTTTTCGCTGGAGCGTAGGGTCGCGCGGGGATGGCGGAGGCGAAGCAAGGGGATTCTCCTCCGCCCGCACATTGTTGTCAAGAATGCAAACCCTTGCACAACCGGAGGAGGAGCCGCCGTTTGGAGGGTCCTTCGGAGCGATAACAGCGATAACAAGGTAAAGCAGGCCATCAGACCTGCGGCGAAAAGCGCCAAAGGGCCTTAGCTCCTGAGCGCCGGGAATCTTAAGGTCCGGCTTTCACCACCGTAATCCGACTAGCATCCACCGTGATGGCGCGCTGAATTTCCATCTCGATCGAAGTGCCAACTTCGAGCTTCACATCGTCTCCGCGTTTGAGAAGAGCCCACGCGATGCCTGCTGCCGCACCGGCACCGGCGCCTACTCGCGCTCCATTCAAGCCGCCGGTGGCTAAACCTCCGGCGGTCGCGCCGCCTATCGTGCCGTACGTGCCGCCTTTGGCTGCGTCTTCAATCTTTTTGCCGGTATCTTTATCCTGCTGAATGGTTCCTTCGGAATCCGTCACGGATTTGTTGCCCGACCCCGGCGTGTTCTCGACCGACCCGGGCAGCATCACGGTGTATCCGCTGGGATAAATCATCGAAGTAAAATGCATCAGGATCTCGGCGCGGCCGCGGCCGTGCCCGGCGCGCTCGACGTGCGAAATTGTTCCCTGAATAAACGCTCCAGCCGGAACCACTACGCGGTTGTTCAGGACAAACGGGAACGCCGTCTCAGCATAAACCGCATCGCCCTCGCGCGCGTTCTTAGTGGAGATCGCTTGCTTTAGCGACAAAGGAATCTTTGTCCCCGCCGGAATTGTAAGCGCATTAGGATCGGCAGCCGGAACTGGGGCGGGATTGGGCGTCGCAGCAGTTGTGGGAGTTGAGGACGGCGCGGGATTCGGATCAGTTGAGGCCGCAGGCGCGGAAGCCGGCGTCGCACTCTGCGGCTTCTGCGTGTCGGCTGTTTGAGCCAACGCCATTCCAGAAATCAAAAGAACCGTTAATAATCCACGCATCTTACACCTCCGCAGCACGCTGCCAGCATCACGATCAGCCTGAGATTATCACTTTTACCGCTAGGATGCGGAGTTTCGGGGGCGGGTTATCTTCGCCGGTGTGCAGCAATCTGCACACTGATCAAAGACATTACTTCGAAAAAAATGGGCGGAGGGGATGGCGCTGCAGAATTTCGTTCACTTCTTTCGCCCCAGCGGTGTCAGATTCTTCGACGCGGCGGGAGACGGCAAATGCGTATTTGCGGTTGCGTCCGAGTTCGCCCGGAGCAATCGCCGCACCGCTGATGAAAAAGTCGCCATGCTCCACCGATTCCCACTGCGCCAACGTGAAAATCATAATCGGAATATCTTGCCGCGGCTTTTCCTTCGTCCAATCCGGAGGCCGGATGTTAATGATCGGCCCGTGCTCGACCATGCCCTTTTGCGCGTCGCTGGCTTCCCACTGAGCCGTGACAATCGTGTAGCCCTTCCACTCATTCGGAAGCGAGAATGTAAATCCGTACTTCATATTGCGGTATACGAGCGCGTCTGTTGAAGATTCCGCCGCCGGATTCTGTTTGGCTTGCTCGTTGGCGGGACTTGAGATCGTTTGCTGCGCACCGGCGAACACCGGCGATAGAACAGCACATGTCATCAGTAACGCAACAATCGGGATACTAACCTTCATTGTTTTTCTTGCTCCCTTTATTCCGATGCAAATCATTTATAGATCAAATACTTTTGCCGAACTAACTGGAACTTCTCCAGATCTTCCTGCCAATCCAACGCAATGCGGCGTGGATCTCGATCCGCGACCAGTCCATCCCAAGCCGCCTGATTCACCAGCAAGTCGGCCATGCGCTCCATTTTAAAATCGGCCGGATACAATTTGTTTAGCGCGGCAGCCAATTCCAGCCCCAACTCCGGAGTATCGAGCGCGTTGCGCTCGGCAAGAACAATGTTCACGCCCTCGCACTTCAAGCCACTATAAACCGCAGCGGCAGGTGTAAACGTGATCGGCACAAACCGCACTCCGGCTATGCCGCGTGAATTTAAATAAGCGGCGAGTTCCTTATTCTTAACCCAGGGCGCGCCTATCACTTCAAACGGAGTATCGGTGCCGCGCCCCACTGAAATGTTTGTGCCTTCGATCAGAGCCACGCCCGGATACAACGCAGCCTCTGTCAGGCTCCGCAAGTTCGGTGACGGATTCACCCACGTTAAGCCGGTGGAATCGAACCAGTCTCCGCGCTGCCATCCTTCCATCGGAACGATGGTTAGCTTAGCGTTGATATTACGCTCGGCGTTAAACATCTTCGCGAGTTCGCCTAAAGTCATGCCATGGCGCACCGGGACCGTCCAGTAATTCGTAAATGTTTGATGCCCGGCATCGGCCACCGGACCTTGCACGAACGCGCCTGTAATCGGGTCAGGACGGTCCAGCACAATCACTTCGACGCCAGCGGTCGCGGCTGCCTCGAGGAAATATCCCAAAGTAGTTTCGTAAGTATAAAATCGCACGCCGGCATCCTGAATATCGAAAACGACGGCATCCAGAGTTTTCATCACATCTGGGGAAGGGTGCCGTGCGGCATCTGTCGCGCCGTAGACGCTGTAGACGGGAACGCCCGTGGATGCATCTTTCGAATTATGAATGTCGGTTGTGTCGAGCGAGCCGGTCACCCCATGCTCGGGACTGAAGATCGCCTCCAGCGTTACTCCGGCAGCCCCGGCCAGGACATCGATCGTCCGCCGCCCATCCGAATCCACTCCGGTCTGATTTGTCACAAGGCCGATCCTCTTCTTGTCCTTGCTGTTCTTGCGTCCTGCGATTTGCAGGACATCGAATCCATGCTCCTCTAAGACATCAATTCCATTCTTCACGCTGCCGTTGCGCACGCTCATGCGCCGGGCCGCGCTCTGCGCCTCGTTATAGCCGGTGATGCTCGCCCAGCGCAAAGCCTCTTTCTCGCTGATAGTCAGAGGCAAGGCAGCGGCCACCGCCGTGGCTACTTTCGATCGCAGGGCGATTGCATTTCCTTTACCTCGCGGGTGCACAGCATTCGTTAGCAGGATGATGTAGCTCTTCGTGGTTGGATCGATCCACATCGATGTTCCCGTAAACCCGGTGTGCCCATACGACCCGACGGGCAAGAGATCCCCGCGATTGGAAGAAAACGGAGAATCAATGTCCCAGCCAAACCCGCGCAGCACGGGCGCCGACGGAGGCTGCTCCGGCCGCGTCATCTTCTCGACAGACAGCGCCGAAAGAATTCCATCACCGCCGTTCAGCAAAGCCTGAGCGAACTTGGCCAGATCGTCTCCAGTGGAAAATAGCCCCGCTTGCCCGGCCACGCCGCCCATGCGGCGCGCTGTAGGATCATGCACCACTCCGCGCAGCATGCGCTCATTTTCGTCATACTGTGTCGGCGCAATCTTTTCTATCCAGCCAGCCCGCTGAGCCAATGGAGGCACGTAGCGAGTCCGCATCATCTTCAGCGGCACAAAAATATGGCGCGTGGCGTATTCATCCACGGTCTCGCCCGATACACGCTCCACCAGCGCGCCCAACATAATAAAATTAATGTCGCTATAGGAAAATCTCGAGCCCGGCGGATCGACCGGCGTCTCTGCAAACGCCATGCGATATGCCGTCTCTTTTCCTTCCCAAGGCGTTTTCAGGTCCAGATCCGGCGGCAGCCCCGAGTAGTGAGTCAAAAGTTGCCGGATCGTGATGTCCTGTTTTCCATTCTGCGCAAACTCCGGCAAATACTTCGCCACCGGATCGTTCAGCCTGATCTCACCCCGCTCCACCAGTTGCATCACCGCCGTGGTGGTGACGATCACCTTGGTGAGAGATGCCACATCAAACACAGTATCCAGAGTCATTACTTCGCGCCGAGGCTCCAAAGCCCGCGACCCGTAAGCCTTGCGGCAGATTACATCTCCGTCATGACCGATGAGCAGAACAGCGCCAGGGATGCTGCCGTCAGAAATCGCATTCTGAATAACGGTATCGACGGCTGACAACGCAACTGCATTTGTGGGGACAGCTGCGCTGCCTTCAGCAATCTGGCTTTGCGCAGGCCGAGGAATTGCCGCAGTCAAAAGGCAGAAAAGCAACAGGCGGCCGAACAGCGAATTTGTCTGAAGAGAAAGGATGCTTTGACTCTACACAACCCCAGCGGCATGACTCAAGAAACTCAAGTAAGGGGGTGCCCGTTATGCCATATCATGGACTTCTGGATGACCACGCCGAATCTGTCATCGATGCTAACCGGGGATGCCGAGCGCCAAGACCAAGTCTTCAGCCAAGCCTTCTCCATGCTGCGAGAGGCCATAGGCCAACAAGCCTTCCCCGCAGCCTCGGTGGCGGTCACGCATCGCGGACGCCTAATCGGCCTTAAATCTTTTGGCCAGTTCCCCTACGAACGAGATTCTCCCTCTGTTAACCAAACTACGCTGTTCGATCTGGCTTCGCTGACAAAGGTAGTGGCTACAACGCCGATGGCCATGCTGCTTTACGAACGCGGACTTTTGGATCTGGAGGCGCCGGTCGCTGCGATAGTCCCTGAATTTATTCGCGACGCCGAACAAGACCCGCGCCGGCACGATGTGACCTTGCGCATGTTGCTCTCGCATTCTTCCGGACTGCCTGCCTACGAAAAGCTATACCTCAAATGCCACACTCGCGATGAGTTGCTTCACGCCGCCATCACCATGCCCCTGGCCTCAGATCCCGCAACCAGAGCGGTCTACAGCGACATTGGATTTATCATCCTCGGGATCGCCCTCGAGCGGCTTGCCGACGAACCTCTTGACCGTTTCTGCCTGTGCGAAATCTTCGCTCCGCTGGGCATGACCAGCACAACGTTCAATCCACCAGTCGAAATCCGTGCGCAGATTCCCCCCACGGCTCGCGACCAGACCTTCCGTAATAAAATCATCCAGGGCGAAGTCCAGGATGAAAATGCTTACATCCTCGGCGGAGTAGGTCCGCAGGCTGGACTCTTCTCGACCGCAGAAGACCTGGCAAAACTCGCCCATGCCATGCTCAACGAAGGCCGTCCTATTTTTCGCCCCGAAACCGTTAGCCTCTTCACCTGCCGCGAATCCGCGCCTTCAGGCACATCTCGAGCTCTTGGCTGGGATACTCCCTCCAGCCCATCGCAATCCGGCAAATATTTTTCGCCGAACTCTTTCGGTCACCTCGGCTACACCGGGACTTCTCTCTGGATCGATCCCACTCGTGAACTCTCGATCACTCTGCTCACCAACCGCACCTGGCCTGACTGTTTGAATCAAGCGATCAAACAGGTCCGCCCCAAATTCCATGATGCTGTCGTCGAAGCTCTGGAAGGTCCAGACTCCAACTAAGGCAGCATGTTGCCGATGCGGCGAATCTGCGCGCCAACGCCTTTTAGTTTTTCTTCGATTTTTTCGTAGCCGCGGTCGATGTGGTAGACGCGGTCGATGATGGTCTCGCCGTCGGCAACCAACGCGGCCAGCACCAGTGATGCGCTGGCGCGCAGGTCAGAGGCCAGCACGGCGGCCGCACTGAGCGGAGTTTTGCCGCGAACTACGGCGCGGCGGCCTTCGATTTTTATGTTCGCGCCCATGCGCACTAATTCCTGCGCGTGCATGAACCGGTTCTCAAAAATATTCTCCGTCACAATCGAAGTGCCTTCGGCCTGTGTCGCGAGAGCCATGAACTGCGCCTGCATATCGGTCGGAAAGCCGGGATATTCTTCGGTGCTGATATCGCAGGCGGCGAAGGGATTGTCTCCCATCACGCGCACGCTGGTCGCCGTGGATTTAGTCTTCACTCCGGTTTCTTTCAGCTTGCTCAGGATGGCGACAAGGTGCGTTGGATCGCAGCCGGCGATATTGAGATCGCCGCCGGTGAGCGCGCCGGCGATGAGGAACGTGCCCGCTTCGATGCGGTCGGGGATGATGCGATGCTTCGCGCCTTTCAGTTTGGCGACGCCTTTAATGCGGATGGTCGCCGTGCCCGCGCCTTGAATCTTGGCTCCCATCTTATTCAAAAGTGCAGCGAGGTCGGCGACCTCGGGTTCGCGCGCCGCATTCTGCAGAATTGTTTCGCCATCGGCGAGCGTCGCCGCCATCAGCAGATCTTCTGTGCCGGTGACGGTAATTTTGTCGAAGGCGATTTCTGCTCCGCGCAGGCGCGTGGCCGTTGCTTCTACGTAGCCGTGGTCTTGAGTTATTTTCGCGCCAAGCAATTCCAGGCCCTTGATGTGCAGATCAATGGGACGCTGGCCAATGGCACATCCGCCGGGCAGCGACACGCGAGCGCGGCCGCAGCGTGCAACCAACGGCCCCAGAACCAGCGTGGAGGCGCGCATAGTTTTTACTAATTCGTAAGAGGCTTCTGGGCTCGCCAGATTCTGGCAATGAATCGTGGTGCGGTGGTGGGCGCGTCCGTAGCCGAGTTCGACTTCGGCTCCCATGGCGGCCAGCAGGTTGCGCGTGGTTTGGATGTCGCGCACTTGCGGAATGTTTTCGAGGATCACCGGCTCGTCGGTGAGAAGAGCGGCGGCCATGCAGGGAAGCGCCGCGTTTTTTGCTCCGCTGACACGCACGGTGCCAAGCAAAGGTTCGCCGCCGCGGATTACTAATTTATCCATTGAATTAGAAGTTCGGGGTAACGAGTTATTTTAGCGGGGAATTGGAGTGGGTGTGGTAATCGAGTGGGCACGGGCTTCCGTTTCTTCGAAGAAGTTGGACCGTTGCAGGGTGCGGGAGAAAACACTTACACCCTAATCGTCCAATTCTCGATGGACAAACCGCTAGCCCGTCGAAACTCTTTGGTGTTATTCGTAATCAGAGTCAGGCCGAGACTGCGCGCGTGGGCCGCGATCAGCAGATCGTTCGCTCCAATCATGGCTCCACGCGACTTGAGGTCCGCGCGAATCTTGGCGTAGTGCGAAGATGCCTTATCAGGAAAATCGAGAACCTCAAGGTAGCGCAGAAAAGCGTCAAGCGCAGCTTCATCCTGCCGCCTCTTCGGAGACACTTCGACCCCGAACAACAGTTCCGACTTTGTGATTACGGAAATGCATACATCGTCGACGGGAACCTTGGCGAGTCTTTTCACCACCGCATCCGGCGAACGCCGCATGATGTAGGAGCATGTGTCGGTGTCGAGCATGTAGCGCGGCATCAGCGCTCGCGCTCTTGTGGAGGCAGGTCTTCGACGCCTTCCATGAACGAGGATGAAGCCACTGGGCCTTCGGCCAGATAGGCCGACCAGTCCGACGGACGCGGCGATAAGACAACCTCGCTGCCTTCTTTTCGGATGAATACTTCGTGAGTATCGAACTGAAAGTCCTTGGGCAGGCGCACGGCCTGGCTCCGATTATTCATGAAGATTTTTGCTTTGCGTTGCATGTTCATTCTTGGCGGGAGAAAAAACCCCTCTGGCATATACAGCAGTATATGCCAGATTTCCGAAGCCCGTCCAGCATATTCGAGCAACATTTACCGGGGTTTCGCGTCTGCAATCGCTTTGCGGACGTTCCCTTTGGCTTTCTTTAATGCGGCCATCGCTTCGGCACGGCCCACGCCCGCCGCCAGCATCACGAGCGCCACAGGAGTCCGATTGCCCGAGACTTTCAGGGCACCGCGCGCCGACTCGTGATCCGCTCCCGTCGCTTGTTCCAATATGCCGACGGCGCGCTGCATCAGCTTTTCGTTCTTCGGAACCACGTTGACCATCAGGTTGCCATACACATAGCCCAGGCGAGTCATCGCTGCGGTCGAGATCATGTTGAGAACCATTTTGTGTGCGGTGCCAGCTTTCATTCGCGACGACCCGGCAAGCACCTCAGGCCCAACCTGCGTGACGATCGCGAAATGAGCGGCACGTTCGAGGGGGGAGTTCGTATTGCAGGTCACAGCGATGGTGCGCGCTCCGCGCCGCCGAGCTTCGGCAATAGCGGCCACGGTAAACGGAGTGCGTCCGCTCGAAGCAATTCCCACGACCACATCGCGCTTGCCGGGCCTGCGCTTCGACATTTCTTTGCGCCCCGCGGTCGAATCATCTTCGCTGATCTCTGAGGCCGAGGCCAGAGCTTTCGCCCCTCCCGCGATGATGAAGTGGACGCGATCAACATTGAAGGTAGGCAAGACTTCCACGGCGTCAAGCGCGGCGATGCGACCGCTGGTTCCAGCCCCTACATAGATCAGGCGTCCGCTGCGGCGAAGCGCGGCACTGACTTCATCAATGGCCCGCGCAATCTGCGGCAACGCGCGCCTCACGGCCAGCGCAACGGTTGCATCTTCAGCGTTGATAAGTTGTGCGATCTCAAGCGAAGATTTGCGATCAAGGTCAGCGGCAGCGTGGTTGGCCTGCTCGGTGCCCAACACGCTGAGGGTGGATGGTCTGCGTTTCAAGTTGGAGCCTTTCATGCTCGTGGCACAAGAAAAGAGAGTGCGCCATCCGCGCGTCCTCTGTCTAGTCCCGGGACATGGAGGAGCAACAGCGCCCTGGAATCCGGCGCACGCGCAAAATCGAGCCATCCATCGCTCCAGGGTTTAGCTGATAGCTGAAAGCCCGCAGCCGATGTGTTGTATACTTCCGGTCTCCCCTAAGTAGAAGCTCTGACTTCCAGCTGCAAGGTTTTCTAACTCGAGACTTTCAACCCTTTCATGAGGCGCCTCGTGACACGCACAACTCTTTCACTGGCAAAGACCCTGCTCAATACAATTCTTGCCGTTTTTGTATTATTGACCGCAGCCGCTTCCGCACAAACCTTCACAGTAATCCAAAACTTCAACGGTACCGACGGCGCGGCTCCCGAAGACACCCTGACCCAGGGCGTCGACGGAAACTTCTACGCCAGCGCCACCGACGGTGGCACGCAAGAGTTGGCCAACGGCACCGCCTTCAAGATGTCGCCATCGGGCGCAATCACCACCTTGTATAGCTTCTGCGATGACGATACCTGCACTGATGGCTGCAACCCCAGCGCGGGATTGTTGCAGGCCACAAACACCGGCATCTATGGAACCACGCGCGGCTGCGGCCTCTACGGTGGAGGTACGATTTACAAGGTCGGCCCCGCTCCGGGCATGACCACCATATATAACTTCTGCGCACTTACTAACTGCGACGACGGAAGTTTTCCCAACAGCCTGATTCAGGGCAGTGATGGAAATTTTTATGCCACCACGCTCGGCGGCGGCACTCACTCTGCTCCCAGCCAGGGCGGCACTGTCTATAAAATGACTCCGGCGGGCGTGCTCACCACGCTTTACAATTTCCGTTCTCAACCGAACTGTGCCGATGGTGACCAGCCAGGTGCGCTCGTCCAAGCCACCGACGGCAACTTTTACGGCCTCACCACCATCGGCGGATCTCTGGGCGCAGGCTCGTTTTTCAAAATCACCTCTCACGGCGTCTTCACTTCGCTCTACGGTTTTTGTGCCTTGGGCAATTGCGCTGACGGCCGAGAGCCGGGCGGCATCATTCAAGCGGCCGATGGAGACTTTTACGGCACCAGCGCAATCGGCGGCAACCTGAATTGCAAAGAGGTAGGCTGCGGCGTGATTTTCAAAATCACTTCCGCCGGCGTGCTGACTTCGCTTTACATCTTTTGCAATACCACCGGCTGCCCTGACGGTGCCGGCCCCGCAGGAATGGTTCAAGGCACGGACGGAAACTTCTACGGCGTCACCGGCGCCGGCGGCTCGCACAACGCTGGTACCATCTTCCAGATGACCCCGGCAGGTGTGTTGACCACGCTGCACAACTTCACTGTGGCCGAGGGCCTGACCCCAGTAGGATTGATGCAGGCCACCAACGGCAATTTCTACGGCACCGCAATGTTCGAGGGCCTCTATGGTGACGGCACAATCTACCGCCTGAGCATGGGATTACCCGCATTCGCGAAAACCGTGCCCACGCTCGGCCGCGTCGGCTCCTCAATCCTGATTCTCGGCAACAATCTCATCGGCACCACCAGAGTCAAATTCAACGGCACGGCAGCGGCGTTCACAGTCATCTCCGCCTCCGCCATCCGCACCACGGTTCCAACCGGAGCCACCACCGGCAGCGTTCAGGTGACCACTCCCACCGGAACGCTCACCAGCAACGTAGTTTTCACAGTCAACTAGAGCGAGTTGACCCGCCGAAAGTGCCCCGTCCAAGCTTCACTGGACGGGGCTCCTGATTCTCGCAAGCCCTAAGGAAAAAGTAAATCGTCCCCTCGCCGTCTGCGCCGCCAAGCCCCGTTGAGCCATATAACTTTTTTCTTGACAATCCCCAGTTACAAGAGGAAAGTTAATCCGCTAAGTCGCGACTCGACCACCCTGTCCATTCAGTTGGTCGAAGCTACTCGCGGCTGGGACGAACGAACCCAGGTTTTCACAGGTCACTTACCCCAGGGAAATTAATTACGTACTCGAACGAAGGAGCAGACGCCTTTTTTCGGTGTTCCTTTCGGCATCAATCGGGGAGTTTCATGGGATCTGGATATGGGACCGCTGGATTTAGTGAACCTCACTCCATTGATGGCCCGCACGAGCGGCCGAGCCGAAATCAAGATCGGACTCATCGATGGCCCCGTAGCCCTCGACCGCTCCGATCTCGCCGTTCATAACATTCACCAGGTCCCAGGCAAACAATCCGGGGCGTGTTCCACCGCAAGCAGCCTGGCGTGCATGCACGGAACATTCGTCGCCGGAATGCTGCTGGCAAAACGGGGCTCCGCGGCGCCAGCGATTTGTCCAGGCTGCACTTTGTTAGTGCGCCCCATATTTGCCGAGAGTTCGTCGGCCAACGGGGATATGCCAAGCGCGAAGCCGGAAGAATTGGCGACGGCAATCGTCGAAACGATTGCGGCCGGAGCTCGAGTTATCAATCTAAGCGCCGCCGTCTCCCAACCATCGGCCAACGGCGAGCGCGAACTGGAAGAAGCTTTAAATCATGCTGCACGCCGCAACGTTATCGTCGTGGTTGCGGCAGGAAATCAGGGAAGCGTGGGCAGTTCAGTTCTTACTCGTCATCCGTGGTCAATTCCGGTCGCCGCATGCGATCTGCAAGCACGAATGATGGCGGCGTCCAACTTAGGTAGCTCCATAGGAAGGCATGGCCTGACGGCACCGGGCGAAAACATCACAAGTCTCGCGACCAATGGCAAGCCGCAAACATTCGGAGGAACTAGCGCCGCGGTGCCCTTTGTGGTGGGAACAATTGCTCTGCTCTGGTCGGAGTTTTCCACCGCAAGCGCAGCGCAAATTAAGTTAGCCGTCACGCAAGCGGGCGCCGAGCGTCGTAAGGCAATCGCGCCACCCTTGCTGAACGCCTGGTCTGCATTCGAAGCAATGAGTTCTGCCTTGAGAACGCAGTAATGAAGAAGAAAGCAACAGCGAAGCCGGTAGCGACAGGGGCCCCAAATAGCCAGCCTCATCGCGTGCGGCTGCCGGGCTTTCTAATCGAAGACGAAATCGGACTCGGCGATGCCATCAAGCGCGCGACCTACGCTATGGGCATCAAGCCGTGCGGCGGCTGCGAAAGACGAGCCGCCACGCTGAATCGTTGGATGACTTTCACGCGATGATTTAGGAAAGAGAAAACTTCTGAAGGAGCACCACAATGGAACAACCAGTCCTTGAAATTCAAGAACAACCAGCCAACACCGGCGTCGACAATCCGGCAGCAAGAAGCGGATCGACCAGCCCCACTAACTCTTCGGTATCGCCCCAAGCGTGCTCGTCCTGCGGATCGGCCCCAGCCGCGAACGGCGCAACCGCCGCTCCAACTTCCTGGGTCTATGCCCTCGGTCGAATCGAGGCGCGTTTTCCCAGCATCTCCGTAGAAAAGGAGTTCGCCCAGGCCACCGGCCGCGAAAAGACTGCCGGCCTCACCGACCGCCAGGCTCTCTACGCTGTGCTTTCCAAACCCGAAATCCGTTACCTGGTCAGGCAGCTCTGTTGGGTGCTGACAGTCGAGGGCCTCGAAACCTATATTCTCGTCCCGCGCGATTCTGCTGACCTTAGTCTGCTCGTAGAGGCCCTGCGCCCGAACCCTCAACCTTGGGACCTCGACATTGTTATCGGGTCTCTAGGGCCCATCGCTCCGCCGCAACGGTGCAACGGCTTGATGGTCCCCATCGTCGTATTCGACCAGATTTATTCTTTCGACCGCGAAACGCTGATCAAATCAATTCACAAGCCGGAGAAGATCTCGGCCAAGGAATTCTCTCCCGCCGCCGAGGAACTTTTCGACCGCATCATGCAGATGACCGATAACGCCGGCGCCATGGATGAGAACCGCGCCCTGAACTATCTAGCAGTCCGCTACCAAGCCATCTACGCGAAGGCCGCCGAAGAGTTCGCGCTGAATTCTTCGCTAACCGGCGTGCACGTCCACGGATCGCCGCTAAGCGGCACCCGCAGAATCCTCGACGTGATTTTCTCCTACACCAATCGCAACACCGATGTCGTCGACAAATTCTTTGTCCGCGTCGACGTCACCGACGAATTTCCGTTCCTGGTGACAAAACTGTCACCTTACTACGACCGCGGAATTTGACGACTTTCAAATTAAGAGAGGAGATTACAAAATGAACATGCCAGGATTTACCGCTGAATCCGCAACGTACAATCGGGCCGCGTTTTCCCACGCGAACCCGCCGGAGAGGAATCGTACATCCGCCGGCACCGTCACTATGGCAGGGTACTACTACTGCGGCCAGTGCCCCCTTGGTAAAAAAGAGTGTCCGAATCCCGACGGCTTCGGGTGCAACGTTTGCGTGCCCCTGGGCAGCCTCTGCCCTGTGAATTAAACGGCCGGGTGCCCCATTTCTCGCGTCATTTGCGAGAAGTGGGGTCTATTGCCAGCGAGAGTCCGCTCGCTGCGGTTTTGAATTTCATGTCCTCAAACCAAGGAGACTAAAAATGAAGACACCAGGATTTACCGCTGAAGCCGCAATCTATAACCGGCCGGCGTGTCTCCATCTGCCCGCGGTGGGAGCGGACCGCACACCCGGCGGCGCCGTAGCTATGGCGTTGAATTGCCCCGAGGACTGCTACTGCCTTTGCCCGCAGGCACCAGCTACAACTGGCGGCGTGGGAGGAGGTCTCAAGATCCCAGTACAAATCCCAGTAAAATGAACACTCCGAGATTTACGGGTGGATGTGACTGGCGAATTTCCGTTTCTGGCCACGAAGGCGCCACCCTATTGTGACAAATCTGATGATTTCAGACGAGAGGAGATACAAATGAACACGCCAGGATTTACCGCCGAAGCCGCACTGGGCAAGAGGAAGGAAAACTACGCTCTGAACCTGGGGCATGCAACGGAAAACGGGAGGGTCGTGCCCCAGTTTTGCTTTGGAAACACCTGCTGCACGTGTTTCGATGAGGGCGGGTTTAGCGGGTGCTTCTGCCACCGGCGGCCTGTGCTTTCTGTGGGCTTTGGCAGCCCAGTTGAGCGCTGAACCTGAGGATATTTGCCGGCGAAACGGTGCGGATTTCCGCGGCGCACCGGGTGCCCCATCCTTTCAAGTTCTCGGTCGGGTTCCCCATTTCTCGCGTCCTTTTGTCTTGGGACTCGACGGTCCTTTGCGAGAAGTGGGGTCTTCAATCCCGCAGCCAAGCCGCTGTTTAACTATGACCGCGAAACCCGATGATTGCAGCAGAGAGGAGACGGAAATGGACACGCCTGGATTCACCGCCGAGGTTTCGCTCGGCAAGCAGGGCCACGACTACGCTTTCACGTCGGGATCCAGCCGAAGTTGGCGTTCAGCGTCGATGGGAAACGACGGGGAGCAGCGCCAGGTTCTCCCCCAAATCCTGGTACCGGACCCTCGAGGACCAGTATGCACACCGAACTGCTGCTACCTGGACATCTACGACTGTGATTTGAGGTGCATAGTTCACCAAGGAAGCGTAACGAGTTGCTGTTCTTTGGATCACACAGACTTTGTCTGCGTCGGAAGGATATAGGGAACCGAGGGAAATGCAGGGACAGACGGGACGTTCACCACTTCCACAATCCGCGAACCTCTCGCCGCCTACTGGAAGCTGAAGCCAAAAAATGCAGGGCCGCCCGAAGGTGGCCCGTTGGTTTTAGCCGAAGCCCGACAGCCGAAGCCCGACCTAGTCTCCAGCCACCGGCTCCGCCACTTCCGGCTTCGGAGCGGGAGCGATTCCGCCATTCCCCTTCAAAGCGCCCAGCGGAATGAATCCGTTCTCGGCGACCGCCGGCTTCTCCTTCAACACAACTTCGCGGTAAAGCGAAGCCATGCGCGCGTTGTACGCCTCATCATTCTTCTGCGGCCCACGATGTCCCGCAACCGGAGTAGCCGAATGATCGACGGACAAAATATTCAGTTCGGCGGCGGCTTTCTGCTTCGCATCCCGCGCCCGCGTTTTTTCTTCCCGCGCGTTCTTCGCGATGCCCAGGTTGTCGAGATCGTGCTGCAGTTCGGTGGTGACCAGATCGTCGCGCAGCAGCAGTCCGTGAGTCTCGTCGTCCATCTGCACTTTCTTTCCGCCCGCAAAAATCTCGTGCCGCCCATGCTCTTCATACCACTTGGTAAGCGTGGCCGTCATGTGCATCTTCTCGATAATGTTCCGCCAGCCCACGCCAGTGTTGTAAGCGCAGAACGAGATCTCGCCTTCCTGCGTAGCGTAAGGAATAATGCACTGCTCGGTTCTGCGGAAGTCATAGTTAAACAGATCCTGGAACCACATTCCCGCGATAAACAGGAAGTTCCAGCGATCGCTCGTACGACGCTTCATGACATCTTCGACCGTCCGGTCCGGACCAACCTTGCCATAATCTTTTCCGGTGATGTGATAATTCTTGTCGAACTTCTTCAGCAGGTCCATCAGCTTGAAATGAGTCGGCGACTGAAACGGATCGTAGTTCTTCATCAAACAGAGCGCCATGCCCAGCCCGGTCAAAAATTTCCCGCGCGAAGCATCGTTGACCTTGGCGATATCCTTCGCCAACTGATCGCCGTGCAAAAACGCCGTAACCGGAACCGCTTCCTTGGTTTCCTTGTCGATCATCACCGCCATGCCAGTTCCACAATTAGGATGACAGCCGCAAGAAAGTTGGCCCCAGTCGTTTTTGACGTCGTTGACGTGCATTAGGTCGGCCCAGTCGCTGAAGGTTCCCATGAAGCTGATGGGGAACCAGTCGCGGCTTGGTTCGCCTAGGCCGGTTTGATTTTTTACGTCGTGGGCTAGATGGCTCAGCGTGTAACGCTGGGCTTGGCGGCGGTCGTCGGTTACGGCTTCGTCGCGGCCGGTGAAGCTTACTGGTTGGAATGACAAGAAGCTGATGGTCTTGGGATTATCCAGCGCGAACTTGATGATGCGTCCTACTTGTTCGTTGTTGATACCGTTTACGATGGTTACTACCGGGACGATTTCTACTCCGGCTTTGTGCAGGTTTTCGATTGCTTTTAATTTCACGTCGAACAAGTTACCAACCATGCGGTGCGCGTTGGCGGCGTTGCCGATTCCGTCGAATTGCAGATACGCATAGCGCATGCCGGCTTCTACTGCCTGCTGGCAGAATTCAAAACTTTTTGCGAATTCGATTCCGTTTGTTGCAGCTTGCACGGAGTTGTATCCGACTTTTCTGGCGTAGCGAACTGCGTCCAGGAAGTACGGGCTCAGCGTTGGTTCGCCGCCGGAGAACTGCACGCTCATCTGACGACGCGGCTTGATGGTGATCGCGTTGTCGAGCATAGTTTTGATTTCTTCCCATTGCAGTTCGTGGACGAAGCCTACCTGGTTCGCGTCCATGAAGCAGGGATCGCACATCATGTTGCAGCGGTTGGTCAGATCGATGGTCAGCACGGAGCCGCGTCCGTACTTCACGGTCGACGAGCCGTGATGATGGAGCTTCTCGTCGTTGTGGGCGGCGATGTCGCGTCCGGGGAACACATCTTCCAGGTGCTTGGAGAATTCGGTGTCGATCGACATCACGTCTTCGAAGTGGCCGTGCTTCGGGCAATCTTTCACCATCAGAATCTTGCCGTCGCGCTCGATGATGGTGGCCTTGATCTCTCCGACTTTTTCGTTCATCAGAACTTCGTGCGGAAGTTTGCCGTCGAGAATCTGCTGACGAATTTCAGGCACACACTTCGGGCACAGAGAATCGGTGGAGCGGGGCCAGCCCAGCGGCGGCTTCGACTTTTCGTAGGACTTGAGCAGAGGCTTGTCGGACCATTTCGGGGTGGGCGACGCGTTGGGCTTGATACGGTTCAAGCGGTCGAAAACTACCCACGCGCCTTTGGAGGCGACGACTACTGCTTTTTCTACGTACTTGATCGGCTTTCGCATGCGTTAGAGGCTCCTAAAATCGGGCTTCGGCCTTCGGGCCTTGGCTTCTTTGCTGCAGGTTTTCGGTCTCGGGCGTCTGGTCTTGGGAACAACTCGGCTGAAGTTTGCCTTGGTTCACCTGAAGATCCTAACCCACAAAACCCTTCGCCTGTGGCTCTCCCGGGGAATTGAACCTGTTTAGTACAGCTCTGGTTTGTACACTTTTCCCTGGGTGTTTGTCTGGTACTGATGTTATTGGAGGGTAAGGAGATGCGCACCTTTATCCCAATGAATGGGGGAAAAACGGGGTTTAGCGGTTGATTGGGGGATTGGGCGGGGGTAAGTTGTTGAAAGGAAACGGGGGTTTGCGGCAGGTCGTAACAGGCAGACGCGAATTTCGGTTGAATAAACATTCCTTCTGGGTTATATTCTATAGATGGAATGGTCGGTCGAGTTTACCGACGAATTCGAAGTGTGGTGGGACTCGCTGAGGATAGAGGAGCAGGAAGACGTTCGAGCGAGCATCAAGGTTTTGCAACAGCGGGGGCCGAGCTTGGGACGTCCTCATGTGGATTCGGTGGCACAGTCGCGGTATCCGAATATGAAGGAGTTGCGAACACAGCATGCAGGACGGCCTTACCGTACGTTGTTTGCGTTTGATCCGCGGCGGGTTGCCATTCTGCTAATCGGCGGGGACAAAACGGGAAACAATCGCTGGTATGACGAGTTTGTGCCTCTGGCGGACAAGATTTATGCCGAGCACTTGAAAGAGATTGCGGAAGAAGGAAATCGGTAGCGGGGGGAGAGAAGATGGCCAGGAACTTTCGGGAGTTGGAAGCCAAGATGTCGCCGGAGTCGCGGGCGCGCTCCGATGCCAAGGCGCAAAAGATGATCGCAGAGATGGCGCTGGACGAACTGCGCGAGGCGCGGGAGATGACGCAGGTGCATCTGGCTAAGATCCTAGGAGTGAATCAGGCGGCGGTGTCGAAGCTGGAGCGGCGCGCGGATATGTATGTGAGCACGCTGCAGAGCTTTGTGAAGGCAATGGGCGGAGAGTTGAAGATCACGGCGCGGTTCCCGGAAGGGACTGTGGAGATCAATCAGTTTGAGGATGTGAAGAAGGCGGCGGGGGAGTGAGGAACACTTCTATGCACGCTTAAAAGCCCCACTTCTCGCAAGGGACGCGAGAAATGGGGCACGCAGATGTGGGCTCTCGCCCTTAGTTCGAGCCAGACGCAGTCCCGGACTTGGTCGTTCCCGACGAATTGAACAGTGACGTCAGGTTGTAAGTGATGCCGAACTGCAGGCCCCAAGTCGGGTGCGTGATCAGCTCTGTCCGGTTCGAGTAAGTGAATGCAAGCGGATAGGTGAGGTTCTTTCCCGTTCCGAATCCGAGTCGTATCTGACCAAGATGAATAACGCCCCGCTGAGCATAGACGGTTTTAGTTGAGGTGGGCAGGCCCGTAAAGTCAGTAAGTGCAGGCCCAGTCAGAATCGCCGGGCTGGTCTGATCCTGATAAGAGTAAGCAGCCGCGGCGGTGGCCGAACCAAGGAAGCTCCCCAAGGTGCTGTTCTTGCCGAAAGGCGAGAATACATAGGCAATCTCGGCGCCCGCCTGAATGTCCTTCAGGTGGGTCCCTGACGGCACCGAGTTGGGTGGCTCAGAGTTGTACACGTCCGCGGTCCCGGTCAACGTAATAGACCAGGGCTGAGCGTTCGCCTGGGCTAAGGCCTTTGCGCTTGTGCTGGACTGATTTCCGGTGGTCGCGGGCTTTTTGGGATCCGGTTGATCTAGCTTGCCTGCCTGATTCTGAGCGAAGGCCCGAATCGCGGTCTGCGCCTGCGTTAGCTTTTCTGTTTTCGGGTCGGTCGGCGAAGGGGGCGCGGGCGTGCTCTTACCGAACTGCCAGTTAGCTGTAGCCTTGAAAGAAGAGTAGCTGGGCTTACTTTGAGGTGTGTTTAGGTCATATTCCAGCGCGAGTTCAGGTGTTGCGGAACTCGCCTGCACCGCCGCAAAGTCTTCGTAGGTTTTGGCCTCGAGAATTGAGGCATAAAACCCCTGAAACGCCTTCAGTGCCGGGCGGCAGGAATCGTCTTTGAGCATTCCCTTTTGCAGGTCCTGATATTCCGACTCGATGGCGCCCTGAACGTCCGCCGCCTGCGTGATCGATGGACTTGGCACCGCAGCGCTACCGACCTTAGCGGTGAGGCGCGTCCTAGCGCCATCTTTCCAGTCGTTGTAGGCTTTGCAAGTGTCCAGGGCTTTATTCGCCTTCCATGCTTCTTTTATTTCCGCGCCGAAATACTTCACCGCGGCAGATTGAGTTGCTGAGGTGGCGCCGGGCTTACCCGTCGAGGTCGATTGGCTGGTCAAAGACTTCACGCCGGCCTTGTCGCGCGAGCGCAGGAAGGAATACTGCGCAGTCAAGCCCGCGAAGCTAGGGCCACTGTTTCCCTGAGAGTTCACCGTTACTTGCTGAGAAGTGGAAGTCGAGCTTGTATTCGCAGCCATACCGCTCATACTCGGCGTCCCGCTTGACGTGTTGGCGGTTATTTTGAAAGTAAGCGGCGCTAGGTCTCGAAGCAGGGCCGGAGAGATGCACGGGCTGGCCTGACCATTCAGAATGCACTCGTACTCTACTCCGGTCAGCGCAAGGTTCGTAAGCATGGTTCCCGGAGACCATTGAACCGTTGAAGAACTTGTCCCGCGCGTCACGTTGGCTCCCCCGAATTCTTCCACCAGCGATGTGGGCCCCGCGGGCTTGGAAACCGCGTTCGTAGAGCCGGACGACGAAAGGTTCGATCCCTGCTGTTGCCCGGGACTGAGACTTTCAAATCCGTCAATGAGCGATGTGCGCACTGGTGCGATCGCCTGGTTTGCGGAGGGATTTGAGAGACTCGCCTGAAAAAAGCAGGTGGGGTCGTTGGTAATTTGAATGATGGGGTCGTTCGGCGTAATGGCCACAACAAGGAGAGTGGGATCCTTCAGAACCTGAATTGCAACATCGTTGCAATAGTTGGTCGGCTTTTCCTTGGCAGCGGACACCTCACAGAGTAGGAGCGCTCCGGCAACAACGAATAAACGTAGAAAGCAGACATCCGTGATCATTATGGCACCACCGCGATCTTTACCGTCGCCAGCTCATCAGGGTCGATAATCGCAAGAAGTCGCTGCGCAGTGGGGCAGTCCTCGACTATCAGGATGGTAGGAAGAGGCTTAGTGCCGCCCACGATTTTTGCTCCAAGAGTCCACGATCCTGCGGCAATCGAGTCCGGAATTACAAAGCTCTTGCCATCGGTCGAGATGGTAAGGTTAGTCGCAGCTCCAGAATTGTCTAAGAGTTGCGCTAACGCGACCGTCACGCCGACGGGCGGATTCTGAAGTTTACAGGTGACGGGCAGGGCGGTCTTCTTAATGTTCAGCGTAGACGTAAACTTGCATTCAGCCACGTAGGTCTCCTTTTTCGGTTTCGGCTGCTTGTTTCCGCCCTCGGGAGCAGTGCCCCGCTTCTTGGCGGCCCTGCTGCGCTTTGCTTTGGTTCTTTTTTTCTTTGTAGGCACGAATCAAGTCCTCCCGCGGAAGAATCGTTCTTTCAGTCGGGTCGGCGGGATCGCGTCTAAAAGGCCGACCCGCACATAACCCGTAGTGTCAGCAAGGGGTGTGCACGTACAGAACAGGCTTCGCCGGGGTCACTTCAGGAGCAGATTTGCTGAATACAGGAGGGCCGCACTGTCCGTCTGCAATTCTGTATCCCCAAGTGCGCGGGAGAGTAGCAAGGATTGGGAATGCGTGGAATGATTTATTTTTTTGTTACGAAATGCGAACTTGGAGTTGTGATTTCTTTCGAATTGGCCGATTTCTTGGGTACGAAGTAGTGTGGGCGTTGCAATTACATGTCTGCTCTTGCCTGCAGAAATTACGAAATCCGAACATGGTTCGGCCTTGGGATTTGTGGCGCTTTAAAAGGAAAAGGCAAAGGCAGCGGACAGGAGTGTCCGCTCCACACGGGCTCTGGTGGAAATCCCTTACTTGGCTTGTGCCGCTTCTGGCGGGTATGGGGTCCCCTCGGCTTCGCTCGGGGCAGGCTCTTCGACTGCTTCGCTCTCAGGATGACAGGGCTTGCTGATGACCGAGCTTATTGGGGGTCTGGCCAGTCGGGTTCTGTTTCTGGGACGTAGCCTGCGGGGTAGTTTTCGTCTATGCAGGCTTGGATGGTTATGGTTGGGGGATTCGGGCGTGGGGGATCTAGCAGGTGCCAGGCTTCGCGGTATTTTTCGAGGCGCATCATTTTAGCTTTGCGGTGAGGATAGAAGCGGAGCATGGGCTGCGGGGTGCAGACTTCTACCGGGATGATGTACCAGATGTCTAGCGGGACGACGTGCGCGGCGATGAAGTCGCAGTCACGCTTGGTGTAGACGGCGCGGCCTTTGCCTATGGTGTAGGTGGCGCGGGTTTCGTAGGCTCCGGCGCGGAGGCACTCGGTGCATTTGACCTGGATGCGGTTGAGTTGGACTACCGGCCGGGGGCGATTGTCGAGGATGAAGTCGTAGCGCTCGCTGTCGCCGAAGGGCTTGGAGATGGCGAACTGGTAGCGGTCACTGCGGTAGAGGAAGGCGATTTCGGAATGCTCTCCGGTGCGCTTTGGGTTACGGGGGACGCGGCTGCCGGGCTGGCTGGACTTTCTGGATTTCTTTCTGTTGCGGCGATTGGACATTGGAACTCCTGAGATATTGGGAGGAGGTTGGGTTAGGGTTGGCCGTTTCGGAGGGTATATCCCTAGGCTTTATTTTAACATTGAGAGTCAAGCTGGGAGATTCGGGCGCTGGGTGCGTAGCGCTGTTACGCAGCGGCTAAAGCCGAAATCTTTCTACTGGCCGTTTCGGCACACCTGAAGGCGTGCCCTGATACGAAGCGATAAATCGGAATGAGGTTGGTCAGGATTTTAGGTTGGTCAAATTTAGGCTGCATCGCGCCGGCTGCGATTTCTCCACCACCACAGGATCGCGGCTAGCACCACCACAATCGCGACTACTAAATCGAAGCGCTTGAGATCGTGGACGAGGCGGTTCCAGTGTCCGCCAAATAAATATCCAGCGCTGGAAATGGCTGCGACCCAGAGCGCTGCACCGAGGAAGTTGAAGAGAGCGAACTTGCGCCAGGGCATGCGGAGCGCTCCGGCGAGCAGGGAGGCTAGCACTCTCATGCCAAAAATAAATCGAGCTAGAAAAACGGTGGCCGGTCCGTAACGAGCGAAAAGGCGCTCGCCTCGGGCCATGTTCTCGGGGCGGATGCCGAAGGCATTCTGGTAACGTTCGATCAGCGGACGCCCGCCGTGGCGGCCTAGAGCAAAGCCGAGTTCTCCGCCCAAGGTAGTCGCGAGCGTGGCGACCACAATCAGCCAGGGGAGTTTTAATTCGTGTTCGGTATATGCGAGGAAGCTGGCCAGCAACAGCACGGTCTCGCCCGGCAAAGGCAGGCCCGCGCTCTCGAGCAACAACAAGGCGGCCACGGCCCAGTATCCGTAGTGCACGACGGTGGCGCGCAGCAAGTCGATGATGTGATGAGTCATTTAAAGATTGGCTAGATGGGAAGCGTCTAGCTGGTTAGGAATTCGATTAACTCCCGGTTGAATTCGTCGGGACATTCTTCGTAGGGCAGGTGTCCGACGCCGGGAAAAATAATTACTTCGGAATTTGGAAAATGTTTCGCAAGCGGCGCCGCCGATGATGCGTACACTGCGGAATCTTTGCTGCCCCACATCAGGAGCGTGGGAATTTTCGCCAACTTTGGCAGAGTCGTTTGCAGTTCGCGGAGATCGGCGGTCCAGGTGCTGGCGATGCTTAGCGCGTGCTCGAATAAACCGGGCTTTGAGAGCGGCGCCCTGTAACCCTCCAACGCTTCGGAAGGGATTTTGCTGCGATCGCCGTACAGGCGTGAGTGCCAATAAGGATAGGAAAAAGGAGTACGCAGAATTACATGGCGGAACAAAGCCGAACCAAAGGGGCTGCCGAAAAATGGAGCTAGCCGCCGACCGTGCGTCGAATAAGGATTTACTGGCGCTACGAGCACCAGTCGGCGGAGATGAAGTCTCGCGCTGGCGTTGAGGCATTCGTCGGCTGCCATCATTGCTACCGCGCCGCCGCGCGATGTTCCGAGGAGGTCGAATGAAGAGATCCCTAGGCGCTCGATGAAACTTAGCAGACGCTTGGCTGTGCCGCGCGTCGAATGATCGAGACCAGTGGGACGATCGGAGAAGCCTGCGCCCATGAGGTCGGGTGCATAAACCGTGGTGTAGGGCGCCAAGGCGGGCATGGTGTAGCGCCAGGAAAAAGAATAGCCGAGCAAGCCGTGCAGCAGAATCAGCGGTGGTTGCGGTGTTTCGCTTCTCGTTTGGAGAGCGCCGATTCTCGCTTCTTTCGCGAGAAATCCTGTCCTGAGCTTGTCGAAGGATGGGTCTGTCGGCTGCGTGCGCAAGTACCGCATGCGGGCTCCATCCAACTCCATCCAGCACTCTTCAATGCCCGCGCCCGGAGCCGGAATGTAAGATGCGGAAGCGGGCGCTGGAGAAACTTCCGAACTGGACTCGACTACCGGCAAAATTTCTAACTCCAATTCTTGTTAACCGCAGACAACTCTTTGCTCATAACCGGATTCTATCTAAGTGAATAACGCCTCTGTTCGCTTCGCTAGGGGAGCTTCGGCTCCCCGTTTTTTAGCAGTGGTCGGTGGTCAGCAAGACCAAATCTTGTCGCTCACAATTCCCGACTCTTTGCCTCCAAGAACTACTAAGCCCAGCACTGGTTTTACGAGCCACTGATCACTGACTATCACTGACCACTGCCTTTCAGGCCGCTGCTTTTCTCTTTTTCTTGAGCAGTTTCTTCAAGACGCGGATTCCTTTGTCGACGTGCTTTTCTTCCAGAAGGAATGGAGGCAGAAAACGGACTACGGTATCGTGCGTCGAATTAAATAGAACGCCCTCGGCCAAGGCCTCGTCTACGATGGGGCGCGCGGGAATTTCCAGATTGATCCCTTGAATAAATCCACGCCCTCGCACTTCCTTGGCAACGGCACTCTTTTCTACAATCGTTTTCAATTCCTGCTGCAGATACGCGCCAACTTTATTCACGTTATCGAGTAGCTTTTCATCTTCCACGATTGCCAGAAATTCCAGAGCCACGCGGCACGCTAATGGACCACCTCCAAAGGTAGTGCCGTGCTGTCCGGGAGAAATTGCGTTGGCAAATTCTTCTTTGGCGATGAACGCACCCAGCGGCAGGCCGGCGGCGATCGGTTTCGCAATTGCCACGATATCGGGAGTGACTCCAAAACTTTGGAATGCGAACATGGTTCCGGTACGCCCCAGGCCGCACTGAATCTCGTCGAAGATCAGCGCTGCCTTGTGACGATCTGCTACTGCGCGGCACTCACGCAGAAACTCCACCGAACATTCATAGATTCCGCCTTCACCAAAAATCGGCTCCAGCACAATCGCGCAAGTGGAATCGTTCACTGCTGCTCGCAAACCTTCGATGTCGTTCTGCGCAACAAAAGTTACCTCTTCTAACATCGGCTCGAATCCCTTGCGATGCTTCTCTTGGCCGGTCAGCGATAGCGCTCCAAATGTTCGGCCGTGATACGAGCCCTCGAGCGCCACCAATCGCGACTTTGATTCGCCCCCGGCTCGATGACCAGCCAGACGCGCCAGTTTGATCGAACCTTCAATCGCCTCAGTCCCGCTATTCTGAAAAAACGCGCGGAACTTTTCTCCGGAAGAGCCGTCTCCGGAAGAGCCGCTGGCGAGAGTGCACAGCTTCTCGGCCAGCGCTCCCTGATACTCGTGGTAATAAAGATTGGAGACGTGAATCAAGCGTCCAGCCTGCTCGCGAATCGTCTTCACGATTCGAGGATGCGCGTGTCCCAGCGCATTCACGCCCAAGCCAGAAACAAAATCGAGATAGCGCCGGTCGTCGAGGTCGTAAAGAAACACGCCCTTGCCGCGCGTCAATACGATTGGATATCGATTGTAAGTTCCAAGCAAATACCGCCGCTCCAACTCCGCAATCTGCTCAAATGTTTTCATAGGAAGATTAGATTCTACAGGAAGACGAATGGTGAAATGCGCGGACGAAATGCGGAAGGCGTGGCTCAGTTTGAATTACGAATCTCCCTTGGCACGCGGCTGCGTAGCGTGAGATCCTTCGCTCCGCCTGAAGAACGGCTACGCTCAGGATGACGCCGTTAGCCGAGCGAGATGCCATCGGAAATTAAAACTGAGTCGCTACCAAGGCGTGGACTGATCAACTTTCTACTAGCTTCTGGCGGTGGCGGAGTAGCTGAAAGGGTAGCTCTGGGCGTTGATTTCGCGGCGGAGGTCTTCGAAGATATCGTCGGGCATCTTGAGGAAAACCTGCACGACCTCGGGATCGAACTGGCGGCCGGACCACGCCTGGATTTCAGTGCGAGCTTGCGTGAGAGTTCTCGCGGGACGATAGGGACGGTCGGAGATGATAGCGTCAAGCGTGTCGGCGACGGAGAAGATGCGCGCGCCTAATGGAATCTCTGTTCCCTTGAGAGCGCGAGGATAGCCGGAGCCATCGAAGTGCTCCTGGTGCGAGTACACGATGTCGCAGGCTTCGGCCAGGAACGGAATTTTCTTGAGCATCTGGTAGCCGTGATAGCAATGCTCCTTCATGATGGCGCGTTCGGTGTCGTCGAGCTTTCCGGGTTTGCGAAGAATGTTGTCGGGGATCGCCATCTTGCCGATGTCGTGAAGAAAAGCGCCGCGGGCGATAACGAGAATCTGTTCGCGGGGCACGCCCATGGCACGCGCAATCGCAATGGTGAATGCGGTGACGCGGCGGGAGTGGCCTTCGGTTTCGGCATCTTTCAAGTCGAGCGCGTCGCCCAGAGCTTGCAGCGTGATGTCGTAGGAGCGCTCGAGATCAACATTGGCGAGCTTAAGCTCGTTGGTGCGGGCTTCGACTAGGGACTCCAAATTCATTTGGTAGTTGCGGTTTTCGGCTTTGAGGCGGCGATGTTCGAGAGCCCGGCCAACGGTGTTGAGCAACTGTTCACGCTCAAATGGCTTGAGAAGATAGTCGTGCGCGCCGTTGCGGATGGCGGCCAGCGCAACGGAAATGTCGTGAACGGCCGTGACCATCACGACCGGCATGTCGGGAAATCTTTCCTTGGTGCGCTCGAGCAGGCCGATGCCATCGAGATCGGCCATCATGAGATCCGAGAGCATGAGTTCAAATACTTCGCCGGAGTTCAGCAGGGCAAGAGCTTCCATGCCGGAACTGGCCTGCTTCCAGCTATAGCCGGCGGCAGCCAGAATGGCGCAGACGATTTCGCGGATGGCTTCTTCGTCGTCGACTACGAGAATTCGGTCGGGCATGGTTGTCTTCGTGATAGCGGTTTCAGAATGACTGCTCTGGATACTATCGGCGATTTTACGCCTGATGTTAGGTTCCGAAAGTAACCACTCAGGTCCGGAAAGCGCATCGATAACGGGGCAGAGCGTGATATTCAGAAGCAGGGCACTGTTACGCCTGGATAAGGTAGCGAGCCAAACGCGCGATTAATGCGTCGCAAAAAACGCGACGCTTCGCGCGGCTCGCCCAGATTCCTCACTGCGCGAAGAACGCTTGTTCGGAATGACAACGCGAAAATGAACGAATCTCTCTGGTCTTTTTGGAATACCGCACAGCCTGCGCTTGCCGGACTTAAAGCCGGCGAGTGGGTGGTGCTTTGCGTGCTGGGAGCGTCGTTGCTGGTGCTGTCGGCGCTGCGGGAGCGTTACCTATTTGTTTGGACTGCAGGATGGGCTCTGTTGGCGGGTTCGCGACTGGTGGGCCTGCACGGGGCTGGGATGCGGATTCCGGCGCGGTATGGTCCGGCAGTGGAGCAGGCGACGTTTGTGGTTGCGATCGGGTTGTTGGCGGGCGCGGTGTTGGTGTACATCCGGATGCGGGATTTGCTGGCGCCGCTGGCTGCGATTACCGTAATCGTCGCGGGATTTGCCGTGGCGCGCGTGCTGCAGTGGCCGGATTCGCTGCCCTTGCGAGTGGCGCTTGAAGTTTCGTATCGAATCATTTTGTTGACTGCGGCCGTGGCTCTGCTACGGGCGCGACGTGGACGTTGGGAGTTGGGAGCGTGGTTGCTGGCAGCATGTCTGCTGGCCCAGCATTTGAGTTGGTTGCCGTTCACGAGCGAAATTCCTTCCAAGATTTTTGTTACGGCAGATGTCTTGCTGGGACTGAGCATGCTGCTGATTGTTTTCGGGGAAGCGCGCGCGCGTGGCCGGAGATTGAAAGTGCTGCGAGCGTTGACCGAGAGTATTGTGCTGGCTCAACAGCAGGGCGGCATGATGGAAGATGCGCTGGGAGAATTGCGGAGGCTGACGCGGAGCAAAGCTGCGTGGTTCCGCTTGATTGAGGGCGGAAACCTGGTGGCCACGCATGCGGTGGGAGTCTCGCAGGACTTTTTGCGAGAGGCGAGTTGTGCCGACTTGAGTGAGAGTGTGTCGCGGATGCTGGAGCGCGGCAAGCCAGTCACAGCGTGGAGAAATCTAGCTGGTTCAGAAGATTCGGAACTGCTGAAAGCGGAAAAGCTGCGTTATGTAGTGATGGTTCCGGTGCTCGGGAAAAAGTCGCCGATTGGATTGCTGGTCTTGGGAAGTTCTGGCACAAGAAAGCTGACGGGCGAGGAACTTGAGTTTCTGGAAACTTACGGCCGGCAGTTGGGAATCGCGATCGAGAATTTCCGTTTGCTGGAGCAGGCCCTACGCTCGCAACGGCAATGGCGAAATACGTTTGATTCAGTGCATGACATTATCCTGGCGCACGATGCGGATTTCCGCATCATCAAGGCCAATCAGACTTTGCTGGAGCAAATCGAGTTAGCATCGGCAGATGTGATCGGCAGCACCTGCGAATCAGTATTGCCGCACCGGCTGGGCGAGTGGACGGGATGCCCTTACTGCGCGCGGGGAGGCGAGGAAATCAGCGAAGGGGCGGATCCTTGCTTCGGGGGATTTTCTGTGGTCTCCACTTCTTCTTATGCGGAGCAGGGAAGCAAGCAGAAGGGGACGATCCACATTGTTCGCGATATTACGGAGCGGCGGTCGGCGGAAGAAAAATACCGGCTGCTGTTCGAGCAAGTGCAAGAAGGCGTGTATGTGGCCACGCCCGGCGGACGATTGCTCGATTGCAACGACGCGTTTGTGCATCTGCTGGGATATGAGAAGCGGGAAGAATTGCTGCCGCTGAATCTGGACGAAGATATTCGAGTGGATGCGGGGCAGCGGGAGGCTTTCCGCAGGGAGATTGACCAGCAAAATTATGTGCGCAACTTTGAAGTGACGATGCGGCGCAAGAATGGAACACTGCTGCTGGCGGCCGAGAGCAGCTTTGCCACGCGGGATGCGGCGGGAAAGATCGAACGCTTTCAAGGCTTCGTTCTGGATGTCACGGAGAAGCGGCGCGCGGAAGATGAGATGCGCCGGCGTAATCGCGAACTGAATGCGCTGAATGCGATGGCAGTGGTTGCGACGCAGTCATTCGATCTGGATGAAATTCTGAATCTGACGTTGCGGCAGGTGGTGTCGTTGTTCGGGGCGGAGAGTGGAGCGGTGTACCTTTCGGATTCGGATGCTCCGACGTACCGGAGGCGAGCGGCCTGGGGACCGCGCAGCCGCGACAAGTCTCGTCCGGCCGAGATCAGTTTCGCGGAAGGATTTGGCGATCTGGTGATGCGGTCGCGCGCTGAGGTGATTACGGCGGAATATCTGCCGCATCTGAAGGGAGCCGTCGCGGAATTTATCCGGTCTGACAGCGACGGTGCTTGGATCTGGGTGCTGTTCTGGGGCAAGGATAGTCCGATCGGCATGATGGGGTTGCGCAGCCAGGCGGAATATGAATATTCGAGTGGAGAAGAGAATTTGATGGTGGCGATCAGCCGGCAACTGGCCACCACAATTGAAAAAGTTCGGTTGTATGAAGAAACCTGCAAGGCCTACGAAGATTTGCGGCGCACGCAAGAGCAACTGTTGCAGAGCGAGAAGATGTCTGCCGTGGGGCAGTTGATTGCGGGCGTGGCCCATGAGTTGAACAATCCGCTGACCGCGATTCTGGGCTATGCACAGTTGCTGGAAAGCGAAGGGTTGAACGAGCGCGCGCAAGATTATGTGGGCAAGATGTTTAAGCAGGCGCAGCGCACCCACCGCGTGGTGCAGAATTTGCTTTCGTTCGCGCGGCAGAGAAAGCCGGAGCGGTCTGAGGTGGACATTCGAAAAGTATTGGAAGAGACGCTGGCTCTGCGCGACTACGATCTGAAGATCAACAAGATCGTCGTGGAAAAAGATCTGGGGGCGGAGGCGGCGATGGTGGTGGCCGACCCGCACCAATTAGAGCAAGTGTTTTTGAACATCATCAACAATGCGGTGGACGCCGTGCTGGAAGCGGGACGGCCGGGGAAGTTGAAGATTCGGGTTTATTGCGAGAAGGGCGTGGTGTGCACGCAATTTGCTGACGATGGCCCGGGCATCAAAGACCCCAAGAGAATTTTCGATCCGTTCTACACTACGAAAAATGTTGGCAAGGGAACCGGGCTGGGGCTGAGTATCTGCTACGGCATTGTGAAGGAACACGGCGGCGATATCACCGCGCACAATGCTGCTGAGGGCGGAGCAGTGATTGAAGTGCGGTTGCCGATGGCTGTGGCGCAAGGTGCGGCTGCGGAGGCGGCGCCGGTTGTTCCGGCAAAGCGTGAAGGCGCGATTCAAGGGCGCGTGCTGCTGGTTGAGGAAGAAGAAGCAGTACTGGAGTTCGAGCGCGACGTACTGATTGGCGCAGGAGCCAACGTGGTGACGGCTACGCGCAGCGAAGATGTGAAGACGCGGTTGCTCTCTGAGCCGTTCGATGCCGTGATCATGAGCGGCAAGATGCCGGCCGACTGGAACGCGAAGGAGGCTTACGCGTGGCTTAAGGAACATTGCCCTGACATGGCAGGGCACGTGCTGTTTACGTTCTCTCATGGCGTGGCGCAAGGGGATGAGCGGGCGTTCCTGCAAGAGAACAATGTGCCTTTCCTGGTGAAACCTTTCGAAGTGGCGGAACTGATTTCGCAGGCGAGACGGTTACTGCAAAAGGCGCATGCTGCTGCGGCTGCGGCGGGTTAAGAATTTTCCATTTCTTAAATTCATTCGGCATTGTCTTCCCGAGCGCAGCGAGGGATCTTGGTTCTTGCCGGCGACAGCAGTGTTGCCTCCGCAGGCGAACACCAGGATCCCTCGCTTCGCTCGGGATGACAAGTTTTAATGTCGCTAGGGATGACATTTTTTATTAATTTCATCACAGCTGTGCGCGCAGGCTCTTCACCAATTGGCGAAGGGCTTTTTCATTGCGGCGATACCAGCGCCATTGTCCCTGCTTGACGGCCTCGACCAATCCTGCTTTGGTGAGGATGGTCATGTGGTGAGAGATGGTTGGTTGGGAGAGACGCACGCGTTCTTCGATGTCGCCGGCGCAGAGGCCGTTTTTTCCTGCGACGAGGGCGCTGGTGGAAACTGCTCGTTGTTTGAGAGCTGCGAGGATGCGGCGGCGCGTGGGATCGGCGATGGCATGGAGTGAGTGGTCGAGAGTGGGCGAGATGGTCATGGGATTACGAATAGCGGTTAAATCGATGGTTGTCAATATGTACGGCAAAAGCAAGAAGCAGGTTCCCTTCGGCTCAGCTCAGGGCAGGCTCTCACCGGGCTTGGCGCCCGGTTCGGAATGACAAGATCTCATGAGGATTGCTGGAAATTACAATCAGGCACGCTGGCGCGTGGCTCGCAGCCATTCGATGCGCGAGAATTCTAGATACCTTACGTCGCTCTCGGGCACGGAACAGTTGGATTGGTTCAGGTGCGTAGCCAACGTGCCGCCGCGGATCCAGTAGCCGGTTTCGTCCTGCTTGAGGATGGTTGAGTCGAGCGGGTCCATGCCGTGCAGCTTGAAGATGACACGGCGGTTGAACAAGGGGTCAAGCTTCATAGAGCGTTTCGCTTTTTTGACTGACTACTTTTTCAGGATCGGGCTGTATCCGTCATTGATGAGCCGGGAGCGCATGCCTTCTGCATCTTTAATGTCGGTGAAGGGACCGACCTGCACGCGGAAGAGCTTGTCGGTGGCGGAGTTGGCGGCTACGAACGCGGGATATTGTTTTTTCTTAAGGGCTGCGACCAGCGCTTCGGCGTCATCCTGTTTGCTGACGGCGGCGACCTGCACGAAATATCCGACAGTGGGAACCGGAGTCATAGGGTCGGGTGCGGCGGCCGTTTGCGAGGTCTGCGATTGCGTAGCAGGGGTTGATGTAGCGGGCGCTTGTGCGGCGGTAGCAGGAGCAGCGGATTCGGTGTTCGCTGTGGCGGGAGTCAGTTGGGCATTGGCGTCCTTCTGCTCGACCGCTTTGTAAAAAGTCATTGGTGGTGCGGGTTGCGTGGATGCTGAGCCGGCGGGCTTGGGGCCGGTGGTGGTCGCGGGCAGCGGAGTTGTACCGGCGCTTACGAGCGCGGCGTCTGACTTGCGGCCCAGCGTGTAGCCTAGCGCGAAAAATACGGCGCAAATTATGACCAGGCCGAAGAAGAGGCCTAGAAGTTTCGTGGTTCCTAACGTGATTTCAGTGTCTTGTGAATCCAACGGTGTACCTCGGGGGCTAAAGCCCACATCGATCGTGACGATTTACGCGGCGCTAAAGCGCCGCTCTTCCACATGTCGAACCGCGCTAAAGCGCCGCTCTTCCGCGTGACTCAGCGCCGACTCGTCCTGCTCCACTCAGAATTTTCATGCCGCGGCTTTGTCGTCGCCTTTGCTCAGCAGTTTCTGCAGGCCTGAGAAAAAGTCGACGGGGACGGGAAAGATCACCGTGGTATTTTTCTCGACGCCGATTTCGGTCAAGGTTTGCAGATAGCGAAGCTGTACGCTGACCGGTTCGGTGGCCAGGAGATGGGCCGCGTCTACTAGGCGTTGCGCGGCCGAGAACTCGCCTTCCGCATGAATAATCTTCGAGCGCTTTTCGCGCTCAGCTTCGGCCTGCTTGGCCATGGCGCGCAGCATCGATTCCGGCATATCGACTTGCTTCACTTCGACGTTCGTCACCTTCACGCCCCAGGGTGAAGTGTGCTGGTCGAGAATGCTTTGCAGGCGCAGGTTAATTTTTTCGCGGTGCGCGAGCAGTTCGTCGAGTTCCTGTTCGCCGAGCACGGAGCGCAGCGTGGTCTGAGCAAACTGCGATGTCTGATAGACGTAGTTGGAAACTTCAACCACTGCCTTATTCGGATCGATCACGCGCAGAAAGATGACGGCATTCACTTTGAGCGTGACGTTGTCGCGGGTGATGATGTCTTGCGGAGGAACTTCGAGCGCTTCCTGGCGCAGCGAGACTCGCACCAGACGGTCCATTGGAGCAAGAACCAAGATAACTCCAGGTCCCTTCGCTCTCGGGTACAAGTGGCCGAACCGAAAAATCACGCCACGCTCGTACTCGGCCAAGATCTTGATGGAGCTTAAGAAATACAGAGCGACGATGATAGCGGCAATGCCGAAGAATCCGAGCCCAAAGACTTCCATTCTTACCTCCGCGCCTGGAGTGAACAACACTCCTACTGCGGATTGTAGCCCAGAGAACAACCAAGGGCAGGGAATTCGGCTGCAGCTGGTTGCTTGTGCTGGTGCGTGGGTTCATCTAGGGGCGGCTAGAATGGGCGCGGGTTGGGACGATGCGAGCGGCTCGACCTGAAGCAGGAGCCCGTCGACCCTGCGAACGATTACGGACTGACCGGCGGATAAGTCCGAGGATGAAACGGCGTCCCAGAGCTCGCCGTGAACGAATATCTTTCCGCGCGGGGAAAGCGCGGTTTGGGCGATGCCGGTTTCGCCCACCAGTCCTTCTCTACCGGTTACAACCTTGTTTCGCCTAGCTTTGATAGCCAGAGTCATGAGGAATGCGGTGATCAATCCGAGTGGAATGCTGACGGCGAGCGCAGTCAGCAGGTGTACGCGCATTTCCGGGATGGGCGAATCGACGAGAAGCAATCCTCCAAGAGTGAGCAGCGCGATGCCGCCGACCGTGAGGACGCCGTGGCTGGCAAACTTGGCTTCGGCGCCGAAGAGTGCGAATGCGGCGAGAATCAGGCCCAGCGCGGCAAAGCGCGTGGGCAAAAGATTCAGGGCGAAGGCCGCGATCAGGATGAATACTACGCCGACGGTTCCGGGAACGACTGCGCCGGGATGATTGAACTCCGCATAAAGTGCGAGCGCGCCGATGGCGAGCAGGATGAAAGCGAGGTTCGGATCCATCAGGTAGTTGAGAATTTGTTCTTTGATGGTCATGCCGAAGGGTGCGATCGGCTGGCCTGAAAGTTTGAGGGTAACTTCCTGGCCGTTGAAGCGCTTGAAACTTTTGCCATCCATCTGGCGGAAGAGATCTTCTTCGCTGGAAGCGATGTAGTCGATCAAATGCTGCGCGAGGGCTTCCTGGTCGGTGAACGACTTGGATTCGCGGACGGCGCTCTCGGCGAGTTCAACATTGCGGCCGCGGCGAGAAACGACGGAACGCATGAGGGCCGCGGCATCATTTTCGATTTTCTGCTTCATCTCATCGTCGGTCTTGACTTGATTTGGGCCGAAGAGCAGCACGGGATGCGCCGCTCCGGCATTGGTTCCCGGAGCCATGGCCGCAACATCGGCTGCTTCCAGAATAAAGATTCCGGCCGAGCCGGCGCGGCTGCCGCTGGGCGCGACATAGAGAATGACGGGAACTTGCGAACCTGTAATCTTCTCGATTATGTGGCGCGTTGATTCAACCAAGCCGCCGGGAGTATTGATCTCGATCAATACAGCTTGATCGTTGCGGCGCTGAGCTTCGTCGATGGCGCGGGCGATGTATTCCTCGGTTATGGGCTGAATGGTGTCGTTGACGACGATCTTGAGAACTTCGGCGCAGGAGATCGAGCTGAGAACGAGAGTTGCAACCAGGCTGAGAAGAATTCGCGAGAGTGAAACGCTTTTCATTGGTCGCCTACCGCTTGCAACAATATTTTTACTCTTATTTGTGACTGACGGCGGACATTTCTTCTGTCTCGCCAACGCCGGGATTTCCGCGGGGTGCGGCATTCCAGCCGGGAAGACTGGTGCTGCCGGTGATGAGGCGCGCGCCGCGCTCGTAGGTGAAATACGACCATGCCCATTGGATGAAAACGAGCACGCGGTTTTGGAATCCGATCAGAAAAAGAATGTGGATGAAGAGCCAGGCTAGCCATGCGAGGAATCCGGAGATGTGAATCTTGCCGAATTGTGCGATTGCGGCGGAGCGGCCTATCGTGGCTAGGCTGCCTTTGTCGTGGTAGTGGAATCGAGAGTTGAGGTCAAAACCCCCGCCCCCTCGCACAGAACGCGAGAAGGACGGGGCACCCGATTCGATTTCTCTTTTAACCAGTTTAGCTACGAAGGTGCCCTCTTGCATTGCTACCGGCGCTACGCCCGGTAACAGTTTGCCGGATGCGTCGTTTAGTGCAGCCAGATCTCCGATGACGAAAACTTCGGGGTGGTTCGGCAGGCTGAGATCTGGATTGACGAGCACGCGTCCTGCGCGGTCGACTGGGACGCCTAGCTTTTTTCCCAGCGGTGACGCGGCTACGCCTGCGGCCCAGAGGATCACGGCCGCGTTCATCTTCATTTGTATTTGTTTTGTTTCGCCGGGGCTTGTTCCACCTACGGTGCTGCGCATGGAAATTACGCCGGGCTCGATCCCTGTGACCGTGGTTGAAGTGAGCACTTCGACTCCGAGGCGATTTAGTTGGTGCAGCGCGCTGCGCGAAAGGTCCTCGGGATATGCGGGGAGCACATGCGGGCCGCCTTCGATAAGGTGAATGCGGCTGCGGCTGGGATCGATGGTGCGGAAATCGTGGGCGAGGGCGTGGCGGCAGATTTCTGCTAGGGTTCCGGCGAGTTCGACCCCGGTAGGGCCGGCGCCGACTACCGCGAAGTTCAACGGGTCGTTTTCGCTGTTACTGCCATTGCCTTCCGCGGCGGCCCGGCGTTCGGCGAGTTCGAAGGCGAGAAGAACGCGGCGGCGGATTTCGAGCGCGTCCTCGATGGTCTTGAGGCCGGGGGCGAGAGCTTGCCATTCGTCGTGGCCGAAGTAGGCGTGGCTGGCGCCGGCGGCGACGATGAGAGAGTCGTAGGGAATCTCCTGAACTGCTTGCTGCGCATGGCTTGGTGCATCGCTCTGCGAATCATTTTGGACAGCGGTTTGCACTACGCGGCGTTCGAGGTCGAAGCCGGTGACTTCAGCCAGCAGCACTTCGATATTTTTGTGACGGTGCAGGATCGAACGAATTGGGGCGGCGATTTCTCCGGGTGAAAGACCGGCAGTTGCCACCTGGTAGAGCAATGGCTGAAAGGTGTGATGATTTTTTCGATCGATGACGGTGATACTTACGGGCGCGCTGGCCAGCGCCTGGGCCGCGGTCAGGCCACCGAACCCCGATCCCACGATTACGACGCGATGTGCGGTTTGATCTGAGATGTTGGCGTTCATTTTTTAACGATCTTTTTCTTGACGAACCGTTTTCTTGCCTGTCGTTTTCTTGCCGATCAGGCTTCTCCTCTATAAGATTCAGCGCGATGGCAATTGGGTCCATAAGATCGGCGGAATCGAATCCGGCTGCCGTGCGGGGGCTGTTGCCGTCGATCGCCGATTTGTTGTTTGTGGCGTTGCTGGCGCTGCTGGCTTTCACCGGCTTGTCCGTTCGGTTGCTGGGCGATGCCGGAATCGGCTGGCACATTCGCACCGGGCAATTGATTTTGGCGTCGCATGAGATTCCGCGGGTTGATCCGTTTTCATCGATGGCCGGGCAGCCCTGGTTTGCCTGGGAGTGGCTTTATGACGTGGTCGTCGGTTGGCTGGATCGCGCGGCCGGGTTGAACGGAGTGGTGCTGCTCACGGCTTTGATTATTGCGGGGTTGTTCGCCTGGACTTTTCGGCTGATGCTGCGACGGGGCACTAATGTTTTGGTTGCGCTAGTGCTGGTGCTGCTAGCGGTTTCGGCGGCGATGATTCATTTTCAGGCGCGTCCGCATGTGGTGAGCTGGTTGTTCACAGTGGCTTGGTTCTGGGTTCTGGAGTCCGGCGAGAAAAACCGTGCGGGCGCTCATTCCGATTCTTTGTCTTCTGCTTCTGCTTCTTCGCGATCGTGGCCGCTCTGGGCTTTGCCGCTGCTGATGGTGGTTTGGGTGAATGTGCATGGCGGATTTCTGATTGGATTTGTCCTACTCGGGATTTACTGGGTCGATGCCGTATGGCAGTGGTTCAGTCAGAAGGAGGATCGGTTCGAGAGTGCTCTCCAGAAAATCCGGATGGGGCGGCGCGTTCGCAATCTGACTATCGCCGGCATTTTGAGCGCGGTGGCAACGTTGGTGAATCCTTATGGTTTTAAGTTGCACATTCACATTTATCAATATCTTACGAATAGTTTTCTGATGGACCACATTGACGAGTTTCAGTCTCCGAATTTTCATTATGTGGCGCAGAAGTGTTTTGCGGGATTGTTGCTGCTGACGATGGTGGCGTTCGCGGCGAAGAGACGCAAGGTCTCGGCTAGCGATGGCCTGCTGGTGTTGTTCGCGGTGTACGCGGGGCTTTACGCATCACGAAACATTCCTGTCTCGTCGCTGCTGTTGATTCTGGTGATTGGGCCTTGGTTGTCGGATGGGATGGAGAGGCTTGCTGAAAGGGTCGCGTTCCGGCGCGGATTAGCCTTTACTCCGTTCCTTCAGCGAATGAAGGCGGTTGAGATAGGACTGCGGGGGCATCTTTGGCCGGCAGCGGTGATCGTGATGACCTGCTGGATCGCAGCGCATGGCGGCAAGATGGGCATTGAACAGTTGATGGACGCTCACTTTGACGCGAAGCGATTTCCGGCACGCGCGGTGGATTATCTCGAGAAGAACGGCATCGCCGGGCCAACGCTTAGTCCTGACTATTGGGGCGGGTATTTGATTTACCGGCTTTATCCGCGGGCGCGAGTGGTAGTTGATGATCGGCACGATTTTTATGGCGGAGAATTCTTAAAGTCTTACTTGAAGATGGTTCATGTCGAGCCGGGATGGGAGGATTTCCTTCGGCAGCACCCAGCAGGCTGCGTCGTCGTTCCCAAGGAATCCGCTTTGGCGAACATTCTTGCCGAAACCGCCGACTGGCGGCGAACCTACGCGGATGAAGCGGCGGTCGTGTTTGTACCTGTCTCGCGCTGAGGAAAAAAGAAGCATCCCCGAAGCGCCCCTGTCATGCGGCTGAAGTTGCAAAACTGTTCACATTGACAGGGCGGTAATTCCACGATATGTTCAGCGGCGCGGGGCCTACTACCGTGCATCGTTGGCACCCCAGAATGTCCTGCCATTCGGGGTAGCAAATCTTGCAGTAATTCTTCACTAAAGGACAATCCTGATGAATTGCATTCTCCCTGTTTCTCGCAATCTCGATTCTCGAAGTCTCGATTTTCGCAATCTCGATTCTCGCAGTCTGCGGTCTTGGTTTGCCTGCCTTGTAGTCCTGGGCTTCTGCATGACGGCGGTTGCCGTCCACGCCCAGGATGCTCCAACGGTCACGTTAACAAAGATCAGTGCCGACCCTTTCACGGTTGCTCCCGGACAGCACGCCACGGAAGTTGAGCCGCACGTGCTGGCTAACGGTTTGACCCAGGTGGCTGCCTTCCAGACGGGACGCATTGACCCGGGCGGCGCGACCGCGATTGGCTGGGCAACTTCTTCGAACGGCGGCACGAGTTGGACCCACGGATTTCTTCCCGGCCTTACGGTTGGAAACGGCAACGGGCCTTACAGCGCAGCCAGCGATCCCGCGGTGGCTTACGACGCCAAGCACGCCGTGTGGATGATCGCGACCTTGCCCATCTCAGACACCGCCGAGACTCCGGCTGTGGTGGTGAACCGGTCGACGGACGGCGGCTTTACGTGGAACGATCCAGTAAGCGTTGGCCCTAACGTGGTGAGTTCCGACAAGAATTGGATCGTTTGCGATAGCACATCGACCAGTCCGTATTACGGCAATTGTTATGTGGAATGGGACAATCCCGATCTTGGGGATCAGGTCATGATGAGCACCTCGACTGACGGGGGCTTGACCTGGTCGACGGGCATCAAGGCTGGGGGCGGCTTCTTCGGCATTGGCGGGCAGCCTCTGGTGCAGCCGAACGGCACCGTGATCGTGCCGATCGAAACCAGTGGGATTTCCTCCTACACCTCGACGAACGGAGGCACAAGCTGGAACGCTCCAGTGAGCGTCGCCAACATTCAATACCACACCGATGAGGGCGGAATTCGCAGCGGACCGCTGCCTTCGGCGGCGATCGACGGTGCAGGCACGGTCTACGTGGTGTGGGAGGATTGCCGCTTCCGCACGAGTTGCTCGACTAACGACCTGGTTTACAGCACATCGAGCGACGGCAGCACGTGGTCGGCGGTAGCGCGCGTTCCAATTGACCCGACAACCAGCACGGTCGATCATTTCATTCCGGGGATCGGTATTGATCCCACGACCTCCGGCGCAACCGCGCACGTTGCGATTCATTACTACTATTACTCGAAGAGCTCATGCACCAAGTCGACTTGCCAGCTTTATGTGGGATACGTTTCGTCCCACAATGGCGGCTCGACCTGGAACGCTCCTACCAAGCTAGCCGGACCGATGCAGCTGGGATGGTTGCCCAACTCGCAGAACGGCCTGATGGTGGGCGATTACATTGCCACGGTGTTCAGCAGCGGCGTGCCGCATGGAGTATTCGCGATAGCCGGAACGAAGTCGGGGACAAAGTTCAACGAGGCGATGTACACGGCGCAGGGACTGACCGTGCCTGAGACGGGGCCGCAGTTTTCTTCGGCGAAAGACAAGCCGCTGCATAACCTCTCCGATCCAATTGAGAAGGAGCGTCCTGAGAAGGGCATAGTGCCGCCTTCGAAGCGCGCTGCTAAAAAGAGCGCGAAATAGATCGTCTGAGTTCTTCTGAACTATTTAGCCGCCGATGCTGAATCGGCGGCTTTTTTGTTTTATCCGTTTCAGTCCGGGTGTCATCTATGCCATCGAATTTGTAACTCCTGCTAAACTTTCTCCGTGCCGCGCCTCACTCACCTTGAATGCACTCGCTGCGGCGAGCATTATCCCGCCGACCGTCCTCAAACCGTTTGCCCGAACGATGGTGGCATTCTCTATGCTCGCTACGAGCTGGCGAGCATTAAGAAAATATTTTCGCCGGCATCGCTGCTGCCGCTTGCTCCGACCATGTGGCGCTATGACGCGGTGCTGCCCGAAGCCGCGCCAGTTTCGCTCGGTGAGGGTTTCACTCCCATGCTGCCGAGCCGCGAGTATCCCAATGTCTTTATCAAAGATGAGGGGCTGAATCCAACGGGATCTTTCAAAGCTCGCGGGCTTTCCGCTGCGGTCACGATGGCCCGGCATTTTGGACTGAAGAAACTTGCCATCCCTTCCGCAGGAAATGCCGCTGGCGCCCTTGCCGCCTACGCTGCTGCCGCGAAAATCGAGGCGCACATCTTCATGCCGAAAGATGTGCCCATGGCGAACCGCATCGAGTGCGACTATTACGGAGCGCATGTGACTCTGGTCGATGGGCTGATCTCCGATTGCGCGCGCCGAGTCGCTGAGTTGAAGGCTTCGGAGTCCTGGAAAGAAGATGGATGGTTCGATGTTTCGACGACCAAAGAGCCTTACCGCGTCGAGGGCAAGAAGACCATGGGCTATGAAGTTGCCGAACAGCTTGGATGGAAACTTCCGCAGGGGATTATTTATCCGACGGGCGGCGGGGTCGGACTGCTTGGTATGTGGAAGGCCTTCGATGAGATGGAGGAACTGGGATTCATCGGCCCCGAGAGGCCGAATATGGTTTGTGTGCAATCTGCGGGATGCGCGCCGATTGCTAAAGCATGGGATGAAGGTAAGCAGGCTGCCGAAATGTGGCCGCACGCATCGACTCTGGCCTCTGGTCTGCGAGTGCCGAAACCTTACGGCGATTATCTGATTCTCGACATCCTGAAGAAAAGCGGAGGCGTTGCGATCGCTGTTTCAGACGCGGAGATTCTCGCTGCCACTCGGCACTGGGCGAAGGTGGAAGGCATCTTCGCGGCACCCGAAGGCGCTGCTTCGCTGGTCGCTTATCAGAAGTTGCTGGCCAGCGGATTCTTCACGGCCGACGACAACGTAGTGCTTTTCAACACCGGCTCGGGACTGAAATATCTGGACGTGCTCGATACGAAGGACATTGCTAAGGCGCCGACGGCCCGCGCTATCGCTGGAATTATTGGGCCGTATTAGAAGATAGCGTCGGCGCTTTCTTTGGGCGATTCAACGTCAGAGACTGGGAGGAAAGGCGATCATGGCATTCCTGCTAGCTTTTCTGCTTGGTTGCGTGGATGGGTTACGCTGCATGACAGCCCCGGCGGTTGTGTGCTGGGCGGCGCATCTCGGCTGGTTGCATTTCGCGGGAACGAAGTTTGCCTTCATTGATCATCCGTCCACGCTAATCGTGTTTACATTGCTGGCGATTGTTGAGTTGATCGTGGACAAGCTGCCGAACACTCCGGCGCGTACAGCACCGGTGGGCCTGATGGCGCGGATTGTCCTCGGAGGGGCAAGTGGTATGGCCCTTGGAATGGGGGCTGGAATATCAGTGTCTTTAGCAGGGGTGATCGCCTCGGTCGGTGCAGTGGTTGGGGCGTTTGCCGGATATAACATTCGTCACGCAGTTGTGTTGAAGGCGCATGTGCCAGCCCTGGTTGCGGCGATTGCCGAAGACGCCGTTGCAATCGCAGGCGGATTGCTCATCGTCTCGCACATTAGCTAGTGGCACACAAGAACGCCTTTACTTGCTGCTAGTCGCGGCAACCATCGCCGCCTTTGATGCTTCCGCGAATCTTCTCTGGAGCATTCGAGACAAGGGATATCCCAGCCTAGCCAGCGTCTTGTGTGGCCGCGAAAATGCGAGGATGATGTACCACACGTTATCTTCGGACCGGTCCCACTCGACTGTGAATCGTTCTTCGCCGCTCTCCGCATGTTCCGCCAACGTGCCACAGGCAAAGCCGTAGCGACAAACAGGGCCGTCCTCATCGACCACGTACACGATACGAGCGGCATTCAAGGAATGGAATCCGAAGTGCCGGACCAAAACCGCAACCGTTGCACCGACTTCGATCGGCGTGGCCGGCGAGTAAAGACGGACCCACGGGATATTGAATATTTGCCATTCACGGACCGCCTCTGTGGCTCGACGCCAGGTGCCCTCGCCCCTGCCGAGGAAAACACGATTGCGATCTACGTTGCACCCACTCGGCACGTTAATGTTGGAAGCACCAACCTCGGCATAGGAAAAGGGAGAATCCTGCTGCTGAGAAATAAATCTCCGAAGATCCTCTTCCGATGGTTCTTTCAGGCAAAACAAGAAATCCTCCGCATGCAATTTTTGGCGTGACGAGGATGTTAGGTCGCTGCGTCCCTTGCGGTCAATCACAGCCGAATCGTCGGCTACTCGGGGGATGGCATGGACGGACATTGATAAATCCTGAAGCTCATCCGGCTTTCCAAGAAAAGACAGTTTCGGAAGCGTAGTAAAATTCTAGCCACATCTCTAACATGACAACTACGACAGCTTCCGACCGTACAATTTCGCTCGACTCGATTCTGGCGGCCCGCCAGCGCGTTTATCAGGCAGCGGTGCGGACGCCGCTGGTTCGGTTGTATTACGACGATGCGCCCGCCGAGGTTTATCTCAAGCTCGAATCGTTTCAGCCGATCGGTTCGTTCAAACTGCGTGGAGCTTATAACGCGATCTCACTGCTGAGTCCGGAAGACCGCGCGAAAGGCGTATGGACGGTCAGTGCTGGCAATGCTGCGCAGGGCGTGGCTCTCGCCGCTCGGATTCTTAAAACACGCTGCGATGTTTTGGTGATGGATACGGCTCCGCAGGCGAAGCTCGACGCCATCAGGCGGTTGGGCGCGGGCATTCGGCAGGCGTCGATGGATGAATGTTGGACCGCGGTGATCGACCGGAAGCATCCTGCGTTTCAGGGAGTCTTTGTTCATCCCTTCGACGATGACAACTTTATCGCCGGCAATGCCACGTGCGGTCTGGAAATTCTGGAGGATTTGCCGGACGTCGCTGCGATCGTAGCGGGCTTCGGCGGCGGAGGCCTTAGTTGCGGAATCGCATCGGCGGTAGCCGCACTGAAACCGGAGGTGAAAGTCTTCGGTGCTGAACCAGAAACCGCGGCGCCGCTTCACCTATCATTTATCAAAGGTTCAGCGCAGAAATTTCCCGACTGGAAAACAAGTTTTGTGGACGGCTGCGGCGGCAAGTCAGTGTTGCCGAGCATGTGGACTCTGGCCAGCCGTCTGCTGACAGGCTCAATCGTGACCTCGCTCGAAGAAACCCGCAAAGCAATGACGATTGTTGCGGCGCGGAATCACCTGGTCTGTGAGGGCGCTGCCGCGTGCGCCGTCGCCGCCGGACTTAGCGGCAAAGCTGGAAGCGGCAAGATTGTGTGCGTCGTGAGCGGCGGGAACATTGATCTTGGCAAGTTTGCGGAGTTGGTTTCAACCCCGGCCTGAACGCTCGCGTAACAGACAGAATTAGCTGATTTGCTCGACCAGCATCTCTGTGCCGGCCTTGTCGTAGAACGTCATTGTCACAACGAGAAGAGATTATCTTTCAAGTCTTGTTCAGCCTTTGTGATGTTCTCGGGCCGGCCGAGATCGCGCCAATAATATTCATCGGCGCGGAAGGCGAGGATCTTCTCGCCCTGGGCAGCGAGGCGCACATAGGAGTTGATAATCGAAAACGAACCGTCTTCCGTCATCATGTCAAGCAGGCGAGGTGAAATCACGTGGATGCCGGAAAACGCCAGCATCTGCACCCGCTCAGCAGGTCGAACGACTTCAGGCTTTTGATCGCCGCCCGCGCGCCGCCCACACATCTGACCCTGACCGTCGAACAGAAGATAGCGGGAGGTTTCTCGTTCCTGCACTGCGAGCGTAGCGAGCGCCCGATTTTCGCTGTGATACCGTACCATCCGCTTCAAATCAATCGTGCTGATCACGTCGACATTATGCAGAATGAACGGTTCCTCCACTGGGCTTGCGTCATTGAGGAAGAACCAGGCAGCTCTTTTCAATCCGCCGCCAGTGTCGAGCAAGGCTTCTTCGCGCGAGACTTCGATGTACATGCCGAAGTTGTTGTTTGCTTTCAGATACTCGACGACCATGTCGGCATAGTGATGGACATTGATGATTACCTCGCCGACTCCAAACTTGTGCAAGCGGGAAAGCGTGATCTCGAGCAGCGTTCTTCCGCCTACTTCCACCAAAGCTTTCGGACGATTGTCCGTCAGCGGACGCAGGCGCGTGCCCAGTCCGGCAGCCAGAATCATGGCCTTCATTGTGCCGCAGTCTCCAGTTCGCGATGCTGCACCAGGACCTCTACTCCAGTTCGCCCGCGTAACTTTTTCGCTAATTGCTCCGCTAAATAAACGCTGCGATGCTGCCCGCCGGTGCAGCCGAATGAAACCATCAGGTTCTTAAATCCGCGCCGCCGATATTCGCTCACGCTCGCATCCACCAGCGACATCACGCTGGCCAGGAACTGGTGCACACTCTCCTGCTGATTCAGATAGTCGATCACGGGTGCGTCTCTTCCAGTGAGCGGCTTGAACCGCTCTTCACGTCCGGGATTTGGCAGGCTGCGGCCGTCAAAGACAAAGCCGCCGCCGTGACCGCTTTCATCTTTCGGGAGGCCACGGTGAAATGAAAAACTCGTGATCCGCACCGTCAGGTTCTCCGCTTCAGAGGCCAGGCCCTGAAGCTTCTCCGATGCCAGCATGCTGTTGAATGCTTCCATCAGCGTCGGCAGCGCGATCGGCAACTTCACGTTGTGCAGAAGCCACCGCAAGTTTTTCAGCGCGTAAGGCACGCTCTGCAGAAAATGGGCCTTGCGCTCGTAAAATCCGCGAAAGCCATAAGCTCCCAACGCCTGCAGAATGCGCACGTAAACATAGCTATAGTAGTGGTGCAGGAAAGTTTCGCGGCTCAGTTCAACGAAGCCGCCAACCTTCTCGATATAAAGATCGAGCAACTGCTGGCGCAGTTCCGGCGGCAGATCAGCCTTCGCGTCATACAAAAGCGAAGCGATGTCGTATTGGAGGGCGCCCTTGCGGCCGCCTTGATAATCGACGAAGAACGGCTGCCCGTTTTTTAGCAAAATGTTTCTGGACTGGAAATCGCGATAGAGGAAATAGTCGCAGTTGGCGGTCAGAAGAAAATTAGTCAGGCTGTCGAAATCGTCTTCCAGAGCTTGTTCATTAAATGGGATTCCGGCTAGCCTGAGAAAATAATATTTGAAATAGTTCAGGTCCCAGGAAATGGACTGGCGATCGAAGCTTGCACGCGGATAGCAGACTTTGTAATTTAAATCGCGTCCGGCTTCGATCTGAAACCTCGGCAACTCGGCCACGACCTTGCGATAAGCATCCACCACTTGCGGCGCGATGTTCTCGCCGCTGCGATTCGTTGAGAGAAACTCAAAAAGCGTCGTGTCCCCCAGGTCTTCTTCGAGGTAGGCTCCCCGGCTTAAGTCTTCGCCGTAAATCTCAGGCACGGGCAGGCCGTGGCGGCGAAAGTGGCGGGAGAATTCCAGGAACGCGGCGTTCTCTTCGCGTACGTTATACAGAATTCCAATCGCGCTTTGTTGCGGGTTGGAAAGGCGAATGATGTTGCGTCCTGAGCCGCCGAGCTTGCCCTGGAGCGGCTTTATGTTTGTAGCCGGCGTGTGGAAGTGTTGCTCAAAAAGTTCTTGAAGAACGTCCATAAGTGGAAAACATTCCCGCGTAACGGGTGAAACGAGTCGAAAGTTAAAGATAACATCGACGCTCGATCCTCGCCCGACGGGCTGACTGATCGCAACCACTTGATAACCGTGGGCGCGATGCCTATGCTGAAGAAAGTATGACAGAGCGCCTTTACTACCAAGACTCGTTTCTCTATAACTTCGACGCTGAGGTCCGTGAGGTGGTCGAAACCCCGCGTCCCGCGGTCGTTCTCGACCGCACGGCTTTCTATCCGACCAGCGGGGGGCAGATTCACGATACGGGATGGTTGGTTCTTGGAAATGAAAAACATCGCGTCACCGAAATAGTCGACGCCGAGGACGGCCGCGTCGTTCATTATCTGGAAACTCCGCTGAAGGATGTGCAGCCGGGAACGCGCGTGCGCGGCGAAATCGACGCTTCGTGCCGGCGCGATCACATGCAGCAGCACTCGGCCCAGCACGTGCTCTCTGCTGCCTTCGTGCGGCTTTTCAATATGCCCACAGTTTCGTTCCACATGGCCGACGATTACTGCTCCCTCGATTTGCAGATCGGCGATCTCGACACGCCTGCGCTGAGCAAGGAGCAGGTGGAATCGGCGGAACGATTAGCGAATGAAATTGTGCTGGAGAACCGGGCGGTCGATATCCGGTTTGTCACTCGCGACGAGGCGGCGAACCTAGGCTTGCGCAAGCTTCCTCCCACGGAGCGCGACGAACTGCGCCTGATCGACATCCGCGACTTTGACCTGACTGCCTGCGGTGGCACGCATGTGAACGGCACTGGGCAGATTGGCGGCATCCTGCTGCGCAAGACTGAAAAAGTTCGGCAGGGATACCGCGTGGAATTTGTTGCCGGGCAGCGCGCCGTCGCGACCGCGCGCCGCGATTTCAGCACTCTGAGTGAAACTGCTGCGCTATTTTCCTCCCACATCTACGATGTGCCGCAGCAGGCCCGCAGGTCTTTGGACGAAATCAGGTCGCAGCGCAAGGAACTCGAGCAATCGTTGGAAGAATTGGCCGCAGCCCAAGCCGCGACTCTGCTGACGGAAACTCCCGAGAACGACGGTCGAAGGGTCGTGGTACGCACTTTTTCCGGACGCGATCTTAACTTCCTCAAACTGCTGGCCCAAAAGCTGACGCGACAGTCTGCTGTAATCGCGCTACTTGCTTCCGAGTCGCCGCAGCCTGCGCTCGTTTTCGCGCAATCTCCCGGCCAGCCCCATGACATGGGTAAGCTCCTGAAAGAAACGCTGGGAAAGCTTGGAGGACGCGGCGGCGGCAGCAAAGATCTTGCCCAAGGCGGGGCTCCGACGGCCCAAGGCCTGGACGCGGCCCTCGCTGCCGCCGCTCAGTCGCTTAGCCGCTAGGGTTTCGGCAGCTTCCTGCTATTTCTTTTTTCGGGGGTACGGAGTTGCGCTTGTGCCTTGCGTCCCTTTGGTCGTTCCTGGCGACTCGACGTTGGCGCAGCAGCGGAGGTTCTCGCGAGGGATGACCCTGTGGCCTGTTCGACTGCACGTAGCTCGTTTTGGAAGTCGGCCCGCTTTGCCATTCTGGTTGAGCGCTTACCCATGCGGTCCATCATGTCACAGGTCGCGGGCCTTTACCACGGGCGGGCATCGTGCGCCGTACAAAAAACAAAAGCCCCCACTGGACCAAAGTCCAATGAAGGCGCCACCAACTAACTTCCGAAAGTCTTACGCGATGCGACTGCGACGGCCGCCTTTTTCCCACCAGACTGCGGGATCTTCGGGCCGGTTGAGCATCTGCGATAGCTCTTTCTTGATTTCCACCAGGCGGTTGGCGCGCATTTCTACCGCCGACTGATCGATCTGGCTATCTGTGGTTTTGACTGCAGAGCGGGCGTTCATGTTCCGTAAATCCGTGATTTCCTGACGAAGGCTGGTGAGGTGTTCCAAGATATAGGGCATGTCTTTTATGATACCGCATAATTCTCGACCTGCCGCTTTATTAATCGCGTATTTGGGCCTAATTCCCATTTGAAGCCGTTCTCCCGAGGCTTGAGCGCATCCAACCTCCGGTTCCGGGCATCGAACAGGCGCCGAAGTTTTTGGATTGAGACAATCAAGCGAGGAGAACATTAGTTTATGGCCAAGAAAGACCGCAACGGAAAAGAAACTACTACCGAGCGAGGGGGCCTGAGCGCCCAGCCGCGCCTTCACCAGAGTGCTCCTGAGATTCAAGCGTATGGCACGGTTTCGCACATGCTGCCGCTCGACCTTGAAGAGCCGGTTCGCCTGGAAATGACCGAACAACTCAACTTATTGCTGGCCGACACCATGACCCTGCGCGATCTTTATAAGAAGTCGCATTGGCAGGTTGCGGGACCAACTTTTTATCAGCTACATCTGCTGTTCGATAAACATTACGGAGAACAATCGGAGATCGTCGATACGATCGCCGAGCGGATACAACTTCTGGGCGGAGTCTCGATTGCGATGGCTGCGGATGTGGCCGAGACTACGCGCATTCAGCGTCCGCCGAGGGGCAGGGAAGAAGTTCCAGTGCAGATTTCGCGGCTGCTGGATGCGCACCAGATTATTGTCAGCCATTGCAGGGAATTAGCGGAACGTGCGGACAAACTGGGCGACGCCGGCACTAACGATCTTGTCGTCAGCGATGTGCTGCGGGCCAATGAATTGCAAATCTGGTTCCTCAGCGAGCACCTGGTGGATGTGCCGTTGGTGCATGCTGAGCAGCCGCGGTTGCGTACGGCTGGGTAAATTGCCAAAGCACACGAGCAGGCTCGCCCGAGCCTGCTCGTCTTGTTTGTGCACTACTGCTTTAGTGCAATGCTGCTGGCGCATTACTTCGTTGTCACCGGCAAAACAGATAGATAATATTGAACTCCACGGCAAGTACCTCACAATCATGCAAGCTTCGATCGAGCAAATCCTCTCCAGCTATGACGATCGCGCGCCGCTGTCGCGGGCTGCAACGATTCCGGCCGCGTGGTACACCGATCCCCGCATCGCCGAACTGGAGCGCCTGAGCGTGTTCGGCAAGACTTGGCAACTAGTCGCTCGCACCGATCAGGTTCGGTCGGCGGGGGAGTTTGTTCGGGCTACCGTGGCCGGGGAACCTATCGTTGTAGTGCGCGGCAACGACGGCATTCTGCGCGGCTTTTACAATGTTTGCCGCCACCACGCGGCTGCAGTCGTAACCGAGCCTTGCGGCCAAGCTGCGCTGTTGCATTGTCCTTATCACGGATGGAACTACGGACTTGATGGTTCCCTGAAAGGGATGCCTGAGTTCGAGGGAGTGGAGAACTTTGACCGCGCACAGAACGGCCTGGTTCCGGTTCGCGTTGAAGCCTGGGAGTGCTTCGTCTTCGTCAATCTCGACGAACAGGCGGAGCCGCTTGCTGATTTTCTCGGCGGCCTTGTGGAGCGCGTGGCGCCTCTTGGCGTCAGCAAACTACATTACTTCGACCGCCGCACCTACAACATCAATTGCAACTGGAAAGTCTTTGTCGATAACTATCTCGATGGCGGCTACCATGTTCCACATCTGCACAAGGGACTGAATTCTGTTCTCGATTACAAGCAATACACGATCGAGAATGAAGATCGTTACTGCCTGCAATCGAGCCCCATGGTTGCATCCGCCGAGGACGCCGCGACCGGAGCTGCGCGCAAGGGAGACCGCGCCTGGTATTTCTGGCAGCATCCCAACCTGATGATCAACTGCTACGCGGGATATATGGATACAAATCTCGTGATCCCCGTCGACGTCGACCATTGCAGCGTGATCTTCGATTTTTATTTTGCGGACATCAGCGAAGCGAGCCGGAAATATAACGAGGAGTCGGTAAACGTTGGCAATCGCGTGCAGGAGGAAGATCTCGGTATCTGCGAAGACGTGCAGCGCGGGTTGAAATCGCGGGCTTACCGCGCTGGACGCCTTTCTGTGCGTCGCGAGGCCGGCGAACAGTTATTTCACCGCCTGCTCGCTGCCGATCTGAAGCGTGGCTTGGAGCAGTCATCGGTGGCTGCCGATTAGGCAAAGAAAAACTCACTCCTGTGCGTCGTGTTCGCGCCGCATTGCTCGAAGATCGATTCCCAAATGCTCGGCCTTCTTATATAGATGGCTTCGCTCAAGGCCCAGGGATTTCGCGGCGAGACTTACGTTCGAATGGCTGCGCTTCAACTCCGCCAGAATGACTTCACGCTCGAACGCGTCCACACGCTCGGCCAGCGCTCCTGACGAGAACGCAGAAGAGGCCGCAACGGCGGCGCTCCCGCCTTTCGGCAGCGCGGTCTCCACGGTCTCGATATCGACCTTACCATTGGTTGCCAGCAGCATCAGCCGTTCGACCATGTTGCGCAGCTCTCGCACATTTCCTGGCCAAGCCTGTGATTGCAAGGCCGTCATCGCATCTGGAGTGAACGGAACTGGCTTCCATCCGTTCTGCGCGCTGACTTGTTTGGAAAAATGTACGACGAGCGCCGGAATATCTTCGCGCCGCTCGCGCAATGGCGGCAGCACGAGCGGAAAAACGTAAATGCGGTGAAATAGGTCCTGGCGGAATTTATCTTCGCGCACGCGCGCTTCCAGGTCGCGATGCGTCGCCACCACCACGCGCACATTTACACCTACCGGTTTATCGCCGCCGATGCGCTCGACTTCTCCTTCTTCGAGCACGCGCAGCAGCTTGGCCTGCATGGCGAGGGGCATATCGCCAATCTCATCCAGAAAAATAGTGCCATGGTCGGCCTGCTCGAACTTGCCAATGTGGCGCCCAGCCGCGCCGGTGAACGATCCTTTCTCGTGACCGAAAAGTTCCGACTCGATCAGTTCCGCCGGAACGGCCGCGCAATTTAACGTAACGAACGCTCCTGCTGCGCGGGCGCTGCGCTCGTGAATGGTTCGCGCCACCAGTTCTTTCCCAGTGCCCGTTTCTCCCAGGATGCAAACTCGCGTTTCACTGGCCGCCACGCGATCCACTTGCGCCATGACACGCTGCATGGCTGCGCCTTGCCAAATGATTTCGTGTTTGCCCAGCCGCTGTTTCAGCTGCCGGTTTTCGCTTTCCAGTCGCCGCAGCTTCAGCGCGTTCTCTACCGTCAGCAAAAGTTTTTCCGTGGAGATTGGTTTCTCCAAAAAGTCCAGCGCGCCCAGTCGTGTTGCCCGCACTGCCGTTTCGATATCAGCCTGCCCTGACATCATCACAACCGGCGCCGTGACTCCCTGCGACTTCAATTCCTCGAGCAGCGCCAGACCGCCTTTGACGGGCATCACTATGTCGGAGAGGATCACGTCGAAGTTCTGCGCCTTCGCGAGTTCGAGTGCCTTGGCCGCGTTGTCGCACACTGTGGCCTCGTGCCCGGCTAGGCGGAACGCCCGCGCCAGCGATGCGAGCGTGTTCGCTTCATCGTCTACTATCAGCAGGTGTGCTTTCGTCGGCAAACATCCTCCACTTTCTGAAGCCCTTACGCGTTGCGCGCCGAGTTTCTCGGCAACTCGATCACAAAGTTTGTGCCGCGTCCCGGCTCACTCTGCACTCGGACTCTTCCCCCATGATCGCTAACTATGGACTGAACGATAGCCAGCCCGAGTCCGGTTCCATGCTGCTTGCTCGTGTAGTAAGGAGTAAAAATTCGCTCACATTCTTCCGGCGTCAACCCTGAACCTGTATCCGCAACTTCGATTAGCACCTTGCCGTCTTCATCCCGGGTGCGCAAGGTCAGCGTGCCGCCTTGCGGCATTGCGTCCATGGCATTCAGAACAAGATTTGAAATTGCCCGGTGCAGCAACTCGGCATCTGCCGACACCGGTGCCAAGTGCGGATCCAGTTGCAAGTCACAATTGATCTTCGCACGTCCAGGTGCTTCGAGTTGTGCCTGAAAAAGCTGCACCACTCCTCGAACCACTTCATTCACCTGCACACGCTGCAACTGCGGTTGTGGCATCTTGGAGAACTCACTGAATCGGCCGATAACCCCTTTCAGATTTGCGATCTCCGCCAACAGCGTTCGCGAACTTTCGCGAAATACTTCGTCGAACTGCTCCGGAGTCTGCTGCCGCGCCCGCACGAGATTCTCGACCGTAAGCTGCAGCGGAAACAGCGGATTCTTCAATTCGTGCGCCAGTCGCCGCGCTAACTCGCGCCAGGCCGCAACCCGCTCGGTCTGCAGCAGCCGTTCTCTTTGCCCCAGCAACTCAGTGGTCATTCGATTAAAGGAGTCGGCCAATTGCCCCAGCTCATCGTCACCCAATACATCGACTCGGACGTTCCAATTTCCGGCAGCAACTTCCTGTGCGGCGTGCGCCAACTGCTCGACAGGGCGTGTCACTCTTGCCGCGGCCCAACTGCTCAGGAGAATTGCCAGGAAAATTCCGCTGCCTCCCACAAGCAACGCCGCCGAGCGAATGTGACGCTTCAACTCGACATAAGTTCGACGCGAATTGCCGATCAGCAGAATAGCCAGCAGCGGACGATGTTTCTCCGCGCCCGCCCCCAGCAGCGGGACCGCATGAAACACTTCATCCTCGACCTGATCGTCCGACCAGTGCACTACTTCAGTCATCTCCTGGCCATACTTTCGGACTGCATCGATCAGGGGCTGCAGCTTCTCGGGTGACCGTGCTTTGTCAGAAGGTGTCGTGGAAGGATCAGTCAGTAAACTTCCCGCAAAATGATCACCGCGATTCTCGTATAGCAATGCCCGCATGCCCGCCGGCATATCCAGCCCGGCAAGAAAAGTTTTATCCAGACGGCGTCCGCCGATTACATAGAGAGGACGTTCTCCGACACGCGTCGCACGCACGGCAAACAATCCCAGTGCCGTTTGATCCTGCAGTTCCTCCTGTTTCAAAAATGCTCCGCGGTCAACCTCGGCAGGGAAGCTGCCAACTGCGTCGTCGGAATAGCCAAACTTGGCCGGCCACTGCGCCGAAGAAATGATTGTCCCTTCGCTTTCCACAAACTCGAGAAAGTCGAGATGATTATTCTCGGCGGTCGTTTTCGCCAGCTCGAAATACGGACCGGAATCCGCTTGCGGCCGGTTCAACTTCAATGCCATGCGGCTGGCTTCTTCCGACGTCGCAATCGCCTCTACCCGCCGCGCTACGTCTTCGCCCTGCCGGTTGAACTCGCGCCGAAACTGCGTCACCAGCGCCGCCGTTCTTTCGTCCTCGCTTCGATCGAAGGCGCGACGCGTCACTTCCGAGACCAGCAATGCCACCGCCGCCACTGACAGAAACACAGTCAGCGCGAACACGACCAGCAGTTTGCGGCGAAACGTCATCGCATTTCTTTTCCCGACCGGACTTGGCTCTGAACTATGCCAGGGAATCGTCTGCATGATATCTCACCCGAAGTTTCGCCGGTAAATGAAAGGCGCGGCTTTTCAGCCGCGCCGCACCACTAGTGGATAAATGAAACGTTGGCCACCATACACCGTTATCTTCGCTGTTCCGGCTGCTTGCCCTGGCTAGCCAAATCCATGCCTCGCAAAACATCGTTAGCGAAGAAGAATTTTCCATCCGCCGGAACCATCATGATCTGCAGCTTGTCCGACAGCCGTTCTGCCACGATTTTATTAATCAGCAGAGGATTGTCTCTCAAAATCGCCGCCTCGCTGTGCAGTCGTTCCGCGTCGGCGACGGCGGTGACGCGGATGCGATCCGCCTCGGCATCCGCCAGCAATCTGCGACGTTCGCCTTCGGCTTTGCTGTCCATCACTTTGGCCTGCGCCTCCGCATCGGCCAGCAGTTTCCTGCGTTCGCCTTCAGCCTTGCTGTCGATCTCTTTGGCCTGTGCTTCCGCCTCAGCGTTCTGGATGGTCGCTTCTTTCCGCGCCTGCGCCTCGAGCCGGCTCTGCTCGATCTGCTTCTGCTTTAGCGGTAAGGTGTATTGCATCGCGTCCGCCTCGCCTTTTGCCTGCAGCACGCGCACTTGAGCCTGGCCCTCGGCCTGTTTCACTTGCTGCACTTTTGCGGCTTCGGCCTCCAGTTCGGCAATTCGCACTTCCTTGCCTTTCAACTCCGTCTCTACGCCCATGCGATCGTTTTCCTGCTCTTTCAGCAGTAGGGCCTCAAGTCCTTTTGCGTATTCCGGCGGCAGTTGGATATCTCGCAGCATCACCTCTTTGACCACGATTCCATCGGCCGCCAGCTTCTGGGTAATCAGCCCCGCGGCCCGTTGCCGCACTTCTTCGCGCTTCGCAGAAAACACATCGCGCACCGTATAGTTGGGAACAATCTCGCGCCACACGCTAGCCACCGTAGGCGGAACGATTTCCTCTTCCACAGGACGCGGCAGATTTCCCTGAATGTAATCCAGTTTCTTCGCATCGAGCCGGTATCGCACAGTGATCGCGAGCCCCAACGTCAGACCCTCTTTGGCCTGCACATCGAGAAGTTGCGGCTTCTTGGGAAGACCGGTCGCAGTAGGCTTTCGATCTTCAGAACCGCCGGTAGTGAAGACTTGATCCCGCGTATCGAAAAGCGCTACGTCTTCTATCAGAGGCATCACCAGATGCGCTCCCGGGTACAGCGTTCCCGGCTCCGTTCCGCTCATCTGGCTCACGCGCACGCCGGCGGTGCCGCTTGGCACCACCACAATGCTGAACGCTATCAGCAGCGGTCCCCAAGCCAGCATCACAAGCGCCAGCGAAGTCCGCCAGCGAATCGCGACGGGCACGGCCTGGGCTGCGCCTCCCGGGGTTTCCAGCGCCCGCCGGTACAACATTTCGCGATACAAATCGTAGGTGAGAATGCATATGGCCGCGATCATCATCGACAGGCCGCCGGTAATCAGCAAATACCTCAGTGCCAGCATCGTAGTTCTCCTTTGCGCCTCAGTTCTTCTGCCCGGTTTTCAGCGGTGCCGTCTGCCGTACATTCATCCGGACGGGTTGCCGTGAAAAGAACAGCCGGAACACCTGACCGAAAATTAGTTCCTCCGCCAGCAATGCCACCGCCACCGAAAAAATCAGGCCCGCCACCACCGCCATGAACGTGATTAGCATTTGCATAATGTCCTCCCCAAGAAAAACTTCGATAGAAACCCGAAACCCAAGAGTTACTCGGCGATCTCCGCGGCTGTTCTCAGCGATCTCCGCGATAGTGCTTTGTCCTCATCCAACTACTGCCCACTCGTTTCAGCTGCCACGTCTGCCGTTGCCACTTGCACTCCGCCGAAGACCTCCGCAATCTCATCGTCGCGTTCGCCGCGAATCGATACCGCATCGCCCACCCTCAGCATCGCGAACAGCCGTTCCACGTCCCGATTCCTCAGCCGGATGCATCCATGCGACGCAGCCCGCCCAATCGAACCTGGCGCATTCGTCCCATGAATTCCGTATCCCTTCAGGTTCAGCCCGATCCATCGCGTGCCCACAGGGCTGTGCTCGCTCGCTGCCATCACCGTGCCTGCGTGGTAATAAGCGGGATTTGAAACTCGATTCACAATCTCAAACTCCCCGGTCGGGCTCGGACTCACCTCGGCGCCCACGGCCACCGGAAAGTACGCCAACACATTCCCGTCCTCCATCACCGCCAGCCTCCGGTCAGGAATGCTGACCAGCACGATCCGGCGCGCGCGCTGCCCCGCAGATTCTTTCGGGGCATTTTGCGACGAGGAATTCTGGGCAAGGCAGGAACCTGACATCGCCAATACAAGCACCGCAATTAGCCGTCGCGTCATCTGCCTGCTCGTTGTTATTTTGCTTGCTGGTTTCATCGCTCGCCTCCCGCGCATACCTATAGGGCAGGGCGAACACCAAACCTCGCGCGATTGAATCCAAATGAGTTAGCTGGAATTTTGCGGACCGCAGACTGGCCCTGCAGAGCACACCGTGTCAGCCGCGACACAAAGGGCGCGCATCCAGTTCAGTTGTTCGAGGGAAGACGGGGCGCAACGGACCTGCCGCCACAGGTTGGGAAAAGGGAGGTGGGGGGAGGGCCATCTTTTCCAGGATTTGAGGCGCCCGGCCCCTGCCGTCTGGGGTAACGGCTCTGTGGGGTTCTGTGGGTTGGAGCCGGGCGATCTTTAACTAATAATGCTCTAGTTCAATGGGGACATTCTGCCATGAGAGAACTCTCATTTCCGTGACCGCCGTCACTGTTCCGCGTGACCATTATCATAAATACAACTCGATGTTGTCTTGCTCTCGCATGTGCCGCTTGGCCGCGCCGCACACGGACTTGTGATCTCCGTCACCGACGCATACTCACTACGCACATATGCTGACTCCATCGAAACAAAAGATCGAACTTCATCTGGGAGATTTTCATATGGCTTACGTAATCACCGATTCCTGCATCAAAGATTCCGTCTGCGTTGATGTTTGCCCCACCGACTGCATTCATCCCAAGCAGGACGAGCCGGGCTTCGAGACGGCGACCCAATTCTTCGTCGATCCGGCCGAGTGCATTGACTGCGGCGCCTGCGTCCCAGCGTGCACTTCGGATTCAATTCTCGCGGTCGACGATGTTCCTGAGGACAAGAAGCGCTTTATCGAAGCTAACGCAGCCTATTTCAATTAAGCTTGCGCCTCTGGGCGCGCAAACCGGCGCAAGGTCTGGACTTACGAGTTCGGCTGTTGCGCCGGTTCTCATTTCACCGCGGAGACATAGAGGCGCGGAGAACCCCCCCGACACTTTTTCCTGATTCTTCTCGTTTCGTCCGCTGGTTTCTCAGTGTCTCCGTGCCTCCGTGGCGAAAGCTTTCGCCATTTGACTTCCCATTCCCGCACCGCTATTGTTGCCCGCATGAACGTAGTCAAAGCGACCCGCCAGTTCGAAGCATGGCTGGCGAAACGTACTCCGGTTGACCAGAAAGACCTTCGCCTGAAGCACGCCAACATGAAGGCTGACGTCTTCATGTTCCTCCGCGCCACTTATTATCGCTGGGCGCAAATCTGGCCTGAAGTCTGTCCTGAGCTGGCGCGCGCCCCGCATGTGCTTGCCGTGGGCGATCTTCACGTAGAAAATTTCGGAACCTGGCGCGACATCGAAGGCCGCCTGATCTGGGGCGTCAATGACTTCGACGAAGCGTGGCCCATGGCCTACACCATCGATCTGGTGCGTCTTGCAGTCAGCGCGCATTTAGCTGTCGAGGCCGGTCGTCTTCCACTTAAGCGAGAAGACATCTGCGGCACGATGCTAGAGGGCTACTGCGAAGCCATGCAGGAGAAAGGCTGCCCCTACGTCCTCGGAGAAAAACATGAGTGGCTGCGCAGAATCGCCGAAGGCGAACTCAGAGATCCGGTGCGCTTCTGGCAGAAGATTGACGCACTCCCTACTTTGAAAACTGAATGTCCAGTCAGCGCCATCGATGCTCTGCAGCACCTCATGCCCGCACCGGGCATTCCGTTTCGTCTCACTCACCGCACGGCCGGACTCGGTAGTCTTGGCCACTCGCGCTACGTAGCCATTGCCGATTGGCACGGTGGACGCATCGCCCGCGAAGCCAAGGCACTGGTTCCGTCTTCCTCGCACTGGGCTCAGACTCTTGATTCAAAGAAGAACGATGGTCCCACCGAAATTCTGTATCAGACCATCATCAACCGCGCCGTTCGGTGCCCAGATCCCTTCGTTCAACTGCGCGGACGCTGGATCGTGCGCCGTCTCGGTCCGCACTGCTCCCGCATCGAACTGGCATCGCTGCGCGCGCCCGATACCGAACTCCGTCTGCTGCACGCCATGGGTTGGGAAACCGCGAACATTCACCTCGGATCGCTGCCCGCCCGCAAACTCGTCCTCCGCCATCTCGCAAAACAGAAGCCCAGGTGGCTGCACCACGCCGCCGAAGCCATGCTCGATCCGGTTCGCTCTGATTGGGAAGTGTGGAAGAAGAAGGGCTTCGTTTGAAGGGCAGTGGTCGGTGATCAGTGGTCAGTGGCCAGTAAAACCCCTACGCTCTTGCTGACCGTTGACCACTGACCACTAGCCACTGACCACTGTTTTTATTCCATCGCCATCAACTGATCGAAAGGCGTTCGCAGTAAGAAGAATTCATTGATCGGACGGTCGTCCACCAGCGTAGACGTAGCTGGTGAGAGCGCAATCACGGCGTCGGAAGAAGACTCGTGAGAAAGAATCAGACTTAGTTGATCTTCCGCGGAGGCCGCCGGTCCCCATTCGATCATGTCGGAGGCTGATCGCGCCGGCATGCGTTCCACTAATTCTGCTGCGGTTCGCTTTGGAATGGGACGATCGCTTGCCAGGAAATGCCAGCCCCATCCTTGAATCCCAGGAAACACGCGCACGTAAGCAAAAGAATTCTTGATTGCTTTCGCCGCCGCCGCTTGCGTGGACGCATCAGCCTCGGGCAGCCATTGCTGCAGGATTCCGCCCGGCACCAACCGCTGCTTGGCAACCGCATAAAATTCCTGCGAATAAAGCAAGCTCGAGCCAGCCGTCTGCACGGGCGGCGGAGGGTCGACGAGAATTGCATCGTACTTGGCGGGCATTCGTTCGAGAAACCGCCGGCCATCGTCGATCACCACATGCGCCAATGGAGATTGAGTCACTTCGTCCGCATCCGCGTGATAGTAGCTGAAGAGTTTCGGCACGCTCGGCACCAGTTCGACGGCCGTGGTCGAAACATCCCATGTCAGCGCCGAGCGGAACGTGGTTCCCATGCCAAAACAAATAATCAGCACATCATGGGGTGTGTGATCCAGCGAGGACAGCGTGAGATGCGCCATCATCTTGGTGATGGGATTCAGCTTGGTCATCCCCATGCCATTCACCAGCAGTCGCCGGTCCATGCCTTCCCCCTCCGCAATTACGGTTGCGGTGGAATCGCGCAGAACTCTTCGAACCGGAAACTGAGTTTCAAAGTCCTTACTCGCCAGCAGCACACCGAGCGCCGCGAGGAGAATAGCGTAAGCTGCCGCCCGGCTGAATTTCTGCACGCTCGCCCCGCGCCCGGTAAAGGCCATGGCAAACCACGGCAGTGCCAGCAACAGCACTGACCAGCGCTCGCCCACCAGCGGCAGCAACAAAAATCCGCAGACCAGCGGACCCACGATGCACCCCACTACGTTGACCGCATAAGCTCGGCCCGCGCGATCTGGATCGCCTCCCGACCATCGGTCCACCAGCATGGGCGTGAGGAAGCCGATCATTCCGGCAAATGGCATCACGCCTATGAACACTCGCGCCACGAGATGTATTGGGACGCGCACGTCCGCAGTCAGAAGTGGTAGCACTGCCAGCAGAGACAGAGATATCCATGTCAGCCGGCTTTCGTGCTTTCGCGTGCGGCTCCAATAGCGATAAATCTGTGATCCTGTATACGTGGCCAGCAAATATGCCACCAGAATCATTCCAAACGAATAGACCACTGGCCCGATGTAAGGAGTGAACAGTCGAATCCAGATCAACTCCATCCCCATCGTGGCCAGTCCAGTGGTGAACAGAAGAATCAGTACACCTCGATTGCTCTCGATGGCGCCCGCGGTCGCCGGAGACGCACTCGAAGAAGATGAGTTAGAAGTACGAGGCGGGGCCGTACGAGACACCAACGACACCACAAAAGCCGAAACCGCGATCAGCGCATTCAAAGCCGCGCCTATCAGCAGCGTGTGATGAAAGCCGTAAGGCTCGATAAGCAGCAACGGCAGAAATGAACCCAGCACCGCACCCAGCACATTTGCCAGATAAAGAAAACTGAAGGACCGCTGATCGCCCTGCTGCCGTTTGCGGATTGCGAACATCGCCACAGGAATTGTTCCGCCCATGCAGGCGCAAAACGGAATCATCGTCGCCCCCAGCCATAGCCCCGCGATCACGTAGTACGCGACCGACGAGACTGCCGCGCGATCCGCCAGACTCTCGAGCAAACGATGTCCCCAGACCAGTTCCGCCGGAACCACCAAAGCTGACAACCCGATCATCAGTTCCAGCAGCCCATACAGTCGCAGGGGAGGGAACTTGATGTGATCGCCACACCTGCGCACCAGCGCGCCCGCTAGCCACGACCCCAACCCAAGGCCAGCCATGAATACCGACAAAACGATCGAGGTCAGCGCCGTGGTCACTCCAAACTGCGCCATCGCCAGCCGCAGCCAGATGAGTTCGCACAGGACGCTGCAGAATCCCGAGACGAAGAAAAACCAGAAGAACCACCCCATTCTTGATCGCCCTCCCGAATGTGGACCTTTAAATGTAATTCATCTTGCCAATTTAGCCTCATCTACGGATTCAACCCGATTGATTTCTCCGCCTAAGCCAGACAGTCTAGAACTACTCTCCGTGCCGGAATTGGCCTTATGCTGTGCACCGCATAACGCTAATAATGCGGAGTCCGCTGTTATGCGGACTCCACACCATGGAATGCTGGGTTGGCGTCATGGAATGGCTCCCTTACTTCGCATAATTGTGGGAGCCTTCAGCAAAGCGATAAGCTGGTCTGTGGCCTTGAAGCGACCGGTGCGCAACTTTGGGGCAATCGCAGCTTCAAGAGTTTCCAGCTTCACGGTCGGGTCAGCGCGGGTATAGACCTCCGTCGTTTGCACGCTGGAATGGCCAAGCCAAAGGGAGACCTTCCGCAGGTCTTTGGTAGCTTGGAGGATTGTCATCGCGCAGGTGTGCCGCAGGACGTGTGGCGACACTCGCTTCGATGAAAGCGAAGCGCAACGCTTTTCTGCTGAACGGACGTGTTTCCTGAGGATGTATTCAAACCCGGCGCGAGTCATACATCCGTCGCGGGCATTGAGAAACAGTTCTGGAGCCAGAACCTCCCCTCGGACAGACAGCCAAGCTCGCACCGCCGACGCGGTCTCTTTCCACAGCGGAATGCAACGCTCTCTCCGGCCCTTGCCGTGAATCAACACGTTAGGCTCGGGTTGGAGTCTAACGTCAATGACGCGAACGCCCACCAGTTCTGACACTCGCAATCCACCGGCAAAACAGAGGTGCAACATGGCGCGATCACGAATACCGACCCGGCGTGCTGGATCAGGAGCATCCAAAATGGATTGCATCTCCTGCGCCGTTAGGTGCCGGACGAGACGCACGTCTGTCTTCTTGGTGGGAATCGACAGAATGCAGCGAATCTGTTCGAGGGCGGACGGCAGTCGATACTCGATGTACCGCATGAACGACTTGATCGCTGCCAACCGGATGTTTCTGGAACCAGCTCCGTTTCCTCGCGTCGCTTCCAGGTGATTCAGGAAGTCCACGATGAGCGGAGCATCTATATGTTCCACCTGCAACTGCGACGGCGTGATCTTTAGGCAGTTGCTCGCGTATTCAAAGAGAAGGCGGAAAGCGTGCGCGTAGGAGTCACATGTGTTCGGGCTGGCCTGACGCTCGACCGGCAACCGTTGTTGGAGGAAAGCTGCGATATGCGGCGCGATCGGAGTCATGACCTGCCTCCCATGAAGTAGCGTTGGGAGGATTCGGCAATGTTCCTCATCAGTTCGGGCGTCGCTTCCAGATACCAATACGTGTCCGCGATGTCGCTGTGGCCGAGGTAAGTTGAGAGCGCTAACATGTGCCGTGTGATTCGATCCCGATCATCGGGGCAGGTTTCCAGAGCTCTCACGGCAAAGGTGTGTCGCAACGCATGGATCGTGGGCCTCGGGAGACCCGGATGACGCGCAAGGCCGATCGTCTCTATAGTTCTGCGAAATGCAACGTAGGCGTCGTGCCGAAACAGCTTGTGTTTTCGCAAGCCAACGAACACGTGATCGTCGAAGGGGGCAAAGACGCGTCGCTTCGGCAGATAACGCTCCAAGGCAGCTTGTGTCGTCGCATGGAGCGGAAGCAATCGGCTTTTGCGGAATTTAGTATGTCGAATGACAAGACCATCCGCGGTGATGTCCTGCATCCGGAGATTGATTGCTTCCGACAGTCGCATGCCGGTACATGCTAATAGCCCGAAAAATGTGCTGTAGGTGAGACCGCGATACTCCGGATTAGGGTATCGCCCCACACCAGATGCGGCTTGGACGAGGCGCTGAACGTCTTCTCTCAAATAAATGTAAGGAGTGCGCCGCGGTCGGTCCTCGCTGCCGAACACAGGAGGCGGCACTTCGTGACGTTGGTCCTCCGCACGCAGGTACCGCGCCAATCGAATCACCAATCCAAGCCGTCTGGCTCGCGTGCGAACGGAGGGCGTTGATCCCGCCCACTTTATTGCTGTTTCAGAGCAGACATGGTGTTGGCCCGCTGCGTCGGAAAACGCTGCGAACCCTCGCAACAGGTTGCCTGACCACTTCATTCCGAATCCCATGGCCCGGCGTACAGCCAGATACGCTTGCACGTCTTGACTCAACATGCCTTCACCTCCGGCCACGGCTGCGCTACCTGGCGCAGCGTGATGACATCCACTTTGGCGTAAATCTCCGTAGTCGCGATGGAACGGTGGCGGAGCACACCAGCGATCTCCTGCAGGGACACTCCTTGCCGTAGCATAGAGCTGGCAACCGAGTGGCGGAGAATGTGAGCTGCCCCTCGCTTCGGGCAGTTGATGCCGGTGCGGCGCATCGCACGAGCAACGAGTATCGAAATCGCAGTGGAATCAGTGAAGGCCCCATACGGAGCCGATGATCGGACAAACACTGCATCAGTGTCAGCTTGGGGGCGATGGTCTTTGATGTAAGCCGCCAGCGCATCTCCAACCTCTTGGGTCAGTGGCAATACGGTTTGGCGGCGTCCCTTTCCTGAAACCCGGATCATCCCTTCTCTCCAATCGAGGTCGTCGAGCCGAAGCTGAACAATATCGCTCGCCCGAAGCCCCAGGCGTGCGAGCAAGAGAAGAATCGCTCGGT
>Ga0302179_10000103_pt1 | contig 73761 bp, 85 predicted proteins | sample I_Palsa_E3_1_FD_198788 | JGI IMG/M metagenome (GOLD analysis project Ga0302179, IMG submission 198788) | Peat permafrost microbial communities from Stordalen Mire near Abisko, Sweden - I_Palsa_E3_1 | ecosystem: Environmental > Terrestrial > Soil > Palsa > Peat permafrost | place: Sweden...
CGGCCACTTTCAGGGTGCTGTGGTTGGGCAGCTGGATGCCACCGGACCCCACTCGAATGCGAGACGTTTCGGCCGCCAGCCTCGCGATGAGGATTACGGGCGAGGCTCCGGCAATGGCAGTGGTATTATGATGCTCGGAAAGCCAATAGCGGGTATAACCCAGGCGATCGGCCAGCTTTGCCAGCTGGATGGTCTCCTGGAGAGCCGTCCGGGCGTCGCTGTTTTGGCGGATGGGGGTATGGAAATAACGGAAGAGACGTCAGTTTTGAAGCGGATGGATTTTATAACCATATCAGCAATTTTATATTTGCAGACCGGATTGCCAGTGTCTTTGGCGGCGACAGCATGCAGTTGGGTGCTCCTGTCTACAAATATACCGGTGATAATTCCGCCATACTTGCCGGGGTTACGGCGTATTTCAATGTCCACCCTTCTGACGCAAAATGGTTGGAGTGGAAAAATGGATTTACCTATATCTATTCTTTGCTGCCCGGACAAACCGATTCGACACAGCGGATACCTTTTACACCTGCCCCTCGTCTGACTTCGGCCATTAAATTAAAACCGTCAGACAAGGCCGGATCTGTTCTCAACAGCACTTACTTTCTCTTTGGATTAGAGCATGATTGGGTGCAGAATGAAATTTATAGCGCCTTGTACAATGAGCTGCCTTCTCTCGGGTATACGCTGTTCAATGCGGGTATAGGAACGAATTTTGTAAATCCTGTCACCAAACGGGTTGTCTGTTCGCTGATTATTAACTGTACAAACCTTTTCAATATTGCTTATATTGACCATACTTCCCGAACGCAATACTTTTGGGCATACAACAGCGTTGAAAATCCAACAAACTTTGGCGCGCAGGCTGCTGTCGTTACCCAGCGAAGCCAGGGAATTTACAATATGGGAAGGAATGTCGGCTTTAAAGTCATTTTCCCATTTGGCGGACATAAAGTTTCGGATGCAGAATTACACGGTACAGGATACTAGCACAAAAGCCCCGGAACATCGGTTCCGGGGCTTTGTTTATTTGGTATAATTTTTTAATTTTTCCCGTGGCCGCCGCCGTCTTCCGGCTTCTTGCAACAGGTGGGCAGGCGTTTGTAAGCGTCCGGTTCAGCCGTCACATCATCCGCGTCATAACCGCAATTGGCGATCAGCGCCTTGATATTTTCCACATTGGTCCGGGCCGTCAGATAGGTCACCGTCGTCGTTTTCTTTTTAAAATCTACGGTTGCCTTTACAATGCCTTCTTCATGGCTCATGTAGTTTTCGATCCGCGTCTTGCATTGGTCGCACTGTACCGTAGGGGTTTTTATGACTACGGTCAGTTTGCCGGGCTGCTGGGCCATGGTCGTCGCGGCGAAGCCAATCAGCAGCAGCATCATCAATTGTATTTTCTTCATATGTAATGGGATTTTACTGCTATAAAAATAAGAAATTATATCCGCCCGTCCTATACCCCTTTCCAGTTTGCGGGGTCTTCACTCCATTTTAACAAGATGGCTTCTTCTTCGGGGCTCACCAGCTTTTTGTCCAGTGCCAGGCTTATCAGGGTAGGGTAGTCGGACAGCGAGAGATAAGTCACTCCGGCTGTCTGAAAGGCGGCCCTGGCTGCGGGGAAGCCGTAGTTAAAGATCGATACCAGCCCGATCACTTCCAGCCCGGCCTGTCGCAGGACATCCACTACCTGCAGGCTGCTCTTACCTGTCGAAATCAGATCTTCCATCACGACTACCGGCCGGCCTTTTTCATAAAAACCTTCAATCTGTTGTCCCAGTCCGTGTTCCTTGGGCTTGGACCGGACATAGACATAGGGTAGTTTCAGCTGATCGGCTACCATGGCGCCCCAGGCGATGCCGGCGGTGGCAACACCGGCCAGCAGGCCCGCTTCGGGAAATTGGGCGAACACCACATTGCAAAGTTCGGACTTGATAAAATCACGGATATAAGGATGACCGAGCACTTTACGATTGTCGCAATAGATCGGGCTCGTCCAGCCGGAAGACCAGGTGAAGGGCTCTTTTACATTCAGGCGAATGGCCTGCGCTTGCAACAGTCTTTCGGCGACTGCCGCCTCATTGGTGGTAGTGATCTTTTCTGCCATGCTGCGAAAATAAGGAAAGTTTCGTCCTCCGGGCTTCGTATCTTAGAGCCCAATCCCTCCATTCCCATGTACATTAAACTCTACTTTAATGACAAGCCGCTGTTCCTCTGCGATGCGATGACGGATGAGATTCGGGTCTATGCGCATCATGACGATGCTGTCCTGATCGACGAATATTCGCATCCTGCGGTCAACGCTATGATCCACGAAATGCGCAGGGAAAAAGTGCATGCCGGAATTTTTATCCATCCCGACCTGGACGCTTTAAAAAAGGCATTTTGGAAAAAATTTATGCTTGTAAAGGCTGGGGGCGGCCTGGTGCAAAACGGGAAAAACGAGTACTTATTTATTTTACGCCGGGGGAAATGGGACTTGCCAAAGGGTAAGCTGGATCCCGGAGAAACGATAGAGCAATGCGCCATCCGTGAAGTAGGGGAGGAAACGGGTCTTCATAAGGTACAATTGGAGGCTCCCCTACTGATCACTTATCATACTTATGACGAGAACGGCCGGCATATCCTGAAAGAAACGCACTGGTATCGGATGACGGCCTCTCCGGATCAGGCCGTCGTCCCGCAACTGGAGGAGCAGATCACCGAATTGGTTTGGGCAGACAGGCAAAAAATAAGCGCCTTTGTAAAAAATACCTTTCCCTCCATCATCGATGTTCTTGCGGCGGGGGGCTTATCGCGAGGATAGCTACTGTAAGACGGCTGATGCAGACCAGCTTGTCGCGGTCGTCGGAGATGCGGATCTCCCAGACGTGCGTGGTCTTACCAAGGTGGATGGGCCTGGCAATACCGGTAACAAACCCCTCCCGGACGCCACGCAGGTGATTGGCATTGATCTCCAGACCCACGGCATTGTATGCGAGGCGGTCTACGACAAAGGCGGCGGCTACGCTACCCAGGGTTTCGGCGAGCGCAACGGACGCTCCGCCATGCAGGAGGCCATAGGGCTGTCTGGTGCGGTTATCCACCGGCATGCGGCCTTTTAGAAAGTCTTCTCCGACTTCGGTAAACTCGATACCGAGATGATCGCCCATGGTGTTTTTGCCCAGAGGCTGGAGCTGGGCGGCGGTCAGATCGGGCTCAAACCAAATAGACATATTGTTAAGGTATTGTGTTTATCGTCCACGGGAAGTCTTTAGCGATTTGGCCACCACTTCCGGCAGGAATTGCATGACATCGCCGCCGTTTTTCAGCACATCCCGCACCAGCGTCGATGCCACCGAAGTGTACTGTGGGAGACAGGTGAGGAAAATAGTCTCGATATTATTGTCGAGGCTACGGTTCATATCGGCGATCGCCTTTTCGTATTCAAAATCATTGACGTACCGGATACCCCTCAGGATAAAGCGGGCTCCCACCTGTTGGCAGCACCGTATCGTCAGGCCCTCATATACCACGGCCTCGACCTTTGGATTGTCTTTATAGATCTCCCGGATCCACTCCAGCCGCTGTTCCTCGGTGAACATGGGTTCCTTATTGGCATTACGCCCGATGCCGATAACCAATTTGTCGAACATGGGCAGCGAACGGTTGATGATATCCAGGTGGCCGATGGTGATCGGGTCAAAGGTCCCGGGAAAAAGGCCGATACGTGTTGAGCTCGGTTTCATAGACAATCGCTGTTTTATTAGGAAACACTTTAGTTGGAAGATCTCCCCGCCAGCAGATACAAAACGGCCATCCGAACAGCCACACCGTTTTCTACCTGGTGCAGGATCAGCGATTGCCTGCCATCTGCTACATCGCTGTCCAGTTCGACGCCGCGGTTGATCGGCCCGGGGTGCATGATCACGATCTCCTTGCTGAGGCTATCGAGCAACCGCCTGTTCACCCCATAGGCCAGACTGTATTCCCGCAGCGAAGAGAACAAAGGCTGGTTCTGCCGTTCCAGCTGGATACGCAGTACATTGGCCACATCGCACCATTCCAGGGCCCGGCGCAGGTTGTATTCCACCCGAACGTCAAAGGCCTCCCGGATATGAACGGGTATCAGTGTCGGCGGTCCGGCAATCGTCACTTCGGCGCCCATTTTCTTCAGGAGATAAATATTGCTCAGGGCTACACGCGAATGCATGATATCCCCGATGATGGCAACTTTTTTTCCTGCCAGGGCGCCCAGCTTTTCCCGGATGGAGAATGCGTCCAGCAACGCTTGTGTAGGGTGTTCGTTGATCCCGTCCCCCGCATTTACGATCGCGGCCGGAATATGTTTGGCCAGGAAATGCGGCGCTCCGCTGGCGCTGTGGCGCATCACCACCATATCCACCTTCATGGACAGGATATTGTTTACCGTGTCCAGCAGGGTCTCCCCTTTAGCGGCGGAGGAGCCGGAAGCGGTGAAATTAATGGTATCGGCCGACAATCTTTTTTCGGCGAGCTCAAAGGAAATCCGCGTCCTGGTCGAATTCTCGTAGAAAAGATTGACGATCGTCACGTCCCTTAAGGTGGGCACTTTCTTGATCGGACGCTGTAAAACTTCTTTAAATTGAGTGGCGGTATCTAAAATAAGCTGAATATCACCCGGTTGGAGATCTCTAATGCCAAGAAGATGTTTGGTACTCAGTTGCATTAGGAGGCGAAATTAGGGTAAAAATATAATATTAGCGCTCTTTTTGGCCACGCCTGCTGAAGCAGGCTGAACGGGGCTCATGTCTGCGGCCTGATAGGCCGCGACCGCTGTCCCGGCGGTCAGGCGGTCGGGCGGTCAGACAAGTGCTACTTCGTCCTTCCCATCTTTTTCCTTCCAATACACCTTCACTTTCTGGGTGAGCATGGAATCGATGGGTTTGCCGACATAATCGGCCTGGATCGGTAGCTGGCGGCTAAAGCGGCGGTCGATCAGTGCACAAAGTTCTACTTTTGCCGGTCGGCCAAAATCCAGCAAGGCATCCAGGGCTGCCCGGATCGTCCTTCCCGTCCATAGCACGTCATCGATCAGGACCACATTCCTGCCTTCCACGGAAAAGGGAATATCCGTCTGGTTCAGCTCGTGCAGACCTGTCCGTACATCATCCCGGTAAAAGGTGATGTCGAGCTTGCCGTAGTGGATCGCGCCAGGGGCTACCTGCGTTTTCAGCTGTTCGACGATCCGGTTGGAAAAATAAACCCCACGCGGCTGGATCCCGATCAATACGGTGTTCTCCAGGTCAAGGTGATTTTCCAGCAACTGCTGCGTCAGCCTTTGAATGGTAATGCCCAGCTGCTGCTCGTTCAGAATAGTCTTCAAAAAGAATATTTTTATAAAAATAGGCCACCTGCGGCGACTCTCAAAAAAAATCGGGCCGCCCCGACGACGAGTCTAATAAAAGAGGCCGCCTTGCGGCGACCTCTGACAAACTATTCTAACATTCTAAAAACAAAGCTCGTTATCTTATCGGTGCATTGAAAAGCGTGTACATTAAGCCGATCTGGAAAACGCCGTTATGGATGCTGCTGCTGCTGTTGCTACTGCCGCCCGCATTATCATTGCTGGCGATATTCGAGATACCCAGATTGTAACGGGCATCCACGGCCAGGGGTGTGGCGGGGATCTTAAACCCTATACCGAAAACCCAGGCGACATCAGCGGCGTTGAAGCTGTTCTTGTTGTCTTCGCTCCCGCCCTGGGCCTTTTCATTCGCGGTCATCAGGTAGCCGAACTGGGGGCCTGTTTCCAGGAAGAGGCCGGAAAAATGAGTATATTTCAACAGGATGGGAAAATTGATATAGTTTTCATGCTCTGTTACGGTGACATCGCTGACATCGGTTTTAAACCCCTGACCGGAATATACCAGTTCCGGCTGAATAGCAAAACCGTGACCGAGAGGCAGCCTAACATAAAAGCCGCCATTAAAGCCGGTCAGCGTGCTGGTGCTGATGCCATCCAGACCGTCGCCGCTGACATTGGAAAAATTTGCACCTGCTTTTATCCCGAATGCGAACTGGGCGTTAGCGGTTGCGAAGGAGATACCTGCCAGGATTAGTAATGCTAACTTTTTCATAAATTGATTTGGATTAAGTTTTTGTTACCGCACAAAGATAATCGCCCGATTGAAAAATGCGGCCTACGTAAAGGCCATTTTTTTATTGTGCAATGCCAAAAAGATGCGCAAATCGAGTTTGTGCATCTTTTATATCAATTAATTATAAATTATGTAATAATAATATATATTATGCCTCCGCATGGAACGGGTATCGGTAATCGGTAGGCGGTGCGAAGGTCTCCTTGATGGTCCTCGCGCTTAGCCAGCGGTACAGGTTCAGGATCGAGCCGGCCTTGTCATTGGTGCCGGAGGCGCGGGCGCCGCCGAATGGCTGCTGTCCTACCACTGCGCCGGTGGGCTTGTCGTTGATATAGAAGTTACCTGCGGCGTTCCGCAGTTTGTCTACGGCAAGTTCGACGGCATGACGGTCGCGGGAAATGATCGATCCGGTGAGCGCATAGGGGGATGTGTTGTTCACGAGCTCCAGGGTCTTTTCAAAATCCGCGGGTTGGTAGATATAGAGGGTCAGCACCGGTCCGAAAATTTCTTCGCACATGGTCACGAAGAGCGGGTCCTTTGCTTCTATCACTGTCGGCTGGACGAAATATCCCTTTGATTTATCACATTCCCCACCGACCCAGATCTCAGCTTTTGGGTCCTGCTTCGCTTTTTCTATATAGGATTGTATCTTGTTAAAGCTCCTTTCGTCGATCACCGCGTTGATAAAGTTGGAAAAATCTTCCACCGTTCCCATCTTAAAACTCTTCACTCCTTCGATCAGCTTTTGTTTAACGGCGGCCGCAAGGTTCGCCGGAATATAAGCCCGGGAGGCCGCCGAACATTTCTGTCCCTGGTATTCAAAGGCGCCGCGGAGCAGGGCCGTCGCCAGAACGTCCGGGTCGGCGCTTTCATGCGCCAGTACAAAGTCTTTGCCACCCGTTTCTCCTACGATGCGGGGGTAGCTGCGATAGTGGCTGATATTTTCGCCAATCGTTTTATACAGATGGTTGAAGGCTGCGGTAGAACCGGTAAAATGGAGCCCTGCAAAGTCGCGGTGGCTGAAACAGGACTTGCCCAGCACGGGCCCATCCACATAGATCAGGTTGATGACGCCGTCCGGCAGTCCGGCTTCTATCATGATGCGCATGAACAGCTGTGCGGCGAAGACCTGGGTGTAAGCGGGTTTCCAGACGACCACATTGCCGCAGAGCGCCGCCGAAGCGGGCAGGTTACCGGCGATAGCTGTAAAATTGAACGGGGTGATCGCCAGGACAAATCCTTCCAGCGGACGCCATTCCGTACGGTTATGTATACCCGGGCCGCTGACGGGCTGTGTCCGGTAGATCTCGCTCAGGAAATGGACATTCCACCGGAGGAAATCGATGAGTTCACAGGCGCTGTCGATCTCGGCCTGAAAAGCATTCTTGCTTTGCCCCAACATCGTTGTGCCATTGATATAGGGCCGGTACTTTGTAGCGAGCAGGTCGGCGGCTTTCAGAAAGATGCCGGCTCTGTTCTCCCAGCTTAGTGCGGCCCATTTCTCCTTTGCCTGCAGCGCTGCCTCGATGGCCTGCTGAACATGGCTCTCGTCGCCTTCATGAAAATAACCCAGCGTATGGGCCGTTTCATGCGGGGGGTGGAGCGCGATCTTTTTGCCGGTCCGCACTTCCCTGCTGCCGATATACATCGGGATATCGTGTTCGACGCTCTTTAGTTCTTTTAAGGCTTTTTTTAATGTCTCTTTTTCTTTACTGCCCGGACCATAATTCAATACCGGTTCGTTGGCCGGCGCCGGGTAATGGAAATATCCTAAGCTCATGGCTGTGATTTTTTTAGTTCGTAGTCGTTTCTTTTTCGTTCATCAGGTACGCTTTTATAAACCCGTCCAGTTCGCCGTCCATGATTGGCTGCACATTGCCCACCTCATAATCCGTCCTGTGATCTTTGATCATCTTATAGGGATGGAAAACGTATGACCGGATCTGTGATCCCCACTCGATCTTCTTCTTGGTGGAATTGGTCGCGTTCTTCAAGGCTTCCTGCTTGCGCAATTCTTCTTCGTATAGCCGGCTCTTCAGCATCTTTAGCGCCTTTTCCCGGTTCTCTCCCTGGGTGCGGGCCTGCTGGCATTCCACGATGATGCCGCTGGGCATATGCTTCAGGCGCACGGCAGTTTCCACTTTGTTCACATTCTGACCGCCCTTGCCGCCGCTCCGGTAGAACTCCCATTCCAGGTCAGCCGGGTTGATCTCGATCTCGATGCTGTCATCCACCAGCGGATAGACGAACACGGAAGCAAAGGAAGTGTGACGCCGCGCATTCGAATCAAAGGGTGAAATGCGTACCAGCCGGTGGACCCCGCTCTCCGCTTTCAGAAAGCCATAGGCAAACGGGCCTTCAAACTGTACCGTGGCGCTCTTGATGCCCGCGCCTTCCCCGTCCTGGAGGTCCAGTTCGGTAACGGACCAGCCTTGTTTTTCACCGTACATCCGGTACATCCGCAGCAGCATCTGCGCCCAGTCCTGGCTCTCCGTGCCGCCGGCGCCGGAATTGATCTGCAATACGGCCGGCAATTCATCCTCGGGCTGGTTGAGCGTGCTTTTGAATTCCACTTCTTCGATCAGCGTCAGGGCTTTTGTATAGGCCTCGCGCGTCTCTTCTTCGCTGGCTTCGCCGCCTTTCCAGAATTCGAACAGGACGGCAAAATCCTCTACGGCCGTCTCGACGGATTCGTATAGCTTCACCCAAAACTCGTTCAGCTTGATATTTTTCAGGATTTCCGTCGCCCGCTTGTTGTCGTCCCAGAAGCCCGGGCTTAGCGACAGCTGTTTTTCCTCATTGATCTTATATCGTCGGTTGTCGACGTCAAAGAAACCTCCTCAGGACCACGACCCGGTCCCTCATACTCTTGATCTGTTCTTGTGTCATATTTTTACCCTTTTAACTTGTTGATTATCAGTATTCATTTTTCCGATTTGACCAAACTTTCGAGAAACTTATTCACATTTTGAAGGGCAAAGGTAATGATTTAGAATACCGTTAAAACACCCAAATAAAAAACCCCACTAATATAGGGGGTCAATTTGAGCATAGATGAAATTCCGTTAATTTCTAATTAGCGTACTTAACAAGTGCTTGCCAGAACCTACCGCCATCACCCTGATTAACTCCCCCTAGCCGTTGCCAGCCTTGTTTCATATTTTTCACTACTGCGTCTACTAAGGCATCCCAAGTGTCTCCTGCTGCAATTGTATACTCAATAATCTTAAGCATAAAATTTAGCGTTTTAGGGTGAAAATCTAAGCTAATACTTTCAATCATACAACCGTTAAAACACCCATATCGTTTAGTTAAGGTCAAAATGGGTGTTTTCACGTGGCCAGACCCCGTTTTTTTTGGACCAATTGCATTGTGGTTTTATCCTTTTAATTCCGATTTATTAGCTATTTTTCGCTATAATAGGTTTACTTATGTTTAGTTTCCGGTGTTTGCTTTTAATCGTGACATGTCTATTTTCGATAATTGCTACTGGTCAAACTACCGTGCATTCGGTCGTTGATACATCACTTTATACGATCCTCAACTATGACTCAAGCGTCGAGATGGCTATGGATGAAAAATTCAACAAGGCAAAGCCGACAACATTATCGATTGCTGAAATAAATGGCATGGAGCGACTGATCGATAGTTCTTATGAGGATTACAATAAGCGTAATACGCACAGACAACTTGTTGCTCCTCTTTCCGCATACCGAAGACAATATGTGGCGGTGCTCAACTCTCAGGGACAAAAGGAGGTGTGGATCAATTTTTTTTGTTCTTCATTCAATTTGGATTGGAAGCATCATGTTCTAATAGTCGATGATGGCGGAGTCGGCTTCTTTCAATTACGGATAAATCTCTCAAACAGAAAGGTTGGCGAACTTATTCCCAACGGGGTCGCTTAATTGCTAGTTTACGACTACACGTCCTTATAGTTCATATAAAAATGTCTGGGTGGTTTCTTGGGTCTTGGGTTCTTCATCCCTGGTCGGACTATATCTGTATTGGCTTCCACCTGTTTATCAAAGACTTCGAGCGCCGATCGCACCATTCTTTTAAGGAACATTCCGATCAGGATCATCTTGGTTGACCAATAGGCGTACGTGCGGTTAATTTTACGTGGATGTTTGATTCGACCCTTCTTTTGGTGAGCCTTGTATTCTTTGACTACTCGTTCTTCTATAGGGAAGGCTAGCGCTGCACACAAGGTCATCATCATCGCCTTGGCGTAGATATCCTGTTTGACTGCAGTAGCCGTACGACCGCTAAAGGCTTCGACCTGGACACGGGCCTTGTACATCTTGTAACCTTCTTCTATCGCCCACCGGATCTTGTACAGCTCACCGAGTTCAGCTAGCTTGTATTTAGCTGTGTCCAACAGAGATGTACAAAGCACCTGCTGTTTACCATCCTCATCCAACACCTTGACTAGTCTGCATTTCACATTCTTTTTCATCGATGGGAACTGTTGCCGGTAGTGCTCAAAATCTCCATCCGGCACCTCCATCGTGATAGTGATATCCTGTTTACGGCTCTTTAAGAATTCTTTTACTGGCAACCAGTTCGGTTTCATCCGGACGATAAAATGGCTGCCCTTTGATTGAAGGATAGAAAATATATATCGGGCGGGATAACCCCGGTCCAGCAACAGGATATCATCTTTTTCCACCTTGTTCAGATGCCGCAAGAACAGCTGTAGTTCGCTGGCATCCATATGATCGGTCTGCACATCCAGCGTCAGATAGTTCACCGGATCATAGAGCATCGACAACAGGCACATGCTCTGCTTCTTTCCTCTTATCCGACCTCGACCCATTCCACGAGTTCCAAATTCTTCCCGGATGCTGGCATGGTCCGGCAGGTTCAGGAAACTTCCATCCACTGCCAACAGCTTGTGGCCGTGGTAGCCCAGGTAGTCCACCTTTTTATAAAAGTCACGCCAGATGATCTCATTGAGTTTCAGGAATGCTTCCGGCGACAGCTTTCTGCGCGACTGACTGAAGGCGCCTTTGGTAACCCGCCGAATGCTGAACGCTTCGTCCTCCGTCTCACGGAAGAAACTGTCCATCTCCCGTTGTAGTCCAGTCTTTCCCATCCTAAGTATGCTGATTATCAAATAACTGAATGGAAGCAGCCGATTCCTCGTGAAAGCCCCTTCCTGGCCGTTCGTGTGACGGCCTTTGAATTCAGTGTCATCATTGATATGGTAGATTAATTGTTTCGATAGCTTTTCCCGATAGTCTTGATTTGCTTTTCTACGAAAGGTTACCCCCTTCTTATATACCGAAATAAATTTACGGAGCCTCCTTCAATTGCAGGAGGTGTTTTCACCTTTTTTTGCTTAACTAAACGATATGGGTTAAAACACCCTTTTTTGAATCACAGCTACTGAATGTATTGCAGATTGTATATATTCCGGCAAAGTCATTTATATGAGACCTTCGGAGAAAGAATCCCTAGAAGTCGAAAAGTTGAAAGGGGAAATTGCGAAATTTAAAAGGGAAACAAGGATAAGCTATTGGGACAGGTGGAAGTTTTGGATAGGGTCAGTAGGCGTTCCTATTTCGGTCGCCGCATTAACATTTTATGCTGTTTACAAAACAGGCTACTTTAATGCATGGCAAAAGCAAAATGAAAATGCTCAGTTTAAATTTACTCAAGATACAACCGCGTTTAGGGTTATACGAGTCAATCTCCTAAAATCAAATGATTCATTAGTACATAAAGTTGATTCTTTAACTAAGCTTGAAAACAATTTACTGGCCCTAATATTGCACTACAAAGCACTGATTGCAGGCGGACTATCCAAAGATGAAAAAATAAACGCGCTGATCTCCGAAAATTCTAAATTACGTTCGAGTAATTTAAAGGTCACGAATGATTCTCTAATGACTGTGCTAGACAAATGCCGGGGTGATTTAGGGTTAGCAGGTGCAGATATTCAAAAAGAAATATATCAGAGATCTAAAGGAGAGGAATCGTTTAATTTTATAATTGCTGCCTATAAAGATTCCCTTCGTGACTTGAGACTGAGTATAAAAAACAATAAATAGAAAAACCCCCCGTAGAAACGGAGGGTAAAAAATAGAGAAAACGAAAACAGGTAATGACACCAACAGAAATAAGAGATCATCTTATCAGCTTCGGTATTTTAGGTTTTAATTTCTCAACAAAAAATGAGCTTATTTCAAATGCGTTCAAGTATTACGGAGATCGATTTACCCAGGATCAGATTTTAGATAAGTGTGAAAAGATTTGGAATAAGCATTTAAAAAACAGAGAAAATCAATAATTACTTTTTATTCCAAGTATGAACCAGGACAATAATTGAAATTATAACTGCGCCAACCGAAAGAATAAAACTCACAACCGGAATGATCCATTTGGTCCAAAATTCTGTGACGATAATCAGATCCTTTTGGTTCTCCGAATCATAGTGATCATCTCTATACGCCTCAATACCTTCGAGGGTTATACGAAGTGCATTATAAAATTCTGGATCAGATGAATTTAAATCTTTATTAGTATTTGCAAATCCATTTCTAATAAGGTCTCTAAAGCAGCTTTCGAGTGTAAGATCTGTAATTACCTTATTCGGGATCAATGAAGTTTTGGGTACAAAATGTATCGCTTTGTCACCGTGAGCATGTTCCAGATAATCTGTGTATAGCATTCCTAAAATTCTATGTGAAGAACTTCTTCTGAACATCCTAAAAGATAAACCCATAAGTAAGATTTGTTCCTAAGATACAAAAATTTATTAAAGAAAGTGAGCAGAAAAATGAGCGAAATTGTCCTTACCACTATTGAATTACTTGCAATGCGCTTTCCCAGACGAAAATCCAATTCCCAATTACCAGTCAATAACATAAAGGGCGAAGAGTGGAAACAATTAATTGATTACGTCCATGTATCAAATTTGGGAAGAGTCAAAAAGTCATTTCAGGATAAAAGAGGCAAAGAGATTGAACACCTTTACAGGACTCAGATTTATAACGGCCATTTATATGTTCAATATCAGGAATCTATTGATAGAAAATTTAGAAAGGTTGGCAGAATCATTTTAATGGCCTTTAAACCGCTTGAAAACTATAATGGGCAATACATACTCTTCAAAGATTGTAACCCGCTTAACTGCGCCCTGGATAATCTACAATGGGCATCATTACAAGAGATACACCAACATCTAAAAAATAACGGTCTAGGACACGGCAAACCAAAAAAGACCTATTTAATTCTCTGTATCAGAAGAAATGGTAAACCTGGTTGGCGAAGAGTGAATATATCTCCCAAGACCGTCAACCAAATAAGAAAGTTGTATAACGCTGGAATCTCACAGACAAAGATTGCAGAAATAACAGGGACAAAACAGAACGCTGTAAAGAATATAGTTAACGGAATTTTTCGTAAGGATGGATAACAGGGACAAAATAATTGCTGAATTATATCTTAGGTCAGATATTCACCAACTATGTATGAGACGCGGCAAGAATTGAGCAGATCAATTGAAAAGTGAAGCATTTCTCGAATTATGTGAATTACCGAAAGAAGAGTTTAATAAAAGGGTCGATGAAAAACGGTTAACTCGATGGCTCATTAGAACGATCATTAACATAAGCTATGAAAGCTCAAATTTTTCAAAGAATATAAAGGGAATTCGAAAGGGTATAAAGATTTACGACATTGATCAGATGAGCGACATTGTAGATCCAGAAACTTGTGAAATGCCAATCGAAAACGATTACTGCGAAGCTGATTTACTCAAAGGCGTTGACCACCTGGAATTTTTTCACAACGATATTATTAAGAATTACCTCAAGTACGGAAACAACATCAGGAAAACAGCGTGAGAAATGGGAATTAATCGAGAATACGTTGGTAAACTGGTTAAGGAAAGCAATAAACAAATCGAAGAGTACTTAAAACGTAGTATCGAGGGTAACTAATTTTTAATCACAGTATATCTGATTTTCGATAAATGATTGTTATTAATTACGGATATTATTACCTTTATTCCAACGAAATTGAAAATACTTTTACTGGAAAATTCTTTGTTGCCACAAAGCAACTAAATCCATAAAGTAAAATAGAAATGGACTAGTTTTGTTGAAACCTAAACTTCAAAACTATGTCAGATGTAAAGGACGAGGTAACTAAGGAGATTATGCGCTACAAGCCGGTTAAAATTCTTATAATTGGATTCTTAAGCCTTCTTTTGTTAGTTGCAATCTATAGTTTTATATATCATACTATAAGGTGTGTGAATGGAAAAAATGATTCCTTATTCTGGGGAATGCAGGAGTGTAAAGAGTGTGTTATTAAAAATATTGACTCAATTACCAAACACGATACTTTTAGGATCATTGAGCATGACACTTTTACGAAGACGGTTACAAGGATCAGTGGGGGAAGAGCTCAGAGTCCAACACCTTCAATTCAACAGAAAAATGATGCTGGTAATAACACAGTTTATCAAAATACCGGAACTAATAGTGGAATAATGGGGCCAAATGCAACACAGAATTTCTTTGGGCCTCCTCAGCCTCACCCTACGCCGGAGCTTGTAGAGCATATTAAGAAAAGATTTCCCAATCCGAAAGATGGCATTTGGTTAGTTTATGGATTTAGTAGCCCAATATCAAAGAAATTTGCAGAAGAGCTCGCGGACATGCTTCGACCAATAGGGTATTACGTTGAATTCGTAGTCGACGCGACACATTATACGAAGAAAGGTCTGTTTGTATGGCCGAACACTTTTGAGCTTGTTATTAACTTGGATTAAAAGTAGAAGCACAGGGTTATTGATCGTATAAGGAACAACGGTATCAAACTGTATAGGGTAATTCTCCTGGCGTTTTTTCACGTTAACATCATTTGGCCAAATTCCCGTCTCATCCCATTTCGGGATTAGTTAAATATCAAACTATCCGCCGCCTGCAACAGATCATTTATGATTCGTAGTCATAGGGCGCAATAGTGTACTGACCCCCTAAATGGCTGGACTAAATTATTAAATCAATTTAGTCACTTAAATTTAGGGTATTATGGAAAAACAACGCAGAAGCTTTCCTGTGGAACAAAAGCTTCAAATCATCCAGGAAGCTGATCAGCATGGGGTCACTCAGACTCTCCGTAAGCACAATCTTGCCCATTCTGTCTTTCTCCGATGGAAACATCAGTTTGATCAGGGCGGCTCGGCCTCCTTGAAACCACAGTACCGGAAAGTGGATCCCGAACTGAAAGCCTTGCAGGAGGAGAATGCCCGGCTGAAAAAGATCATTGGAAACCAGGCACTCGAACTGGAGTTCAAAACGGAGTTGTTAAAAAAAACGAGGCCTACGAGCGGAGACTCAAGGGCTCGTGAAAACATATTCCTTGCGGAGCATACCCCTTAGAAGCCTGTTGAAATGGGCTGGACTAGCCCCCAGCAGCTTTTATTACAAGCGCTCCGGCGGCCGAAAAGGGATAAAGCCCACTACTCATACCTTCACTATACACGGAGAACTGATGGACAACAAGATGGTCGTTCTACAAATAGAAAGGTCCTGCGCCAGGAATTCTGCTTCTACGGGTATAAGAACATGACAGCAGAGCTCCGGGACGTCGGCTGGATCATCAACCACAAAAAGGTCTACCGGCTCATGAAAGAAGCCAGGCTGCTGTATGGAGCACGGATCAGGCCGATTCCCTTTAAGCGGGATTTTATTCGGTTCAGGAGCCTCAAGCCAGAACGACCCCTGCAGTATTTGTCGATGGATATCAAATATGTTTACGTCCACGGGACGGGCAGAAACGTGCTCTTGTTGACGGTCATCGACATTTACAGCCGGAAAGTATTGATCTACCTGCTGCGGAGCCATATCAAAAAAGGCGATGTCTTATTGATGCTGTCGCTGATGTTGCTCGAATACAAAGCCGATGGCATGTCGATCAGAAATGACAATGGGTCCCAGTTCATTGCCCAGGCGGTCCGGACCTTTTTGAAAGAAAAACGGATCTACCAAGAGTTCTCCCATGTGGCTACGCCAGAGGATAACGCTTACATCGAAGCGTTCCACTCCAACCTCCAGCGGGAAGTGATCGACCGCCACGAATTTGACTCGATCTACCATGCACAAATGGTCCTTGATCGATATTACGACTGGTACAACGAAAAAAGAAGGCATGGCGCCCTCAAAAGGCAAGCCCCGAACTACGTGTTCAAAAATTATAATCCGGTCCCTTTTGAAAATGAAAAACTACTAACCTACCTTTAGAAAACTGTCCAGTTTATTGGGGGTCGATACAATAGCAACAAAAATTCAGTAAATTACCCTATGCTCCTCCACTATCTACGCGTCGCCTGGCGGTCGTTCCGTCGTCATACCTGGTACAGCCTGATCAATATCGCGTGTCTGGCGATCGGTCTTGCAGCCGTCATGACTATCCTGCTTTATATTCTGCACGAGCATAGCTATGACCAGTGGCATGCGAATGCGGGGCGCATCTTTGCGGTTTCGACCCGCTCTTCCTACGGCTCCACTACCTGGAACTCTTACCAATTGACTTACCTGGTAGGACCCGCCGCAACGTCTGCCGATCCAGGCGTGGAATCGATGGTCCGGGTCAGGTCTGCTGATGACGGTGTCGATCTGCAGAATCCGGCGTCGCCGGAAGCAAGGTTCAGGGAGACCAGGCAGTTTATTTATGCCGACAGCAACTTCTTTCGGTTCTTTAATTTCCGGTTGTTGCGGGGAAGCCCCGACAATGTCCTCGCCCGGCCGTTCAGCGTAGTGCTCACGCAGACGGCGGCAAAAAAATATTTTGGCAATGCTGACCCGGTCGGCAAAACGCTGATGCTGGACAAACAGTATCCGTTGAAGGTGACGGGCGTGGCGGCGGATATGCCTTCCAATACCAGCCTGAAGTTCGAGCTGGTCGCTTCGCTGTCGACCATGCGGGGGATGGATAAATTCAAACCGTACCTGGGGGTGCAGCAGCTGGAGAGCGGAAACTTCTCCACCTGGCTGCTGCTCCGGCGGCCAGATGACACCGCCCGGGTCGCACGGAATCTTTCTCAGGTGGCGAGGGTGGCCGTGGGAAAGAATCCCAAAAACCTTCTTGCCTACGGCCTGACGGAAAGCCATCAGTTCAGCCTCCTGCCGCTCGCCGATACGCATCTGAAAGCCTATGAAGGAAATAACGGCCAATACCTGACGGCGTTCTCCTGGGTGGCGGTGCTCATCCTGCTGCTCGCGCTGGTTAATTATATGAGCCTTGCCACAGCCCGGGCCGCCACGCGTGCGCGGGAGGTCGGTGTCCGCAAGGTCATCGGCGCCGGCAGGGCAAAGATCGCGGGCCAGTTCTATACTGAATCGGCCATGTATGCCGTGCTGGCTTTTGCCGCCGGGCTGCTGCTCTTCCTGGCTTTCCGGCCGGGATTCTGCCGAATGATGCAGCTTTCCATCGATGCCAGCTTTTTCGCCACGGCCAGAGTGATGGCAGCCTTTGCGGTCTTGCTGCTGGCGGTCATCGGAGTGGCCGGCAGCTATCCATCGCTCGTATTGTCTTCGTTCCGGCCGGTGATGGTGCTGTATGGCAAGCTCAGCCGTCAGCGGGGCGGCGAACGCATCCGAAAGGGTTTTCTTGTCTTTCAATTCACCCTCTCTATGGCGCTGATGACCTGCGCTTTCATTGTTGGTAAAGAGCTTTACTATATCCGGCACGCGGATACCGGTGTCGACCGGGAGAACGTTGTTCTATTGCCTTTTGGCAATACGATGCAGCATTATGGCGCCTATCTCAAAGAGATCGCCGCCATCCCGGGTATCCGGCAGGTAGCGACAACGCGATACAAGCTTTATCAGGGAACCTCCCTGGTCCAGTTGGTAAAGTTCCCCGGGAAAGCTACGCCGGAGCAGCTTATGTTCATGTATGCTGACAGCAATTTCATCCCCCTGCTCGGTTTGAAATGGAAAGAGAAGCCCGATCCGGCGCTTAGCTGGTTTGACAAGGATCACCTGGCCATCAACGAAGCCGCTGTGGACGCCTGGCATTGGAGCGGCCGGGCGACCGGAAATTCATTCAAGTTCGGGGAAAACAACGTTCGTGTGGCCGGCGTGCTAAAGGATTTTAACTTTTTCTCGCTTAATGTGGCCATCGCACCGCTGGGCATTCGGGTTACCCGCAAGGTGGAGGATGAATGGCAATCCGGGATCGACGGGGTACTCTATGCGAAGATCGCCCCCTATGTCAACACCCCCGCGCTGATCAATGCCGTCCATCGTGTCTATTCCCGCTATGACGACCAAACGCCTTTCGAATTTTCCTTTCTCGATGATGTGTTCAACAGCCAGTACCAGGAGGAAGATCGGCTGGCGGCCCTGATGGATATCTTTACCACGATCACGATCGTCATCGCCTGTCTGGGTCTATTCGCCCTGGCGACCTTCGCGGCGCAGCAACGCCTGAAGGAGATCGGCATTCGAAAGGTGCTGGGAGCTTCCGTCGCTTCGATCAGCGCGCTGCTGTCGCGCGATTTCCTGCGGCCGATCCTGCTGTCCGTCCTGATTGCCTCTCCGCTGGCCTGGTGGGTCATGTATCGCTGGTTGCAGAATTTTGCCTACCGGACGCCGATCAGCTGGTGGATATTTCCGGCGGTGGGTGGCGGATTGCTGCTGATTGCCCAGCTGACGGTCCTTTTCCGGACGGTGAAGGCTGCCAGGGCGAACCCCGTAGACAACCTGCGCACCGAATAAGGGGGAGGCCGCCGGCAGACCGCCAAAGTTGGGTATAAATTTACCCATCTGCCGGTTCCGTTCCTGATAAGTTTCCTTTAACGATTTTCGGCATTGTTCTTGAAAATATTTTGTTACTGTATTGTTCACTTAAAATTTATTATCATGAGTGCTCAGAAAGTTTTGATAGGCGCCTTAGCGGGCATTGTTGCAGGAGTCGCTATCGGGGTCCTCGTTGCTCCCGCCGAAGGCAGCGAGACGCGCCAGCGTATCGCGGACACTGCCGATTCGCTGAAGAGGAAACTTAGAAAGCTAAGAGGCATTACGTCCGATGAGCTGGACGAATTAAACGATATTTTTCAAAAAGAAACGGAGGGTTTGCGAGATGATGTTCGAACCCGCGTGCTTACGCTTATTAAAGCCGCCAAGGAGAAAGGTAACCACGTTAAGGAGGAGGCATTATCCTAGGTTGACCGGTCCTGGTTACCAGGTCGCCTGATGGTATGTAGTGCCCGCTGAAAAAGAGCCTGTCCAAGGGGCTCTTTTTTTATTAAATTGCGGCCTCACCAGACAGCGTTTACCTATGCCTATCGACCTTCGCTCCGATACCGTAACCCGTCCTACGCCTGCCATGCTCGATGCGATGATGCAAGCCAGGGTGGGAGATGATGTTTTTGGGGAAGACCCTTCCATCAACCAGCTGGAAAAAATGACTGCCGACCTTTTCGGCATGGAAGCCGCGCTTTACTGTCCCAGCGGTACGATGTCCAACCAGATCGCCATTAAATGTCATACGCAGCCGGGCGACGAGGTGATCTGCGAAAAAAATTCACATGTTTACATTTACGAAGGTGGCGGTATTGCCTTTAATTCGGGGTCGCAGGTCAGGGCCATCGATGGCAACCTGGGCCGTATCACAGCACAGCAGGTCTGCCAGGCTATCAATCCCGATGATGTTCACCGTGCCAGGACTTCCCTCGTTTCTCTGGAGAATACCTGCAATAGGGGAGGGGGTAGCTGCTATGATTTTGAAGAGATCCGAAAGATCCGGCAGGTCTGTACGGACCAGGGGTTGAAACTGCATCTGGACGGCGCCCGTCTTTTTAACGCGCTGGTAGCCACCGGCCAGACCGCCTGGTCCTACGGCCAGATTTTTGACAGCATCTCCATTTGCCTGAACAAAGGCCTGGGCTGCCCGATCGGCAGCATCCTGATAGGACCGGCTTCCTTTATCCGCCAGGGCCGGCGGGTACGTAAGGTTTTTGGGGGTGGGATGCGTCAGGCGGGATTTATGGCTGCCGCCGGTATCTATGCCCTGGAGCATCATATCGATCGCTTAGAGATCGACCATACCCATGCCCGCCGGATTGCCGTCGCCCTGGAGAAGAAAGCATTTGTACGGGAGATCATGCCTGTCGAAACCAATATAGTTATCTTCGGGGTGGACCCGGCCCTTCCGGCAAAAACCCTCGCGCTGGAGCTAAAGAAACTCGACATCCTGGCTATCGCTATTTCTCCCGGCCAGGTACGTTTTGTAACGCACCTGGATATCAGCCCGGAGATGGTGGAACAGACGGTAGCCGCCATTGAACAATTGTAGCTAACTTTAGTTATACTCATAAAAAACAACGATATGTTTCCGAAAGTAACACCGAAGGACACAAAAGCCTGGCAGCAATTACAAGCGCACTACGATACGGAAATAATGGGGATACATATGCGCTCTTTATTCAAGGCTGACTCGCAGCGGTTTTCCCGGTATTCTCTCAAGATGGACGAGATCCTCTTCGACTATTCAAAGAATATTGTAACTGACAAGACCCTGGAGCTGCTCCGGCAGCTAGCTGTCGAATGCAAGGTTAAAGAAGCCATCGAAGCCATGTTTAACGGTGAAAAGATCAACCAGACCGAAGACCGGTCCGTTCTTCACACCGCGCTGCGCAACCTCTCCGGCAACCCTGTCTACAGCGACGGAAAGGATGTTATGCCGGATGTACTCCGCGTCCTTGCCCAGATGAAGGTTTTTTGCGCGCGCATACATGGGGGTGAGTGGAAAGGATACTCCGGAAAAAAGATTAAATATATCGTCAATATCGGCATCGGCGGCAGTGACCTGGGTCCTGTCATGGTCACCGAGGCCCTCCGGCCTTATTGGGTAGCGGGGATACAGGCCCATTTTATTTCCAATGTCGACGGCACGCAGATTGTGGAAACGTTGAAGGAAGTCACTCCGGAAGAAACGCTATTCCTGATCGCCTCCAAAACGTTCACCACGCAGGAGACGATGACCAATGCCCATACGGCGCGCGATTGGTTTCTGAAATCCGCCAAAGACGAGTCGCAGGTCGCTAAACATTTTGTGGCGCTGTCCACTAATGAAAAGGAAGTAGTAAAATTCGGGATGGATAAGGCCAATATGTTTGAATTCTGGGATTGGGTTGGCGGCCGATACTCCCTTTGGAGTGCGATCGGTCTTTCCATTGCCCTGACCGTCGGCTATGATCATTTCGAAACGCTTTTGAAGGGCGCTCATCAAACCGATCTTCATTTCCGCACCACTCCCTTCGAGCAGAACATACCCGTTACGATGGCGCTTGTAGGCCTCTGGTATACCAATTTCTTTGGCTCGCAGACAGAAGCTATTTTACCTTACGACCAATATATGCACCGTTTTGCCGCCTATTTCCAACAGGGAAACATGGAAAGCAATGGCAAGAGCGTCGACCGTAACGGTCACCCGGTCGCCTGGTCCACCGGGCCAGTCGTCTGGGGCGAACCCGGTACCAATGGACAACATGCCTTCTATCAGCTGATCCACCAGGGCAGCATTCTCATCCCCTGCGACTTTATCGCTCCGGCCATCAGCCACAACCCGATCGGCGACCATCACGTCAAGCTGTTATCCAATTTCTTCGCTCAGACCCAGGCCCTGATGAATGGCAAGACCAGGGAAGAGCTGGAAGCGGAAAAAGTCCCTGCCGCGCTTATCCCTTATAAGAGCTTTAGCGGTAACAGGCCAACTAATTCGTTCTTAATCAAAGAAATAACCCCGTTTGCCTTGGGTGAGCTCATCGCCTTGTATGAACATAAGATCTTTGTTCAGGGGGTCATTTGGGACATCTTCACCTTTGACCAGTGGGGGGTAGAGCTGGGCAAGCAATTGGCCGGGAAGATCCTGCCGGAATTACAGAACAATGAAGAGATAAAATCCCATGATTCCTCCACCAATGGGCTGATCAATGCCTTTAAGGGAATGAGATAAAAGGCATCTGGCCATAAAAAAGGGCGGTGTAAAAACACCACCCGGCTTAGGTCTAACCATTGTTGCCATAAAAAACGATCACATTGGCAGTTACGGAAGGAGTCGAACCCTCGTAAAAGGTCTTGCGGACCTCCGCCTCACCACTCGGCCACGTAACTCATTTATCGATCCGGGGGCAAAATACATTGATTTAATTAGTCTACAAAATAAGTAGACTAATAAATTATTGATTAGCGGCTGTAGGGCTATAAAATAAATATTGATTGGGTTCGTTTTCCGTTAACTTTGCCCCCATCAAAAAATTACGGCAGGTCTACCATGGAATATAAAGACAGTTCGAAGCCTGAAACGGCAAAATCTGCAAGAATCGGTTCTCTTTCTCCCTATAAAGCCCTCAAAACAGCCTGTATGGCGTGCATCTGTTGCCTGGTCATCGTCAGCGCCTGCAACAATGGAAGTTCCCAGTCCTCCAAAACGGGCGGCTCGACGGCAAAAACCGCGGCCGCACCGGCAAAAGATACCGCTGCCTCTCCGCCCACTGTGCCTCTGGATACTGCCCTTTATAATAAACTCCTGGTCCATATGGCCAATGGCGACTCCTCCCATCGCTGGCCGGTGAAGACGGCTTATCCGAATCCCGGGGCTATTCTGCCGTTCAATCGGATCGTGGCCTTTTATGGTAACCTGTATTCCAAGAATATGGGGGTGCTGGGCGAATATCCCCCGAATGAAATGTTGCAGAAGCTTCAGGGTGAATGTAAGAAATGGCAGGCCGCCGATCCGACGATCCCGGTGCTGCCCTGCCTCCACTATATTGCCGTCACAGCGCAAGGGGCCCCCGGCAAAGATGGCAAATACCGCGCGCGGATGCCCTTCAAGCATATCGATTCGATATTGCATATGGCCGCCCGGATAAATGCCATCGTATTTCTGGACATTCAAGTCGGTTTCAGCAATGTCCAGACGGAGGTCCCCTTATTGGAGAAATACCTGAAAATGTCAAACGTCCATCTGGGCATTGATCCCGAATTCGCAATGTCCAAGTCAGGCAAACGGCCGGGCACGGTGATCGGCACTCTCGATGCCTCGGATGCCAATTGGTGCATCGGCTATCTCACGAAGCTGGCCAAGGCGAACAATATTCCGCCCAAGATCCTGATGTTCCATCGCTTCACGAAGAATATGCTCACCAATGCAAGACAAATCCACCCCACGCCGGAAGTCCAGTTCGTGCTGGACATGGACGGATGGGGCCCTGTCAGTCTCAAAACGGACAGCTATAGGGGTTATGTTGCCGACTTTCCGATCCAGTTCACTGGCTTCAAACTATTCTACAAGAACGACACCCGGAAACCGCGAGGAGTCAACATGAAGGAAACTCAGATGATGACTCCTGCTCAGGTCCTGTCGCTCAAGCCAGCACCCCTCTATATTCAGTATCAGTAGATTTTGTCACGGCAGCGGGGGAGACCAGCAGCCATCGGGGGTGATGGGTTGCCATGCCCGTGCGGGCCTTTTACAGGGACGGATCCCGTGAGGCAGCCTATTTCCCACCCAGCCAGCCTTGCCTGAACTGGGTTATTTCCGGTGTAAGCGGCAACCCGGCTGCTTCAAAAGTCTCCACGATCATCGCCGGATTTTCCCGGAGTACGATTTTGCTCGTTTTTTCTTCGTTGCGATGCAGATAACGGATACTGACCGAAGCCTCCGGATGCAACCGATCCAGGACGGTATTCAGATCTGTAAACGTTCTTATATCTTGATTGTCAATGGATAATATTTTGTCGTCCGCATCCAGCCCGGCTTCATACAATGGCGTCCCCCTCAGGGTGCCCGTCTCGATCTGAAGCCCCTCCCGCTCGGACAGGCGTGCGTTGCCGATCCAGGGTTTTCCTGCTTCTGCCTTCCGGAGCCGGAACCCGGCCTGTGCCAACAGTGGGGTATAGTCAATCGGTTCATGGCCGTAAATGTATTTTTCAAAATATTCCTGGGCAAATTTCTTATCCCCCGTCACGCCGGCCAATACTTCCTGCAAGCCCTGGACGGCATAGGGGATCTCTGGTTTCCCAAATTTTTTCCATGCTGCCGTCATCAGGTCATCCAGGGTCTTGTTGTATTTTCTTCTCAGCTCCAGATCCAGCGCCAGGGCTATCGACCCCCCATAAGGATAGTAGGAGGTAAAGATATTCGGGAAGTTTGTTTTGTCGACCGCCACGCCAGCATCCGTAAATACAGCCATCTCGCTGGCTTGTACCGGGGAATAGTATTTCGCCCCTGGCGTGTTTGTTTTGGTATCGATCAACTGCGCTACTGTCCGTTTGACATAATCGGTATCCTTCCCGATACCGGCGCGTAATACGAGCAGGGGGCCGTAATATTGGGTAAACCCTTCGGCAAACCACAGTTCATAGCTCATATTGCTTTTTTCAAAATTAAAAGGCTCCAGCGTTCTCGGCCGGATCCGCTTTACATTCCAGCAATGAAAAAATTCATGCGCAAAGACTCCCAGCATACGGTCTTCCCCGTGAAAAGCCGACCCGATGGAGATCATTGTGGAATTACGGTGTTCCATGCCGTCACCATGAACATAAGGGTTGATGCTGGCCAGGAAGGTATAGGCGCCATAATCATAGACCGGAACTTCTCCGTAGACGGCCTGTTCCTGGCGGACGATCCGCTGTACTTTTTCACTGAACGCGGTGAGATCCGCACTGTCCGCCGCCCCGTCCAAAGCGATCCGGAAGGCGTATTTTTTCCCATCGGGATTTTTCACTTCCCAGTTCCGGTAGCTAAGATTCCCGATCACGGTAGGGCAGTCCATAAAATATTGTAAGCCCCGGGCCAGAAATGTCCATGGATCGCTGGTAGGCTGCAATTGAGTGGCAATCGTCCAATGCCATTCTTCCGGCACATTGAAATGAATGGTGATCGGCACATTATCGACGCCTTTCAACCATAGGAATGCCGCCGGCATGTTCAGATGGATCCCTGCGGGATCGAGGCCTGCGTAAGTGCCGTCCGCATAATTACCATACAAGGTATATTGCAGCCGGATGTAAGCGCCGGCGTGGGGCACTTCGTAGACGTCCCCATCCAGGCGGTTGACGGTCATCGGTTTACTGTTTTGATCAAAGGCGACGATATCGTAAATATTTTTGCCGAATTCGTGCGTGGCATATCGGCCGGGGGAAGACCGGCTCATTCGGAATACCGCGGTGCGGGTGGGGATATCGGTGACGATCAGTTGGATCTGTGCTTCATGGTGAGCCAGGTTGGGAAAAGAAACGATATAGCTGACCCTTTGTGCATAGCTTGTCCGCAGCGCGCCAGCCATCAGGAAGAAAAGAAAATACTTTTTGATGCCCATATAAACAGTTAATAATTAGCCGAATATAGCCAATTTGCGGATTTCGGCCATGCCGCTTTTATATCGACTTGTAAAATTTCCATAAGTGCTATATATTTAAGGGCATTACGTAGCAATCCTTTTAAACATTTTAACCCCAAAAGTTAACCATTATGAAAAGAGTTTTTACCCTCTCGCTTGCCCTTGGTATGTCTATCGCCACCGGTTTTGCCTCCAGTGCCGTTTCTCCTGCGCCGCCCGCGCCGCTTATAAAGGCGACCGAGATGAGAATCCCGGTAGGTAATACCGGTAAGTTTATCAATCTGCAGGAACTGTCCACGATCAAAGTGGCCGATTTCGAAAAGATGACCGGCAAAAAAATGGGCTTGTTCCGGCGCATGGAGTTTAAGCTGGCTCAAAAACAAATTCGTCATTCCATCGACAAGGATGGCATGGTGAGCAACAAAAAGCTGGCAAAGTTGGCCCCCGGCTATTATGACGAGGACAAAAGCTTTCACTTTGGCGGATTTGCCCTGGGCTTTTTCCTGGGACTGATCGGCATCCTGATAGCTTATATTATCAATGATGACAATCACAGCAGGCGTGTCAGATGGGCATGGTATGGCTTTGGTATTTATGTCGTCATATTGCTGATAGCGATTGCAGCCACAGCAGGTTAAAAATTTTGGCCAAATGATGACCCGCGCCGCTGCCAAAGGCAGCGGCGTTATTTTGTGAGGAGGACTTTGCGGATGATGACGTAAGCAATGACGCACAGGAGGATCACGAGGAGGATGGCCAGGTAGGACCAGGGGGTTTCCTTCATCTGACGTTTCAGCCGGCGTTGTTTCTTTTTCACCACGCTTTTCTGTAGCGCAGCATTCAGCTCGTCCACATAGGTCTGGACATCCTTTTTATTGTCCATCCGCTGCAGGCCTTCTACAGCGTCGTTTAGAAAAGCATTGTCGGCCATCGATCGTTCTACATCATGAAGCGGCTCCCCGGAGAGGTTTCCGCTCAGGTAGTCCATCAACTGCTGGTTGTCGATGTCCTTATTGCTATTCGATAATATGTTTAGCAGATCCTTGTTCATGTCAGCTTGCTTTTTCACGGGCCTTTTTTTCCATCAACAGCTTTAGGTTCCTTTTGCCGTTCTGGATATAACTTTTTACCTGCATCAGTGTAAATCCTGTCTTTAACGCAATATCCTGGTAAGATCTTTTCTCCAGGTAGAACAAAATTACACAGAGTTTTTGCTCTTTTCCCAATTCTTCCAGGGATTGCCCCATCCACTCCAGCCATTGTTCCTTTTCCCAGTGTTGATTTTTCCCCGGGTCCTCGTCCCAGGCTGCCAGCATGCTGTCCGAAAGCTCGGCCGGATGTCCATGCTGGTCCCGTAGCTTCATCAGGCAATGATTGCGGGCAATCGTATAGATCCAGGACTTGAAATAATCCACCCGGTATTTGCCCAGTTCGGTAATGACCTTTACAAAGATCTGCTGCACGCCGTCCCTGGCCTCTTCTTCATTTTTCAGGTATTTCATGCACACCCCCAACAGCAGCAGGGTGTAGCGGGAGAGAAGAATGCCCAACCAGTCATTATCCCGGGTGGTATAATAATGGTCCAGCAGTTCCTGGTCGGTCATATGGTGATAAGAGCCTGGCAATTACACTATATAAGATGCGTAGACCGGCAAAATTCATAAGCCCGTCCCGCTGTTGCAGAAATTTAAACGGAAGCCGCGGCATAAAATTTTGCCAAAGTCTGGTGATTTTAACCGGACGGAGTCCGGTTCGCGCTTTAAGCGCAGACATTTATGGTGTTGCGACAAAAAATTATTTTTTATTGTAATTTTTTGTCGCAATTCTTTAATTTTCGGTCATGATCAGAGCAATTTGTTGCGTCCCCGTCAGTCCCCTTAGGTCGGAACCCTCTCACCGGACAGAAATGGTCAGCCAACTGGTATTTGGAGAATGTTGCGAGATCCTCGAGCAGGGTAATCGGGACTGGTATCGTATCCGGGTTAAATTTGATGGCTATGAGGGCTGGTGTCAGCCGGCTCACCTGGCAGAGATCGATGAGGCGGAGTACGAGGCGGGGGTCAATGCGTTGACACCGGAATGGGTAACCGCCCTCGAATACAATGGTCATCCGATGATGGTGCCCATGGGCAGCCATCTGACGGCAATGAAGAACGGGCGCGCCCATTGGCGGAAAAACCAGGTGCATTACAAAGGGAAGACCTGGGATCCGGCCACCGCCGTTACCGAGCCCAAATCCATCCGGCAGCTGACCTATCGGTTTCTGAACACCCCCTATCTCTGGGGTGGAAAAAGCGTTTTTGGAGTCGACTGCAGCGGGTTTGCCCAAACGGTGTTTAAATTTCTGGGTATTTCGCTGCTCCGCGATGCCTATCAGCAAGCCGGTCAGGGTGAGGCCGTTGGATTTCTGGAAGAGACCCGCACCGGTGACCTTGCCTTTTTTGATAATGAGGAAGGGAAGATCACGCATGTCGGCATTTTGCTCAATGCCCATGAGATCATTCATGCCTCGGGGAAAGTGCGGATCGATAAGATCGACAATATGGGGATTGTCCAGTCGGAAAATTTTCAGCGCACCCATCATCTGCGGGTGATCAAACGCCTACTTATCGAGAAATAGTGTCTTTCCGGCTATCAGCAGCAGGACGATGGCAAAGATTTTTTTGAGCGTCGATTCGGAAATACTCAGCGAAATTTTGCTGCCCAGCCATCCGCCGACCAGGAAGCCGGTAAACATCAGGAGCACCACTTTTATATCGATATATCCCTTTTTATAATAATTCATAACCGCAAAGATGCCTGCCGGCAGCAGGAGGATACCCAATGAAGTACCCGTCGCCTGGTGTTGGCTGAACCCCAGGAGAAATACGAGGGCGGGGACGATGATCACCCCACCGCCCAGACCTACCAGCCCGCTTAGCATCCCGGCCAGCAGTCCGACGATGACGAGCAAAAGAATCGTTTGAATAGACATAGACAAGAGTTTAGAGCAGCCGGTCCTCCGGCGGGAGAATTATTATTTCTTACGGAATGTTTCATCATACAGATGGATGGCTTCTTCGATAACTTTCAGGGCCGTCGTCTTATCTCCGAATTCTTCCACCACCACTGTCTTATTTTCCAGCTTTTTATATTCCTCGAAAAAATGACGCAGCTCTTCGAAGAAATGTTTGGGTAGTTCTTCCAGGTTATTGTAATGGTTAACGCTCGGATCATGGGCTGCCACGGCAATGATCTTATCGTCCGAATCGCCGTTATCCACCATTTGCATGACCCCCATTACCTTTGCCTCCATTAAACATAAGGCCTGTACGGGCAGTGAGGTGATCACCAGGATATCCAGCGGATCCTTATCATCGCCATAGGTCTGTGGGATAAAGCCGTAGTTCACCGGATAGTAAAAGGAAGAATAGATGACCCGGTCCAGTTTTAGCAATCCGGAATCTTTGTCGATCTCATACTTGCAGCGGGATCCCTGCGGGATTTCGATGATCGCATTGACTACCCGGGGAGCATTTTTACCGAACGGTACTCCGTGCCAGGGATGTGAGACTGTCATCATAATGGTGTAGTGATATTAAAAAATAACCAGGCAAACCTACTATTTTTTTGCTAATCCTACTCTCTGGTCTTAACTTTACAGTGACCCGGGAAATGGTGTCTTCCTGAAACAAACCGCCGAAAGGCTAATGGCGCCTACAGATTATCCAAATATTGATATTTTTTATAATTTGTAGGAATGAAGCAACTTAAGACCTCATTTGAGCATTTTTTTATCGTTTCACCTCTCTTTCGCTGGACGCTTTTAGTAATCCCTGTGTCTTTTTGCGTAGGCTCCCCCGTTGCTTTTTTTCTTTGGTTATTTAATACATGCAACGAATGAAAACACTGCTGATAATAGGTTTGGGAGGCGCTATCGGTAGCATATTCCGCTATTTGGTGCAGGTATATACAGGCAGGTGGATTACCCTGAGTTTACCATGGGTAGGGACATTGCTGGTAAATATATCCGGCTGCCTGCTTATCGGGCTATTTTATGGGTTTTCTACAAAATATACCGGCATTACTACGGAGTGGAAATTTTTTCTGATAACAGGATTATGCGGCGGCTATACTACTTTTTCCAGCTTTTCCTATGAAAGCATCAGTCTGTTTAAGCAAGGGAATTACTTATATTTTATATTGTACACTTCCTTAAGTTTTGTATTGGGTTTGTTAGCCACCGCAGGTGGAGCAGCGATTGCCAAATAGCCTAAATGCTTGCATATGGACTATAAAAAAATATTGATTGCCGTTGATGATAGCGCGTATTCCATGAAAGCTGCAAAGGCCGGTTTTGCCCTGGCACATAGCCTGAAGGCGGAAATAGGGATAATATATGTGGTGAATAAAGCCAAGGAGGCGGTGAGCGCCGATCTGCTGATAACCGCGGAGCAAAGTAAAGTGGTCATGTTGGATGAGGCGGAAAAGACCATTCAGCAATTTATAGAGATGTACAAGGGGATCGAACGTATTACCCGTTTTACACCCGAAGGCTCGCCGGAGCAGGAGATAATCAATATAGCCAAAGAATGGAAGGCCGATCTGATTGTAATGGGAACCCATGGCAGGTCCGGTCTCAGTCGTATGATGACAGGATCTACGGCAGAATATGTGATCAGGCATTCAGAAATACCGGTCATGGTCACTCCACCGGAAATGAAAGAAAAATCATAGTCCCTATTTTTTATGGCTCAGGATTTCCTTCAGGTCCACCAGCCACTCGCCGTTGATCTTTACAATGCGGACCGTGGTGGTATCTTTTTTATATGAATTGGCATAGGTGTAGGAGGTCACCGAATCGTTCACCGTCTGGATGTTGATCGGCAGGATATCTGCCTCCTGGTACTTTTTCCGCTCCTCATGGTCCATGCCATCGTAGTCTTTTCTCCATTTGTTCAGCAGCAATTTATTGGTCGTATCGACATACAGGTAAAAGCTGGCTTTTTCATAATTCCCGTCCAGGGCAGCCCGGATGAACTCCCTGCCGGCATCCTGCGGGTCTTCTGCTTTTTTAAAGGAATGGATATTTCCACATGCGGCCAGAGCTAATATGGCCGGTAGAATGAATTTTTGCATAATGGGCGTAAAGGTACGCAAATGAGCCCAAATCCGCTATCAAAATCGGATTCGACGAACCTGCTATTTATTGTCCGGCCTTGGGGTGATCCGGGGCCGCTGTTCCTGGTCATCCTGTTCCTGTTTCTCCTTTTCGTAGGCCCTGATGATCGCCTTGACCAGCCGGTGACGGACCACATCTTCCTCATCCAGCTCGATATGTGCTATCCCATCGATGTTTTTGAGAATATAAAGGGCTTTGGCCAGGCCGCTTTTCTGGTTCTTTGGTAAGTCGATCTGCGTCAGGTCACCGGTAATGATGGCTTTTGCATTGGCTCCGATACGGGTGAGGAACATTTTGAGCTGCAGGTCCGTGGCATTTTGGGCTTCATCCAGGATAATAAAGGCATTATCCAGGGTTCTTCCCCGCATATAAGCCAGCGGGGCGATTTCGATCGTGCGGGTGCTCATATAATATCCCAATTTGTCCGCCGGGATCATATCGTCCAGCGCATCATACAGGGGGCGAAGATAGGGGTCGATCTTTTCCTTCAGATCGCCTGGCAGAAAACCGAGGCTTTCGCCGGCTTCCACCGCCGGACGTGTCAGGATGATCTTTTTGACCATTTTATTCTTCAGAGCCCTGACTGCCAGCGCCACCGCCGTATAGGTCTTACCCGTACCTGCCGGTCCGATGGCGAACACGACATCGTTCTTCTCGCAGGCCCCGACCATCCGTTTCTGGTTGATCGTCCGGGCGCGGACCGTCTTACCGTTCGGCCCAAATACCAGGATATCGTTTGGATGCCGATCGACAAAATTGTCTACCGTCTCGGCGTCGTCCCCGCCCAGGATCTGCTCGAAATAATTCTCGCTGACATGTCCATTTCTCTCCAGGTATTGCACCAACAAATCGATTTTTTCCTTGGCTGTTTCCACCTGCTCCGGTGAGCCGCTCAACTTAATCTGTGTGCCACGAGATAAGATTTTCAATAAAGGGAACTTCTTCTTAAGGATATCTAACTTTCCGTTGTTTACACCAAAAAATTCAATGGGGTTAACGGTTTCCAGGTTGATAATTGTCTCAGTCAAATTCAATTCTTTTTAGCGTTCGGAAATGGGTACTGTAGAGAGCCTTGCAGCTTTCTCAAATATAACCCGTGCAGACATTACTTTAGTATATTTCTTATTAACAGCATGTGAATAGGCCTGCCGGATCGACAATTAAGAATAACAAAGCATCCTACGGTTTTGTTTGATCTGCGGGGGCCGCTGAATTCGCTGAAAACCCTGGTGTATTCGGAAATAAAGATCTGTGTTGCCGATACCGGCATCGGCCTCATAGCGGAGGCATTGGAAAAGATATGCCGTAAAGAGAGCATTAAAGTAAAGGGGGAAAGGGCTGTCGTCGCTATTTTTCCCTGCCGGTAGCGCCTGGTTCGGTTTGACGGGGGCTGTTATCGGGAAAATCCGGTTGCTCCCAGTTCTTCCTCGATCAGATTGTGAAAAACGGCTTCGTTTTCCCAGATCCAGGCAGGCAACTGCTGTTTGATGATCTTCCATACCCCGTCTTCCCGCTGCATTCTCAGCACGATCCGATTACCGCGGTCATCGCTCACGTCCACCGTAAACAATCCCTCTTGCAAACCATTTGATTTGCGAAAATTAAACTCCCTCAGGCGGCCATCGGCCTTTACCAACTTAGTGAACTGAATGTTCCGGATGAACTGTATTTGCATAAGGCTCCCTTTGAATAATATAAGTGATCAATTCGCATGCTACAAATCAGGGGGGCTTCTTAAAGAATAGTGAATTTTTTTTACGCAGGGATCGGCTGGATGAATTACTATAAAGATAATAAAAATGATCGCCCCGACCCGACAAAATCAAAAATTCTTTGTCGTTATTTATCCACGATTTTAGCCTGCGGGATTTTTGCCGCCTTAAAGACCGAATGTCTTTAAGGAGTATTGCCAGCCGATCGCTAATTCCTTGTTAAATTGCAACTTCTATAACGTATTCATAATAAATGCTTCGGAAATGTCATCGACGATCCTAATCATTGGCGCGGGGGCTTCGGGGTTGATAGCAGCCCGCAGTCTTTCTGCCGCCGGGCTCTCCGTCACCCTCCTGGAGGCTGCCACCTCACCGGGAGGCAGGATTTCTACCCTGTCTGTCCCTGGTTTCTCGGGTCCCATAGAGGCGGGGGCCGAATTTGTCCATGGTGAACTACCCATCAGTCATCAGTTAGCCGGCGAGGCGGGAATCTCCCTTTTTCCTACTCATCACGCACAAATGACCGATATCCGGGAGAAGGATGCTGCAACTGACGGCCGCGGAGAAGAGCAGCACGGGGGGGACAGAATGGCATATTGGGACGAATTGATGGAAAAAATGGGGAAAATGGAGGGTGACGAGCCGTTCGCCGGGTTCCTGGATGCCCGGTTTCCAGGGGAAAGATATGCCGGTCTCCGCAAGACCGCCCGGCAGTTTGCCCAGGGTTATGATCTGGCCGATCTTGACACCGTCAGTACCCGGGCCCTATATAAGGAATGGGTCAGCGAGGAAGACAGCAGTGAATATCGTGTCGGGGGTGGTTACGGGCGACTGGTCGATTACCTCGTCGGCGAATGTCTGCGTCAGGGCTGCAGCTTTCATTTTTCTTCGCCGGTCACCCGGGTCCGCTGGCAGGAAGGCGGGGTAGAGGTAACGACGGCCGGGGGGCAGCTTTTTTCCGGCCATCGTCTTATCGTCACGGCATCATTGGGTGTAATTCCCCATCTGCGGTTCTCGCCTTCGATCCCCGAATATATCGCGGCAGCCGGTCAGATCGGTTATGGCTCGGTCATCAAGATCCTGCTGGAATTCAAAACAGCTTTCTGGAAAGAAAAAAAGAAAGGGGATCAAACGCTGTTTATCCTTAGCGACCAGCCCGTACCAACCTGGTGGACGCAGACTCCGGAGACTTCCGCCCTCCTTACCGGTTGGCTCACCGGCGACGCCATGCGCAGTTTCCAGACCCTCGATAAGGAAAGCCGTGTCGATCGATGCCTGGATTCCCTGGCTGTTATTTTTTCCGCTGACCGGAATATGTTGCGGCATCAACTGAGCGCCTCGCTGATCCTCGATTGGCAGCAGCAGCCCTTTATACATGGCGCGTATAGCTTTGATACCGTTGCAACTCCGGTGAGCCGGGCCCTGCTGCGCATGCCTATCTCTCACACCCTCTATTTTGCGGGGGAAGCGATCTATGAAGGCAACGCTCCGGGAACGGTTGAAGCAGCCTTCCACAGTGGGCTTGAGGTGGCGGGAAAGATAATAGGCTAAGCATATTGATCTCTCAATTCCTTGATCTCGTCGTGGCTGGACCGGAGAGATTCCTCCTGGCGGACCAGCAGTTCCCGGATAATGGCGGGGAGTGCTTCGTTTTCCAGCGCTGCCCGGTAAGCCCGTTGGTTTGCATCCTCGCCTGCCTCGCAATTGGCCAGTATGGTGTGCCGGTCGTAACCCGTAAATAGGGTCTTTACATTCATCCATGCCCGGTAGATCTTACCGCTGGCCGTCGTTCCCTGGTCGACGTCTCCGCCCATGGCCTGTATCTCGGTAGCCAGCGATATTTTATTCCGGTGGCTTTCGGCGATCATCGTCGCATACAAGATCTTCAGGTCATCGTCTTCGGGCTTTGTTTCCCTGATAGCCTTTTCGTAGCCGATGATACGGTCGTTATTGATCTGAAGGAGGTCGTTCAGTACTTCGATTGTTTCTTTTGTGTTTTCCATAAACCAGATTTTCTAAATTTGGCTAGAAAATCATGCCAGGTGTTGCCGGCATTTTTTCGGAGCGGGAAGCGGGGTGTTTATTCCTCACCCGTTCCCTAAATTTCCTCTCCCGGCTGGGTTGCGCTGTCTTTGCGACTTTCGAAACTGCGCAACTTGTTGCGCAGCAGCCTGTTCTCTTCCTGCAGCCTATCCATGCGGCCCAATAAATGGGCCAGGGCCTCGATCCCTTCGGAATTGATCGCCAGCTCATAGTGCCAGCGCGCGAACTTTTCTACGAGCGGCAATTCCTCCGCCGGCAGCAACGCTGCTCCATCTTTGACCGTCATGCCGATCAGACCTGACTCGTGCAGCCCCCTGATAAAAGAAAGTTCGACATGATGAAAGGCGCAGAATTCGCCCGCCACAATAAAGTCTTCTGAATGCATATCGATCGGTTTTGAATGGATAATAATTATTTTGACCTCAACTGCTGCAATTCCCCGAACAATGCTTTTTCTTTTTCCGTCAGGTTTGATGGCAGCTGGATCTCAAGGCTGACATATAAATCTCCGTATTGCCCTTCTTTTTTATAAACCGGGAAACCTTTTCCCTTTAACCGGAGCGTAGTTCCATTTGGCGTTTCCGGTTTAATCTTCAGCTTTACTTTTCCATTGAGGGTATCGACCATGATCTCACCGCCCAGCATTGCCGTATACAGATCGGGAGTCGCCCTGGCGTGCAGATCGCTGCCGTCCCTTCGCCAGCGGGGATCTTCCGCGACGATAAAAGTGATGTAAAGATCCCCGTCCGGTCCGCCGTTCGTGCCGGGTCCGCCATGGCCTTTGAGCTTAATGACCTGCCCGTTTTCCACTCCCGCGGGAATAGCGATCCGGATATTTTTGTCATTGACCGTTAGTACCTGTTGGTGAGTGGTTGCTGCCTCTGCCAGGCCCAGCTGCCATTCGGCCTGATAATCCTGCCCGCGAAAACCGGACCTGCCGCCCCGTGACGATCCGCCAAACAAAGACTCGAAAAAATCCGAAAATTCACCGTTATCGGTTTCGGACCCTTCCCCGAATCCGCCCGCTCCACCGCTGAATCCGCCATCTGCGCCACTACTGCTGCCACGTCGCCGGCTACTACCGGCAGATTGCTGCGCCTTTTCGAAGGCTTCTGCGTGTTGCCAGTCCTTTCCATACTGGTCGTATTTTTTTCTTTTTTCCGGATCGCTTAGCACCTCATTTGCTTCGTTGATCTGTTGGAATTTCTTATTTGCTTCCTTGTCATTCGGATTAAGGTCGGGATGATGCTTGCGGGCCAGTTTCCGGTATGCGGACCGGATCTCGTCCTGTGTAGCCGTCTTGCTCATGCCCAGCACTTTATAATAATCTATAAAATCCATGGATGCCTTTTTATTTACAAAGGTAGGATGTTATAAGTCTCTGCTGATCGTAAAATAGAATTGGCTGCCCAGACCGGGGTCCGATTGAGCCCAAATCTGGCCACCATGTAGTTCGGCGATCTTTTTGCCATGCGCCAGCCCGATACCGGATCCTTCGTATTTTGTCCGGCTATGCAGCCGCTGGAAAATGATAAAGATCCGTTCCAGGAATTGCGGCTCAATGCCGATCCCATTGTCTGCGACCATGAATTTCCAATATCCGTTCTCCTGCACCGATTCTATATGTATCAAGGGTATTCTGTCCGGATGTCTGAATTTTATGGCATTCGTGATAAGGTTCTGCAGAAGCAGCTTTAGCTCCGTGGGATACGCATGCATCGCCGGCAGCCGATCGGTGGTTAGCGTGGCGCCGCTTTCCCGGATGCTTTTGTCCAGATCGGCCAGGACTTCCTCCAGCAGTTTGTTACAATCGACAGCCATGGCCTTTTTCTCCCGCCCGATCCGGGAATAATCCAGCAGATCCTTGATCAGCGTTTTCATCCTGTCCGAACCCTGTGACAGGTATTCCAGGTATTTGCTTCCGTTGCCTTCCAATCTATCCTGATATTCTTTCTGCAGCAATTCGACAAATCCGGAAATGGTCCTCAACGGTTCCTGCAGATCGTGGCTGGCAACATAGGCGAACTGTTCCAGTTCCTTGTTCTTGCTCTCCAATTCAACGGTACGCTGTCTCACCTTTCTCTCCAGCGAATTATTTACTTCTCTGTTCTCTTTCTCCAGCCGCTCCAGTTCCTCCGCCATCGAATTGAAATTATTGGCCAGCATGCCGATCTCATCGCCGGAATAGGCCCTGGCCTTGCGGCGGAAATCCCCTCTGGCGACTGCCTGGGATGATAACAGCACTTCCTTCAGCCCCCGCTGGATACCCCGACTGACGGTGATGGCCAATAACAGCCCCGTGCACTCCACGGTCAGCGCAACGACAAAGAGTAGTTTTAGGATAACGTGTTCCAGCCAGCGCGAGCCTTCCCCCAGGGCAAAAGAAAATTCATCTTCCTGTGGTGTCAGCCGGTCATTCAACGGGTCGATCTGGTCCAATGTGCTATCGATCCGCTGCTGTGAGTAGGGTCGTGCATTCATTTCCTTGTGTACTTTTTCACCGAGGGCCATAAAGCCGGAGATGACCTCGTCCGCTTTTGTCCAGGCGACAACGGCCCGGGAAATGAATTTGTTGCTATGAAACCGAAGGAACAATTTGATCATGCCATCGATGTCATCGGGGTGGTTACGTCCTTCCAGAAAACCCTGTCTGACGATGGCCAGATCGGCTTTACCGGCGCCCTTGCTCAGTTCCATCCTGGCCTTGTGGTCGCCTTGGTTCACCTTCATAAAACCTTTAAATTCTTCGTAGTCTGCCTCGTTGTGTGTGCGGGCGTATTTCAGCAGCTGGTAAAGGCCGTCTTTCTGGGCTTTTGACCACAGGCCTTCCCCGCCGACATAGGCCCGCACACTGGAAAGCGTATTGATGGAGAAAATAAGTACCCCCAATTCAACCGCGATGAGCAAGGCCATTATACCAACGGTAAAATATAGCTTTTTGGCAATAGAAACATCTCTAAACCATCTGAAGACGGATCGTTTCATATTCGAGGTTTTGCACGACGGGTTGGGTCATACAAATTACAGCATTGGAAGGAGAAAACAAAGAGTCCGGCTGCCTTTCGGCAGACTCCGATCCGTAATCCCTGAACCATACATAAGATCAATGTGACAGTCTCTTTCTTCCATCCATCGTCAGCACATAGATGCCGAATACCATTGAAAGATATGTGCTGATGACCAGCAGGCTGGACAGGTCATAATCCGTCGCACGGAAAAAATGGAGGCTGGTCAGACCGCTTGCTACCATGGTAACTAACAATAAGATGGTTATTAAGAACTTCATAAATGTCGTTTTAAAGTGAATGTTTTCTGTTTGTATAATAGACCCGGAAAGGAACGCATCGTTTACTAAGAAAAACTTAAAGTAGCTAACGAAATGTTAATACCTTTGATAAGCATGAAACAAAAGATTTTGGTCACCAGGCCCACCTTTCCGGACGTGGTGGACCGGCTGCGGGAATACTTTGATGTCACCCTCAACGAAGGCCCCCGTTATACAACGGAAGAATTGAATGCTGCCCTCCGGGGTATGAGCGGCGCCCTTGTCTCGGGAGGGGACAGGATCGATGCAGAAGCATTGAAAGGGCTGTCGGAGCTGAAAGCCATTTGTGTTACTGCTGCCGGCTATAACAATATCGACGTGGCGGCGCTTACCCGGGCCGGTGTAATCGGCACCAATTCTCCCGGCCCGGCTGACGAGACGGTAGCGGATTTTACCTGGGGGTTGATGATCGCCACTGCCCGCCGTTTGGTGGAAGGGTCCTGGTCTATCGCACGGGGAGAATGGAAGGAATCCTTTCCCATCCGCTTCTTTGGTGTCAACCTCTACGGCAAGACCCTGGGTATTCTGGGTATGGGTGGCATCGGTCAGGCCATTGCCCGTCGCGCCATTGGATTCCGGATGCCGGTGCTGTATAATAACCGGCGTCGTCTTGCTCCTTCGGTCGAGGAGGATTGCCGCGCTTCTTACCGCACAAAAGAAGGGTTATTACGCGAGGCTGATTTTGTTGTGCTCGCGATGCCCTTTACACAGGAAAACTATCATGTTATCGGCGCTGCGGAGCTTCAGCTGATGAAGCCCTCTGCCATGCTGTTCAATATTTCCCGAGGCGGACTGATTGATGAAGCGGCGCTTGCGTCTGCCCTTCAGCAGCGGCAGCTGGCCGCGGCGGGGCTGGACGTTTTCGAGAAAGAGCCCGCCATTCATCCCGCTCTTATCGGTCTGGCCAATGCGGTGCTGACTCCGCATATCGCCGGAGGCACCGAGGAAACCCAGCATGGGTTGGCCAGCCTGGCTGCTGACAACCTGATCGCCGCTCTTGGCCTTGGACCACGAGCCGGCCACCCACCTTCTGTCTTCAACCCGGAAGTGCTGGACAACTTAACTGCCCGTTAAAAAATAATGTATGAAGCCTGCTCGCTCTGTTAAAAAAAAGGTACTGACCCTGCTCGTCCTTTTGCTGGTAGCAGGGATCATCCTCCAATTTTTTCGCCCGGCGCTGGATAACCAGCCGGTAACGGCCGACCTGGCCGCTCCGCCGGAGGTAAAAGCTATACTACAGCGTGCCTGCTATGACTGCCATTCCAACCAGACCCGCCTGGCCTGGTTCGATCAGCCGGTTCCCGCTTACTGGCTGGTAGTAAAGGATGTAAAGAAGGGGCGGCAGGTGCTGAATTTTTCCGTTTTCGATACCCTGCCGAAGGCTCAACAAGCGGGGAAGCTCTATGAAGCGCTCAATCAGATCGAATTTCACAGCATGCCGTTAAAACAGTATGCGTTCCTCCATCACGGCGCCACTATTTCTCCGGAGGAGATCGCCGTGCTGCGTCAATACTTGCTGACGCTGGCGCCAAAAGCTGTCCCGGATACCGCGAAACAGCGGCTGAGCCTCGAACAATTTGTCCGTTGGACGGCAGGTTTTTCCGGCTCCGCACCGGGGGATGGCGGCTCGGCACCGGGTGATGCCGGCTCCTCACCGGCTCCAAAAGACGCTCTCAATGGGATCGGCTGGCATGGAATGGCGGATTTTGCCAACTGGAAGGCTGTCAGCACCACCGAGCGGTTTGATAACGGTACGATGCGGTTGATCCTGGCTAACGCCATAGCGGAGCAGGCCATCCGGGAAGGGCATACTAACCCCTGGCCCAAGGGTGCTGAGTTTGCCAAAGTGGCCTGGGATCAGTTGCCTGATTCGGCGGGGGAAATTCATACCGGTGCTTTTAAACAGGTCGAATTTATGATCCGTGATGACGATCAATATGCCGCAACCGATGGCTGGGGCTTTGCGCGATGGGTAGGTGGTCTTGAATTAAAGCCCTACGGAAAAAGTGGCGTTTTTGCCACCGAATGTACGACCTGTCATCAGACCATGGCCGCCAATGATCATGTCTTTACCTTCCCGCTGGCCGACACGTTGGCGCTGAGAGATGAAGCGGATTCTCTTGCTGATAGGTTTGCCGGTCATCCGATGACGGGGATGGTCATCACTTCTTTTGCCGATCGGCGGATGGGGACGATGTCCACCTTGTATGGGAACGATGTGGCGGTGAAGAGCGCCCGGAGCGGACAAGCGTATTCTCCTGGCGCCATGCTGACGTTGGTGACCTGGTCTCAACGGCAGGACCCGCACTGGTTTGGAGGACGGATACCGGATTCGCTGCGATCTGTTGAAAGGGTTACTTTTAAACCGGACGGTACGGCGTGGTACAAGTATTGTCTGGATGTACGCCTATCGGGTATCGGAGTGGAAGCGGGATTTGGTGCGGAAAGGATCGCGTATATTACGGGCCGGAAGGCATCTGTAATGCCTTAACACTATGACATTCGATTTTAGACTACAGGTCTTCCACACCGTGGCGAAGCGCCTCAATTTTACCCGGGCGGCTGAAGAATTATTTATTTCCCAGCCAGCCGTGACCCGGCATATACAGGAGTTGGAGCAGCAATTCAAGGTCAAGCTCTTCGAGCGCAACGGCACCCGCATCCGTCTTTCACCGGCAGGTCAGCGGCTGTTACAGCATACCGAAGAATTGTTTGCGGTATACCGCAACATCGAATTCGATATGAGCAGTTTCACCCGGCGGCACAGCGGGCGGCTCCTGCTGGGTGGCAGCATGACAACGGCGCCCTATATCATTCCGCCCATCCTGGCGCAGTTCCACGGCCGCTATCCGGAGGTAGAGGTCAGCCTTATCACCGGCAACACTCATCAGATCGAACAGGCCCTGGAGCAGCAGGAGATCGATCTGGGTATCGTCGAAGGACATTCCCGTCCTTCCTCCATCCGCTACACGGAATTTATGAAAGATGAAATTGTATTGGTCAGCAATCCCGCTCATCCCCTGGCAAAAAAGCCGGTTATCCGTCCTGAAGAGCTTACCCGTATTCCGCTCCTGCTACGCGAGCCCGGCTCCGGCAGTCTCGAAGTGCTCGCCCATGCCCTCAAAGGGATAGGTATCAAATTGTCTGCGCTGAAAAAGGAAATGCAGCTCGACAGCACCGAGATCATCAAGTCCTATCTGCTGCATGCGCCTTGTATGGCTTTTCTATCGGTACATGCGGTGGAAAAGGAGCTGCAGCGCAAAGAATGCTGTATCGTCGAGGTAAAGGGGTTGCGTATCGAACGAAACTTTTATTTTGCCCGGCTGCAGGGGGATGCACAGGCGCTGCCAGAGGTGTTCATAAAATTTGCGTTGCACTACAACAATAAGCTGGTTTCCTGAGGAGCCGGTTTCCTGAAGCCGGTTCCCTGAAGCCGGTTCCCTGACAACACCAGGTTATCGGCGATGACCAATAGCGATTTCCCTTTCCCGCGCTGGTGATAGAACTTTGTGGTATGGAGAAAGATTTTATGGATACCATCAATGTTCGCGATAAACACACTATCATTCGCCCCATCTTTTTTGTCCTTGCTGTTTTTGCTTGTTTAACCCCCTGGGTCTCGCCGCCCCTGGCCCTGGTACTGGGGTTATTTATTGCCTTCTTCGTTGGTCACCCCTTCCCACAACTGAATCATAAAGCGATCAATCTCCTGCTGCAGGTCTCAGTGGTTGGGTTGGGCTTCGGGATGAACGCGGCCATTGCGCTAAAGGCCGGTAAAGAAGGGTTTCTATTTGCGGTAGCTTCTATCGCGGGTACCCTGGGCATTGGATTGTTGCTGGGCCGGTTTTTTAAGATAGAAAAAAAGACTTCGCTGCTTATTTCCGGGGGAACAGCCATTTGCGGTGGCAGCGCGATCGCAGCACTCTCACCGGTTATCCGGGCAGATGAACGGCAGGTGTCTGTTGCAATGGGCACTATCTTTATCCTGAATTCGGCCGCGCTTTTCCTCTTTCCCGTCATTGGTCATTTCCTGCATTTAAGCCAGACCCAGTTTGGTCTTTGGAGCGCCATTGCCATTCACGATACGAGTTCGGTTGTCGGTGCAGCCGGCCGATACGGCCCCGAAGCCTTGCAGATCGCTACTACGGTGAAACTGGCCCGGGCGCTCTGGATTATCCCCATCTCGTTGCTGGCTGCCCTTTTCTTCCGCAGGGGTGGCGGCTCCGATGCGCGCATGAAAATAAAAATCCCCTATTTTATCGGTTTATTCGTTGTCGTCATTCTGCTCAATACCTGGCTGCCCATGCCTGCGTTCAGCCATGCTGTCGTCGGGGCTTCGCATGCGGGGCTGACCCTGACCCTTTTTCTCATCGGCTCGGGTCTTTCAATGCAGGTGCTGAAGAGTACGGGGGTACGGCCGCTTTTGCAAGGGATCATCCTCTGGGCATCGATCTCGGTGATGACATTATGGGCGATAGTAAGTCTTGCCCACTGAGAAACACAAGAGCCCGCTTCGAAAGAAGCGGGCTCTTGCTTATCTAAAGTCGTATCGACTAGTACCGGTAGTGTTCGGGCTTGAAGGGTCCGGCCTTGGGAATGCCCAGGTAATCGGCCTGTGCGTCGGTCAGCTCGTCCAATTCCACACCGATCTTTGCCAGGTGGAGGCGGGCTACTTTCTCGTCCAGGTGTTTCGGCAGTACATAGACCTTATTTTCGTACTTGCCGGAATTGACCCACAGCTCGATCTGGGCCAGGGTCTGGTTGGAGAAAGAGTTGCTCATAACAAAAGATGGGTGACCGGTGGCGCAACCCAGGTTTACCAGGCGGCCTTCTGCCAACACGATCACATCCTTGCCTTCGATATTGTACAAATCGACCTGGGGTTTGATCGTATCCTTGGTGTGTCCGTAGTTTTTATTCAGCCAGGCCATATCGATCTCGATGTCGAAATGCCCGATATTACAAACGATCGCCTTGTCCTTCATCGACCGGAAATGCTTTTCCGTGATCAGGTCGCGGCAGCCGCTGGCGGTAACGATGATATCGGCTTCTTTTACGGCGTCGGCCATCTTTTTTACTTCAAATCCGTCCATGGCGGCTTGCAGCGCGCAGATGGGATCGATCTCTGTGATGATCACGCGGCATCCTGCCCCTTTCAGTGAAGCGGCAGAGCCTTTGCCTACGTCGCCATAGCTGCCGACAACAGCAACCTTCCCGGCCATCATTACATCGGTGGCGCGACGGATAGCGTCCACCAGGGATTCTTTACAGCCGTATTTGTTATCGAATTTGGACTTGGTAACGGAATCGTTGACATTGATCGCGGGGATAGGCAGGGTGCCTTTTTCCATTCGCTCATACAGGCGGTGAACGCCTGTGGTCGTCTCTTCGCTAAGGCCCTTGATATGTTGTACCAGCTCGGGGTATTTGTCGAAGACCATATTGGTCAGGTCGCCACCGTCATCCAGGATCATGTTCAACGGGCGGTCGGTGCTGCCGAAGAACAGGGTCTGTTCGATACACCAGTCGGCTTCTTCCAGGGTCTGGCCTTTCCAGGCAAATACGCCGATACCCGAGGCAGCGATAGCGGCTGCGGCCTGATCCTGGGTGGAGAAAATATTGCAGGAGCTCCAACGTACTTCGGCGCCCAGTTCTACCAGGGTCTCGATCAGCACGGCCGTCTGGATGGTCATGTGCAGACAACCCGCAACACGGGCTCCTTTCAGCGGCTTCTGTTTGCCGTACTCGGCACGAATGGCCATCAGACCGGGCATTTCGGCCTCGGCGAGGCGAATTTCCTTCCGACCCCATTCGGCCAGGCTCATATCTTTTACTTTATAAGGGAGCTTCTGATCGACGCTCTGCGTTTTTGTTGACATGGATGATGTTTTAGTTTTGTCAAAGGTAAAAAACAGAACAAAAATACAGCAAGTATTGAAAAAATTGGAACAAAAGTATAAAATTGGCGTATTTTGTAGGATAAAAGCCTATCAGGTCATGGAAAAAATCCCTCAAACAGAAAAACCGGCTAATGAGCCCATTGTTCTTGATGAAAAGGATAAAGCGATCCTTCGGTTATTACAGGAAAATGCCAAAATCACCGTCCGGGAGATTGCCGCCCAGGTCCATCTCAGTACGACTCCTGTCCATGAGCGTATCCGCCGGTTGGAAGACACCGGTGTCATCCGTCAATATGCCACCCTGCTGGATCATTCCAAGGTAAAGAAAGGATTGCTGGCTATTTGCTATGTGTCGCTGAAAGAACACAATAAGAAGTCGGGCGCCCGTTTTATCCGGACCATTCAGCAGATGCCGGAGATCATGGAGTGTTTTATCATTTCCGGGGAGTTTGACTTTTTGCTCAAGGTAGCGGTAGAGAATATGGATGCGTACTATGATTTTCATGTCAATCAACTGGGGCAGGTGGAGAATATCGGACATGTTCAAAGTACTTTTGTGATGGGGGTCGTCAAGCAGGCCCATCAGCTGATCTCATAATTCTTCGTAAATTACAACGGCATTCGCCCTTCATTCATTATTAAATTTATCCATTATGTATACTTATGATACGGTGGTCGAAGCTGTCAAAGGGCTCAAACAAAGGGGATATACGATCGATTTCAACCTTGAATCTGATCGGATCAGCTGTCCAAAGACGCTTCTTTCCCTGACTCCCGCCGATTTCGAGATTACGGAATTCTATCGTTTCGAAGGCGACAGCGACCCTGCGGACGAAGCCATCGTCTATGCCATCGAATCCAAAGAAGGCCGCAAAGGAGTGCTGGTGAATGGATTCGGCGTCTCTTCCGAGGAAGTAGGAGAGGAGATGGTGGTGAAATTGGCCGTTCGTCATTAAGCATTTGCATAAATTTGCCCCCCAACCGACAAAAATGATAACCATTCGCGCTGCCCAAGAAACAGACCTGTCAGCAATCCTGGACATTTACAACCATGTCATCCTAAACACGACGGCTGTGTACCAGTATGTGCCGCAGACGTCCGAGTTGCGCAAGGCCTGGTATGACAGCAAATTAAAGGATGGTTATCCCGTTTTTGTCGCAGAAGATGCGGGCCGTGTTGTTGGCCTTAGCTCTTATGGTCCCTTCCGTGCCTGGGCAGCTTATAAATATACGGTGGAGAATTCTGTTTATGTGGCAGCGGATCAGCGGGGCAGGGGCATCGCCCGGCTGCTGATGCAGCCATTGGTCGATTCGGTCCGGAGCAAGGGTTATCATGCCATCATCGCCGGGATCGACGCTACCAATGAAGCCAGTCTCCGGCTGCACCGGTCCTTTGGATTTGAGGAAGTCGCCCATTTCAAACAGGTGGGATATAAATTCGGCCGCTGGCTGGACCTGAAATTTTTAGAATTGTTGCTGGAAGGCAACCCGCCACAGCCGGTGGATGGGTAGGGCCAGCGGGTTGTCTGTCACCGGCTATCGGCATGCGGTAATGGCCGGCTATCGGCGCGATGCAACTATACGGGCAACCACTTTGTCAATGGGCAGGGTCACGCTTTCCTCGCTAAAATCGGCAGCCCCGATGAAGCGAAAGGTTTCTGTTTCTTTCTTTTCCGCATAGATCTTTAGCTCCCGCTCGTCGAAGTCGAATGGCTGCTGCCGCAGCGGCACTCGGATCGGCTCCAGCGCCTTCACCCAATAATAGATGGAAATGATCTGGTGGTCGGGGTTAAAAGCGGACATCTGGAAAAAATCCGTAGTATAAAGATGCTCTCCTACTTCTACGTCGAGGTCCATCTCTTCCCGGAATTCCCTTTTCAGGCAATCTCTTGTGCCTTCCCCGAATTCGAGGCCGCCGCCGGGGAATTTGGTATAATAAGCGCCCCGGATGAACTCATCGCTGACCAATACCTGCTTATTTTCACCCAGTAAAATTCCGTATACTCTAAGGTTGAACATGTTAAAACCATTTCTTTTTCATGAAATACCAACTGATGATGATCGAGATGCCTATTGAAAGCAGGATCGGGATATAGAAGGCATACCGGGAACTGGAATAGGGAATAGGGACATTCATCCCGTAAATGCCCGTGACCAGCGCCGGCAGGGATAAAATAATCGTAATCGAGGTCAGCCGTTTCAGCACATTGTTCATATTGTTGCTGATGATGCTGGCAAAGGCGTCCAGGGTGCTGCTGAGGATATTGGTGTAGATATTGGCCATTTCCAGTGCTTGTGACATATCGACTGCCAGGTCATCCAGCAATTCTTTTTCTTCATCGGTCAGCCCGAGGAAATTCGTCCGGGATAGTTTGAGCAGCAATAGCTCATTCGAGCGCAGGGCCGTGACGAAATAGACCATGCTTTTCTGTATCTTCATCAGCTCCAGCAATTCCTCGTTTCGATTGGAGTCATATAGTTTCTGTTCCATCAGGTTGCGGCGCTGGTTGATCTCCTTCAGGTATTCCATAAAGGTCTGGGTGATCTTTTCGAAGATCTTCAGCACCATCATATTCTTCTTGTCCGGGTGGCGGTTTTGGAAAGTGTTCAGGAATTTCTTGATGGCGCCATTTTCGAAGGAGTTTACCGTTACAATATTATTATTCTGCGTAAGGATGATGCAGATAGGGATGGTGATATAATAAGCCTCACTTTCGTTGAAGGAATTATTCTCCGTCGGGGTTTTGATCACGATGAGCTTCACGCCATCCCCTTCGTCGAAACGGGCCCTTTCGTCGATATCCAGCGAGTCGGTCAGATAGTCCAGCGGGATGTCCAGTTCTTCGGACAGGTTGACAAACTCCTGTTGTTTTAGCGGGGGTAAAAGATTGACCCAGGTTCCATGCTCGGGGCGGTCGACTTCTACGGTCTGATGGTTAATATTCTTGAAAAATTGGATCATGGGCGTTGTTTCGGTTGGCCGGCGGGCCCCCGGTGAGGATTTGTCAATTCTCGATGCTGCCCTCGAACACTTTGGCAGCAGGTCCGCAAAGCCAGATATTCTCAAAGGAACCATTGTCATTCCGATCGAACCGGACCGTCAATTTTCCCCCCTTGGTATTTACCTTGACATAATTGTATCCTGCTTCATTATGATAACTGGCCAGGGCGCTTGCCGTGACGCCGGTTCCACAGGACAGGGTCTCGTCTTCCACGCCTCTTTCATAGGTCCGGACAATGATTTCGTCAGGACGCTTCTGCTCCACGAAATTGACGTTGATGCCTTCCTTTGCAAACTCGCTGCTATAGCGGATATCCATGCCTTTTTGATAAACGTCCAGGTCCATTACTTCCGAGACCATTGTTACATAGTGAGGCGAGCCGGTGTCAAGGATGAAGTCTCCACGGACCTCGCTGATCCCACTGACATCTTTCATTTTCAGGCTCACGATCCCCTGATCGTCGATCTCTGCCAGATGGGGTCCGTCTACGGCGATAAAATTATATTCATTCTTACGGACACCCTGATCATAAGCGAATTTGACCAGGCACCGGCCTCCGTTGCCGCACATGGAGCTCTCCCCGCCGTCGGCATTGTAATATTTCATCTCGAAGTCGAAGCCGGGATGTGGATTCAGCAGCATCAGCCCATCTGAACCGATGCCAAACCGCCGGTCGCACAGCAGCCGGATGCGTTCCTTCGTCAGCGAAGTGTAGCTCCAGTTGCGGTTGTCCAGGATGATAAAGTCGTTTCCGGTGCCCTGATATTTGAAAAAGTGCAGTGTGTTCATAACATGGACAAAAATAGCTCTTTTTAGCCTAACCCTTCGACGATTGGCAGGGTCTGTTGTATCAGTGCTTCCACTGCCGCATTCCCGTCCCGGGAGAACTGTTTCAGCACGCGGTTTGCGACGACGGCACTGAGGCTAAGACAGGAATGCCCGAGTATTTTGCCCAGGCCATAGATCCCGGCTGTTTCCATTTCGAAATTGGTGATCCGGTGACGGCCATAAGAAAAATCCGTCAGCCGGTCAATAAGGTGGGGCTGGCTAAGCCCCAGTCGTAAGACCCTTCCCTGTGGTCCATAGAAGCCGGGACAGGTCACCGTGATCCCCTGGTGGAAGCCTTCCGTAAAATGCCGCAGGAGCGAGGCGCTGGCCCCGCTGATATAAGGCTGCGCCAGCCGGTGATGCAATTGTGTCTGGGTAGCGAAGGAATGCAGCAATTCCTTCTCCTCTTCGTTTTCCTCATGGCGGTAGAAATTGAGCAGATTGTCGATCCCAAGGCCATGTGTCGAAGCTATCCAGCTGTCTACGGGTATATCTTTCTGTAAGGCCCCGGTGGTGCCTATGCGGATGATGGTAAGATGGGTCAATTCCGGTTTGACGGTCCGGGTGTTGAAATCGATGTTAACCAGGGCATCCAGTTCGTTTAGTACGATATCGATATTATCGGTCCCGATCCCCGTAGAGATGACCGTGACCCATTTCTTCCCGATTTTCCCCGTATGCGTGACAAATTCCCGGTGCTGCACCTGATGTTCTATGGAATCGAAATATTTGCTGACCGTGCCGACCCGATCGGGGTCTCCGACTGTCAATACGGTGGGCGCCAGTTCTTCCGGACGTAGGTCCAGGTGATAAATAGCCCCCCGATCATTGATAATAAGCTCTGTTTCTGCGATTGCTTGCATAATTTGCGCTATATTTATTTCTAACTTTTTCAAAATTATCTTAATTTTGCACCTGCCCAAAAAAATACGGCCCCTTTCGACGGGGCCTATTTTAAAAGGCGAGGGCACTCTCCAGCCACTGTGGAGGTGTTCTTTTTCGATGGTTCCGTGGCCGAGTGGCTAGGCAGAGGTCTGCAAAACCTTTTACGGCGGTTCGAATCCGTTCGGAACCTCCTTAGCGGACAAAATGCAGTTTGATGCGTTTTGTCCGCTTTTTTGTTGGTTGAAATGCTTGTCTGGTAAGGGTTTTATAGGAAATGACCGATTGATTGGGCGGTTCGAAGTCGATTAGAAGATTGTCGTATATGAAACGGGTTTTCCGTAGATGAAAGGGATAATTGGCTATTGGATAGCCAATTGTGTTGATTCGAATCCGTTAGGGGTGATAAATTGGTAAGCCGTATTTGGCTATAGTTGCCTTATCCTCTTCTACTTTTTTGATAACAAAAGGAGAATTCCTGAAGTCTGGCATATTAGGGTCTATCGTGATGCCCGGTAAATGATCTTTTGAGATTTCTTCTGACATACAAGTTGGAAGATTATTTACCTTTCTTAGCGGGCTTATCATCCTTAGGTAAACCATGTTTGGCTATGAATGCACGAGCCTTTTCCGCCTTTTTTACAAAGTAAGGGTCTTTGCTCAGGTCTGGCATATTAGGATCTATCGTAACATCCAGTGAATATTTCTTTGTTGCTGGCGTTGACATAAAATTGTATTGCATCAAATTTACGAATTTATTTCCTTTTGATCAAGAATGCTTCGTAGTTCCTGCAGTGTTGAAAAATCTCCCATTGCTCATCTTTAAAACCTTTAATTTCGAACAGTTCTTTGATTTACAGCAAATTATGAGCGATCCCCATTTGGTATAGCCGCGTTCTTGCGAGAGTGCTTCCTTCAACGAACAACTGCGCATTTGGAAATTGATTGGTGAAAACGATAGCGGTAGACGCCACAGTATTCAGGACTTTGTCCCTGTCCTCGTTATTACTCCTATTGGAATCATTTGCTCCTTGGAGTCCCTCATCCCAATCCCCGAAACCAAGGTTGAAAAAGTCATTTCCGATTTTTTCGTAACGCACAACCTTTCTAATTTTTCCCATAGGTCCCTCGCTAAAAAAGCCATACTCATGTTTTTCCTCACTTGCAAAAATCGGGTATTTCGGAAGGTTCATAACACAAAAAAATGGTACTACAAAGTTACCCGATCGATAAAATATTTTTTTGAATAGATATGCACAGCAGGTTATGGAGCCTGTTTGTAAAATATACACGTTTGTTATACGTCTTTGTGCTTACCTATTAGGGCGATTTTTCTGTACCTGCACGATACCATTCAACGGCTCACTGGAAAGAATTTCCGACTCACCCCCCGTTTGTCCTGGAGATGATGGGGTTTCCGTCGTCGAATTGGACAGCATTACCTTTCCAAAATGGCGCGATCAATCCTTTAAGGGCGCGGGAAACGCTGTAGTGCCGCAATCCATTCTACCATCCTGCCTGCCGGCCGGACAATAGAAGCCAATCATTTTCTCCTCGATCAGTTCATCCGCGAATTTGCTGGCACCCCCCTAATACTCCACTTCGAAGGCTCCAACCACCGCGGAATCGCCCACTTCTACAGCAACTTCGGCAGTACTGATCAACCCTACTTCTTCTATCGCCGCAACCGCCTCTCCTGGCCCATCCACTGGCTGAAATAACCATTCCAATTCTCCCAATCTTTTACCTCAAATCCAATAGTACAAGATCATTTTTTTATGAATCTTTATAGCATACATTTGTGTGTTGTGTGCAATTTTTACATCGGTACAATTTGATAATAATTAACCTAAAGCGGTATTTATGTTTAGGCCATTTCTTCGTTTATTCAATTTATGTATGTTGACTGTTGTTGCGATTAATTGCACAGCACAACCAAATAAAATATCAGACTGGAAAACAAATTGCAGCGTTACAAAAACGATTCGCAACATTACGTTTAACTTTCCATCAAATGGCTTTGCTTATGATAATCGTGACAGTATAATTAATGCATGCTTCGACGCAATAAAACATGATCTTTCTATAATTCATCAAAATGAATATACCGATACATTTGTGGCACAATTTTTAAGTTCGCGAAAAGAGATGCTTGAAAATACAGGGTATCCATCTTCAGAAAGTGCGGTCCCTCAAATGAGCAAGATTTGGTTTGCTGTCGATAAAGATATTAGCCCACTCATGACACACGAATTTATGCATATGATTACCTTCAGTTTTTGGGGGCAGCCGCCTCTACAATCATATTGGCTCAAAGAAGGGATCGCCACATATGCACAAAACAATTGCAACGGATTTGGTGTTGAGCAGATTTACGCATTTTTTGAAAAGAAGAATATGCTGATAGCAATTGATTCATTAGCAGGTCATTTTTATGCGCAGCCGATGATGATTGCTTATCATCAGTCTGCTTATATTTCTCAATATTTAATCGAGACTTATGGTGTTCAAAAATTCAGCTTATTGTACCAATCAGGTTTTGACAGCTTTGAAAAAATTTATGGAATTCAGTTTAAACAAATTTTACTGGATATTAAAAATAAATTAGATAAAAAATATCCTGGGACTCCTGATATTAACTGGAACACCTTTAAGTGCTTATAAATCAACTTCTCATTTTGGCAAATTTTTATAAATAACCTGGTAATTTTATTCGAATACGGGATTCGCTATGGTTGACTTACATTTATCCTTAAAGTGAATAATATGGAAGCCGAAGTGCATAAGGTGCCGTTAAGCGACATTCAGGATTTACGCAATTTGTCACTCCAGGAAAATCGTTTTCAGTTTGTTCATGACAAATGCTATGGCGCCGGCTGGGCGGATACTTACATTTTTTCAATCGGAAACGAAACTGTAGGGTATGGTTCGGTATGGGGCAAGGATGACCGGAAAGCTAGAGACACAATCTTTGATTTTTACCTTCTTAGACAATACCGGAAATTTACCGATTTGATATTTCCAAAATTCGAAAAAGTCTGTGGTGCCAATTTTATGGAGTGCCAAACCAATAATACGTTGCAATCCAAAATTGTGTTTGAATACACCCGAAATATTAATGCAGAAGCAATACTTTTTGAAGATAGTTTTCAGAGTGAACTAGAGATACCCGATACGGTATTCAAAATGAATTCAAGTGACGATGAAGGTCCGGGGTATGTTTTGGAGCATAAAGGACAGGTAGTTGCCAGTGGAGGGTATGTGAGGAACTATAATTTCCCTTATATTGATATGTACTATGAAGTTAAAGACGATCATAGGAAGAAAGGTTTTGGAAGCTTGTTTACCCAGGAATTGAAGAGGGAGGCTTATCGTGTAGAGAGAGTTCCGGCCGCAAGATGCAATATAGGAAACAAGGCTTCAAAGGCGACATTGCTTAAAGCAGGAATGAAAGTCTGCGGTCATATGTTAGCAGGCCAGTTTTTTTATTGAAGAAAGTTTCTGACGCTCATGCTTTTAAATGCCAATCAGCGGTTCGACGCTTGCTGGGGGTAAGTAGCGGAATCATATGGCTCCTGTCGTTAATAAAAGTGAAATAAAGGCCTAAAAGCATAATGCTAAATATCAGCCAGGCGAAATAGACCTTTTGCTGCGGAGTGCCTTGTATTGAAAAAGCTGAACGCCAAATGGCAGTATAAGCGAAAACATTTGAAGCCGCCATTGTAAATTCATTGCCTCTTTAAAGTGTTCTCCGATATAATGATCCTAGAACAACCCTATGCTCGCATAAATCAAATGCAAAAAAGCTGCGCCAAGGCATACGATACAAGAGTGTAAAATGAACTGTGTCAAGAGTTAAATTCTTAACTTTAAACACAGAAAAATGAAAAAGAAAGTACCACCGCCCACAGAACCATTTGATTATGGATGGAGCATTTGCGCCACTTCTGCAGGACATGCTTAATTCCATTCTGGAAGGAGAGATGGAAGTGAAACTGTTAAGTTATTATATTTGCTTATACCGATCAGGAAGCGATTCCCGGATCTTGTTGATGGAATGCGAGGGTATGCTGGAGATTGATGCCAATGGAGCAGGCTTACTCGGTTCTCAGGCTTTTTACAGGGTTATTCGTGGCCGCCTTTATCGTCAGGAAGCTCACCGTCCCCAGCGCGATCAGCAGCGCGGCCATGCCGGCCAGCACGAACACCCACCAGCTGATAGCAACCCGATACGCATACGCTTGTATCCACTGATGGAGCGCCAGCCAGGCCAGCGGCCAGGCGATCAGATTGGCGATCAGCAGCAGCCCGATAAAATGTTTGGACAGCAAAAAGACGACATCGTTTACGGAGGCGCCCAGGATCTTGCGGATCCCGATCTCTTTGGTCCGCTTCTCCGTGGAAAAGGAAGCCAACCCGAACAGCCCCAGGCAGGAGATGAGGATGGCCAGGCCGGCCATGATAGCCACCATCCGGGAGATTTGGGCATCGGTCCTGTATACTTCTCGAAAATGATCGTCGAGGAACTGGTACTCGAAGGGATACTCCGGGAAAACCTTTTTCCAGGTCGACTGAATAAAAGCGATAGCCTGGCTGGACTGCCGGCCGTTTATCTTTACCGACATCATGTTGAATCCCCACGTCGTTGCATTACCCAGGAACATGGGTTCTATCTTATAATGGAGGGAATTGAAATTGAAGTCTTTGGCAATGCCCACGATGCGCTCTACCGTATCGTCCCCGAAATGTAAACCAATTAGCGAAGACAACGGCGCGTCTGGCTGATCTTTGAGCAGGTCCCTGCCCAGGGTCTCGTTGATGATGAATTCTTTCCCGTTCGCGGACTTCTCCCTGGAAAAGTTCCGACCCGCCGCCAATTGAATCTTATAAAGGCTTAGATAATCGGGGTCTACGAACATCCCTGTGGGGGTCACTATCCGCAATGGGCCGTTGGCTGGCCAGAATCCGATGCCTAGCGTTGTCAACTCACTGCCCAACTGGTACCAGGCTCCTGTCACCCCCGCCACCAGTGGATTGGCTAACAATTCTTGCTTCAGCAAGTCATATTTCCGGGAGGTGATTCCATCCAGGTGTATGTTGATGACCTGGTCGCGGTCGAACCCGGGGTCCTGATTCTGCATATAATTTAGTTGACGAAAGACAAGGACGTTAGCTATCATCAGGAAGATAGCACTGGCGAACTGCCCTACGACGAGAATATTTCTAAAAGTGCTTTTGCTCTTCTCCGTATCGCCCACGCCTTTCAAAACTTTTACTGGCTGAAAAGACGAAAGATAAATGGCCGGATATAAACCCGATAAAAGCCCAAGCAGCATCGTTCCGATAAACACCGCCACCAGCAGTCCGGGATGGAGGAAGAAAATGGGGCTCAGATTCCGCCCACTTAGTTTATCGATATAGGGCAGCACCAGGCTCAACATACCCAGGGCAATGACCAGCGCGACCAGGGATAACAGGACTGCCTCGCTAAGGAACTGGAAGCCCAGTTGCGAGCGCAAGGCGCCGATCGATTTACGGATACCTACCTCTTTGCCCCGTTCCGCAGAGCGGGCGGTGGACAGGTTCATGAAATTGATGCAGGCGATGAGTAGCACGAGGAGGCCAACAGCCATGAAAATATGGGTATAGCGCGTATCGAATTTTTGGAAATTGATATCGTCACTGCCGATATCGACGGCATTCGCATGGACATCCCTTAATGGCAGTAGGAACAACCCGTAATTTTTCGATTGATCGCTGCCCAGATGTTTCTTCAGATAGGCGGGGAATTTCTTTTCCAGGGCAGCCATATCCGTATTCGGCGCGAGTTCCACGTAGGTGTTGAGCCAATTGATACCCCACCGATTCATCCAGTTCGGTTTGTAGACGGTATTAAAAGATTGCAAGGCGGCGAATTGAAACTGGGAATTCTCCGGCACATCTTTCAGAATGCCCGTTACCGTAAATAGAAGGGTATCCCCGCCAAAATGCGAAACCGTCTTGCCGATGGGATCCGCCTTACCGAATAATGTCCGGGCCGCCGATTCCGTCAGCACGATACTATTTGGCTTTTGCAGGGCCGTTGGCCGGTCGCCTTGCAGGAGCGGGAAGTCGAACATCCGGAGAAAGGAGGTGTCCACGAAGTAGGTCTGTGGGAAGAAGACTCTTTTCTCCCTGTACGTCAACTCGTATTGGTCATTCAACTGTACACGGCTGTAGTTCAGGACTTCTGGAAATTCATCTTTCAGCGTCGGCCCCATTGGGAACATGGTGACTGCTAGCTTCTGAGCGGCCGCCATGCCGGGAAATTTCTGTAGTTCATTGAGCCGGTAGACGTTTTTGTGATGCATGCTATCGAAACTCTTTTCGTAAAACACGAACAACAGGATCACGACGCACGCTGCCATGCCGGTGGCAAGCCCGATGATATTGATCGCAGAATACAACTTGTGCCTGGTTAAGGTGCGCCAGGTGATCATGAAATAGTTTCTAAACATATCCGAAGATCATTTAAATAGGCATACTTTCAGATCCATTACTGCGAGGAAAATGCCAATGGGTCAAGCAACTTAAAATCAAGTACTTGCGAACCTGGTAAGCCATGAAACTGTTCGGATATGAACACCGGGCGTTCGTTTATGATCATCCTGACTCGTCCGGCAAAACCATACCCCCGTGGGTCGATATTGCCCGAGTCGCCGTGTTCGGCGAAGTTTTTATGGAATTGGTCGAAATTTTTTGTGGGTATTTGGATAAGGGGAGATTTTCACGCACAGTAAAAACCATTCCATAAACTTTACATTGAAAGCAATGAGAAACATTACCCTGCTGATCTTATTAGGTATGTCCGTGGCTGTAAGGGGCCAGGTAAAAACGTCCAGGGGGAGTAAAATGGCCGCTGTTTCGGAGCAGGTCGGCATCACGGACGTCACCCTCACGTATAGCCGGCCGGCTGTCAACGGGCGGGAAGGGAAGATATGGGGCGATCTGGTACCATACGGCTTTGTTGATTATCACTATGGGACCAGCAAGGCGGCGCCCTGGCGGGCCGGGGCGAATGAGAATACGACCATCGAATTTTCCACGGATGTTGCCATCGAAGGAAAGCCGTTGGCGGCTGGCAAATATGGTTTCTTTATCGCCATGGGACAGGAAAAAGCGACGCTCATTTTCTCAAAGGACAATAATGCGTGGGGTTCCTTTTATTATAGCCCTGCCGGTGATGTGATGCGCGTGGAAGTCCCCGTGATAAAGACGACGGAAAGCGTCGAGCGCCTGCAATATGAATTCGCCGCGGAGACCGACAGCAGCGCCGTAGCCTTGCTTCAATGGGAGAAGATTAAAATTCCCTTTACTATCACCGTGGACCTTAAAAAAACGCAGGTGGATGCCTATCGGTATGCCTTCAACAGCGGCAGTTTTTACGAGTACTGGCAGAACATGCAACAGGCTGCGGATTTTTGCCTGGTCAATAATGTGGACCTTGAAGAAGGGCTTAGCTGGGCAGACCGTTCCATCCATACCTATTTTGGCGAGGCTAATTTTCTCACGCTCAGCACCTATGGGGGTTTACTGGAAAAAGCCGGACGTCAGCACGAGGCAGACTCTGTGATGCAAGTCGCCTTTCTCAAGGGGACCATCCAGGACAAATATAACTATGGCAGTAAGCTCCTGCGGATGAAAGAATATAAAGGAGCTTTTAACGTATTCAAGCTCGAGTATGATAAAGCGCCTCGGGAAGTGCTGACCAATTTTGGATTGGCAAAGGGTTACGCAGCTATGGGCGATAAGACTTCCGCCATAAAGTATGCAGACAGCTGCATACAGTTGACAAACGATCCTGGTACCAAGGCGTATATCGGGCGGTTTAAGCAGGCTATCGCCGATGGAAAGGATGTTTCCGGATTCTGATCAATGGACCAACTTGTCGAGGTAGTTATAGCTATCGGTAACGTTCTGCAGCGGTTGAGGCGCCCCGTCTTGCTCCACAAAAAAATATTTCATTCCCGACTCTTTTGCATTGTCGAAAATGCGTTTGAAATCGATCACGCCCGAACCCACTTCTGCCGGTGACATCGTTGTTTTATCCAGGTCTTTTACATGCCACAGAGGGTAACGACCGGGGTGTAATTTGAACAATTCGACGGGGTCTTGTTTGGCTTTGGTTGCCCAGGCCAGATCGAGCTCCATTTTCACGAGATCTTTGTCGGTATTGCTGAGAATATAGTCAAATGGGCGATGGCCTTCAATTTCGTCAAATTCCGTTACATGATTGTGGTAGGCGAACTGAACGCCGTTCTTTTTACAGGCTTCCCCTGCTTTGCTGAAGACATCGACGGCGGTTTTTATCTCATCCATCGTGCTCACCGGGATACTGGAACAAACCAGGTAACTCAAGCCGCCTTCGGCCGCTTTATCCGCGAGCTGCTGGTAATTGTCTTTTAGATTTTCCATTTTTGGCATGTTCTTAAATCGCTCCGCCATCTTCTGTATCCTGGCAGAGTCGGCCGCTGTTTTAGCCATCTTCATGATCATATCCATTGTAAAGGCAACACCGCCCACATGGGCGGAACGCCAGTGCATACCAGCGTCCTTAACCATAGCGGCAAATTCCTTCGGGGTAAAGCCATAAAAGTTCCCTTTTTGTGATCCTGCGCTTTCCACTTCTTTATAACCGATGGCAGCCACTTTTTGCAGGGTTCCCTTCGTGTCCGTGGTCATCAAATCGCCGAGCGTATACAATTGAAGACCGATCGACCCGGCACGTTTATTTGAAAAGATATAGGCGGCATGACCGAGCTGCGGCAATAAAATGGCTGAAGATGTAAATGTTCCGAATTGCTGAAGGAATTTTCTTCTGGTTGCCATGGCAAGAGTTTTTGTTTTGAATGGGCCTTTATCAAAGGCGGATTTTGCCCCTAAAGCTAAGTATTTCACCGATTATATGATGTTCCTTTTTTTTAATTGAATATCTTTTGTTTTTGGGTCCATATATTTCGGTAAGACTCTTTCGCTTCATTGATCGGATTAAACTCTTTCAAAAAGAATTTCTTCCGCCCCGTGCTTCCAGATCGAGTCGCCGAGTGTTTTAAGCAAGTTCAGATCCTCATCAAAAACCTTTGCAAAAATATTGCAGCAGTCCAGACCTTTTCCTTCCCCATAATAGATCCCCATGCAATTGGCTGTTTTTGCTCTTGCCGGTTTTAAAGGACCAAAGACGACCTCGCCAGGATCTGTGAATACTGACGCATTTTCCTGAATGACGTCAAGTAGCGGAGGATCATCCGTCCAGATTTCTTGTCCGGATACTCTGGCGTGGAAGAATTTTCGGCTAAATGGCAACAGCTTTGCAAAGGCGTCACACGTTACCGGGGCAATTTCAACGTAAAATCTGAAATGGATCGGCTTACTGCCAGCTGTTTTGATGGTAAATCCGGTCATTGGATAGAATTTAGTAAATATATAAATCTTTCTTTTGGCGGGTGTTCATTTTGATAATTTTAGTTATTCAGCCGAACATTCCAATCATATTGGAAATAGCATGGACAGAATGAAGGGAGGCTTGGGGGGGCCGGCATTGGCGGGGCTTAATATTCCGCTATCTGCTGATCGGGATAGCACCATAACCATCTTTCTCCCGGCTCGGCTGAGGATATTACCGGGTGGTTACTTTGGCGATAATGCGCTGTCATATGCCTGGACGGTGAGTCATCACAGCAAAGCGTTACTCCGCAGGTCTGGCAGGTGCGCAGGTGAACCCAGGTGCCATGGTGCTTGATACACTCTTCGCAAACCTGCTCTTTTGCCGTTTTGATTTGGGTTACATCGCTTAAATGTTCACACAAGTGGCGTGTCTTGCTCATGGTATAAAGTTAGGGCATTTAACAAAGATTTTTCCTTCATGCAACGATTGCCTGATTCCCGGCATCATAGGGAAGGAATGTCTTTTTAGCAGTAAACTTGTTCAGTATGAATTTCTTACGCCAGATATACCTGTTTTTTGCTGTTTCCTGTTGCATAACGGTTTCCTGCACAAAAAAAGGTCCGGCTTCGGATAGTACAAGCGCTGGGCCGGGCATTTATATTGCCGGCGATAACGGAATCTCCCCGGTTTTATGGAAAAATGGCAGCGCGACTATTCTTTCCTCTTCCGGAGGGTCGGCCAGCCAGGTCTTCCTGTCCGGCAGCGATGTGTATGTGGCCGGCATAAGCGGGCAACCATTACACCCTGCTGTTACTCCGGCAGGACCTGCCGGGCAATATTGTTATTGGAAAAATGGCAGTCAAACCAATATAGGCAGTGTTGAATTTATTCGGGTACCCAGTTCTATTGCTGTGGCAGGAAACAATGTTTATTATTCGAATGGGGTTTTTTGGAAAAATGGATCGATAGCAGCCTTGCAGGATGAGGGTGATCTGGGAGTTATCCAATCCACTTTTTCAATAGGCAACGATATTTATGCAGCAGGAAATGACAATGACGACAATGCGGCTTACTGGAAGAATGGAGTGTTGAACGTTCTTGCCCCGCGCAATGCACAGACGGCTCCCTTTGCATTTTCGCTTTATGTCTCCGGCGATGACGTCTATGTCGGGGGAATCGATATCAACGACGGCCCCTGCTATTGGAAGAATGGCGTTATTACCGTTTTAAAGACGACGGACAGCGGTGATTATGTATCCCAGGCACGTTCGATCTTTGTTTCCGGCAGCGATGTTTATGTGGTCGGGAATTATTATGGAGCTACCACTGGCGGTTACCTTTTCCCAGCCTATTGGAAAAACGGAGTGGAATATGATTTGCCGATGAATGGGGCTGCTTATGGGATGGCCAATGCTATTTTTGTTTCCGGATCGGATGTCTATGTCGTCGGGCAGACTACTTCCGGCGCCGTCTATTGGAAAAATAGCGTTGAAACAATCCTGTCTTCCACGGGATCGGCTAATTCAATTTATGTTCAGTAAAGGGACGCTTTTATTTTTCCCGGACCATCTTCTTTTCCAGCACTTCTCTGATCGCTGCCGATTTTGTCAAGGTCTGTGCTTTTCTAAAATAGGCATTTGCCTCTACCTTCTTTCCGGTCTGCTGATAGAATTCTCCCAGCGCAGCGGATAAAAGATAATAGCCTTCCAGCGCGCGGTGTGTTTCCAGCTCATGGAGCAAACCGATGGCCGCGCCGGGGCCATCTTTCTTCCCGATGACGATCGCCAGGTTCAGTTGGATGACGGAAGAAGGCTTCAGCCTTTCCAGGGCAATATAATAGTCATAGATCCTGTTCCAGTTGGTGGCCGCAAAGTCGGCCGCCAGGCAGTGCTCTGCGGCAATGGCCGCTTCCAGGTGATAAGCGGTTACCTGCTCGCCGCCTGCGCTCTGTGACAGGAATTGCAACCCCTGGTTGATCAGTTCCTTGTTCCAGAGACCGCGGTCTTGCTCTTCCAGTACGACCAAACTGTTATTGGTATCTATCCGGGCTTCAAAGCGCGCCGAATGCAGGCATAGCAAAGCCAGTAAGGCATAAACAGGCGGGTATTCATTCGTGACCGGCTTCTCCGTCAGCAGCATGCCAAGCCGAATCGCCTCCAGACAGAGATCCTGACGGATCACCGCGTTGTCGCCGGAAGAATTATACCCTTCATTAAAGAGCAGGTAAATGACCAGCAGGACGGCATCCAGGCGCGGTACGAGGTTTAGCCCGGCCGGCACGGTAAATTGGATCAGTTCATTCCGGATCTTTTCTTTTGCCCGGTAAAGCCTTTTATTGATATTGGATTCCGTGGTCAGCAGTGCTGCAGCGATTTCCGGGATGTTGAAACCGCACAGGGTCTTTAATGTCAGCGCAAGCTGGCCTTCCATCGGGAGGGCCGGATGACAGCAGGTAAAGATCATCCGGAGCTGGCTATCCTTTATCTCATCTTCGAGAAATACCTGTTCCATCGTATACACGGCCGTCCATTCCGATTTCAGCAGGACATCCATGTCGGTTGCGAACGAGCGCCGCAGCTGTTCCCGCCGGATGGCATTGATCGCCTTGCGCTTGGCCACTACCATCAGCCAGCCGGATGGATTGTCCGGCACGCTTCCCAGGCTCCAGTCTTTCAACGCCTGGTGCAGGGTGTCCTGCAATACGTCCTCCGCCAGTTCCAGGTTGTGGATGCCGAATAGCCGGGTCAGAATGGCGACCATCCTCCCCGCCTCGTGACGGAAAAGATGGTCCACCAATGCCTGAACGTCTTTTGAAGAAGACATAATTGATTATTGCGCCATAGGTTTCAATTTCCGGACCTCCAGCTGAAACTGGCCCAGCAGCGGACATTTTTTTGTCAGTTCTATAGCTTCCTGGATATCGCCCGCGCTGATGATGAAATAGCCGGAGATCATTTCCTTCGATTCCAGAAAGGGGCCGTCCGTCAGTACTTCAGTTTTGCTTTTGAGCAAGTGGGCATCGGCATCTTCCAACGGCGCCCCGGCAACATACTTGTCGACCAGAACTTTTTGCACCCATTCCCCGAAAAGCATCATCCGCTTTTGCATTTCTTCCGGAGATGATATCGAATGATCGCTACCTCTTACAAGGATCAAAAACTGGTTCATAAAAAATGTTTTTGGTGAATAATGCAAACTTGTCAATCGGGCAATCCAAATTAGGACAAGGAAAGGGATTTTTTTTAAAATTACCGTAACTTGTCCGTACAATTGCACCGCATGGAAAAAAGGACCTTCCTCAAACTATCTTCTGTTATGATGGCCGGAACAGCATTTACACCACTGATCGACTTCGCACAAGACGGAAAATTGACCAACTGGGCAGGAAATTATACCTATAGCACCACTTCGCTGCTACGCGCCTCCTCGGTGGAGGACGCCCGGTCGCTGATAAAAAAATATGACCGGCTTAAAGTATTGGGTACCAGACATTGTTTCAATAATATCGCTGATTCGCCTGATCGCTTCCTGTCCCTCGCCGCTTTGAATAAAGTGATATTGCTGGATGAGCAGCGGCATACGGTGACCGTAGAATCCGGCATCCGTTATGGCGAGCTGGCCGTCTTTCTAAACGACAAAGGATATGCTCTTCACAACCTGGCTTCCCTCCCGCATATTTCCGTCGCAGGCGGCTGTATAACCGCCACCCACGGTTCCGGCGTACACAATGCCAATCTTTCCAGCGCAGTCACTGCTATAGAGCTGATCACTGCGGCCGGAGATACCGTTAGCTTTTCGCGTGAGAAGAACGGCGATTTGTTCACCGGTGTCGTGGTCAGCCTGGGTGGTTTGGGCGTTATCACAAAAGTTACGCTTGCTATTCAACCGACTTACCAGGTGAGCCAATATGTCTATGAAAACCTGCCTATACAACAGCTGGAACATCATTTTGAAGAAATTATGTCGGCCGGCTATAGCGTCAGCCTGTTCACCGACTGGCGCAATAGTAAGGTAGGTGAAGTCTGGATCAAACACCGGGCAGGGGAGGGCGCATCTTTCGAGGGGCGGCACGAGTTCTTTGGTGCGACAGCCGCCACAAAAAACCTCCATCCGATCCGCGATCTTTCGGCGGAAAATTGTACGCCGCAGTTGGGTGTTCCCGGCCCGTGGCACGAACGTCTTCCTCATTTTCGCATGGGCTTTACTCCCAGCAGCGGCAAGGAATTACAGTCGGAATATTTCGTTCCCCGGGAACACTCCTATGCCGCCATAAGGGCGGTCGAGCAGCTGCGGGATAAGATCTCGCCGCATTTGCTGATCACAGAGATCCGCTGTATAGACGCTGATGATCTCTGGATGAGCCCCTGTTATCATCAACCCAGCACGACGATCCATTTTACCTGGCAGCCGGATTGGCCTGCCGTCAGCAAAATATTGCCGCTGATCGAAGCGCAGCTGGCGCCTTTCCATGCCAAGCCTCACTGGGGTAAGCTCTTTACTATTCCTCATCAACGCTTGCTTGCTCTGTATAAACGGATGCCCGACTTTCAGCAGTTGCTGCGGGAGCACGACCCCGGAGGAAAATTCAGGAACGAATACCTGGACAAGGTCATTTTTGGGAGTTGAGGACCCTTTGCCGGTCAGCTATTCCCGTCCAGCCAGCTTTCCAGGAACCCCGTTTCCTCGCCCCAGTACAAATGCAGATAACTGGCGAGGAGGCTGGGGGTATAAAAGAAGGGGATGTCGATCCGGTCGCCGCGGGCGTTATATCCCTCACTGCTGGTCAGTGCGGCCTGGTTCGCTTGTTGAATATACTGTGAATAGTGGAACTCGTGCCCTCTTACCGTCCCCCCGGGAAGTTTCATGGTCCGGTAGCCCAGGCACAGCTTATTCTGCTCCATGCTCGTCGATATATCGAGTATCCCGGCCATCGGATACAACTGCCCTGTTGCATCCGTAATGCTGTGGCCCAGATACATCATACCCCCGCATTCTGCGATGATCCTGCCGCCAGCTGCGGCATATTCCCGCAGCTGTTCCAACAATGACCGATTGCCGGCTAATTCCCGCAGGAATAATTCCGGGTATCCCCCCGGCAGGTAGATAAGGTCGGCTGATACCGGAAGTTGCCTGGCGCCCAAGGGACTGAAATAGTGTATGCTACCCCATTGCTCCAGCCGGCGGATGTTCTCGGGGTATAAAAACTGAAAAGCAGCATCTTTGGCGATCAGTACTGTCCGGTGTCCGGGAGTACCGGGATCGGTGATGGGCTTCCCGTTGGTGATTGGCTTCCTGCCACGCTGATCCGGCTGTTCTTTCACCTGTGTAGCTATCAGCAGTTTCTCCAGCCGGACATAGTTTTCTATATGGTCAGCTGCCGCTTCTATTGCGGTTTCCGCCTCCGTCGTATCGAGTCCCAGGTGCCGTGAGGGTATCCGCAGTCCCGCATTGGCCGGTAAATAGCCTAACGCGGGTACTCCCACGTCGGCGCAGGCTTCCTGCAACAACCGGTAGTGGCTCTCCGTCTCCACGAAATTGAAAAGCACTCCGGCGATCCGCAAGGCCGGGTCGAAATTTTTTAAGCCATAGAGGATGGCTGCCGCGGAATAAGCCATCGCCTTTGCATTCAGGACAAGTATCACCGGCAGCGCCAGCAGCTTTGCCAGATCGGCGCTGCTGCCCGCACTTTTTACCGATCCGTCGAATAACCCCATGACTCCTTCCGTTATACAGCTATCTGAATCCGCCGAATAACGGTCATAAAGGAATCGGATATGATCATCGCTCATCATGTACCGGTCCAGGTTGATACTGTCCCGGCCTGCTGCGGTCCGATGATGGATGGGGTCGATAAAATCGGGTCCGCATTTGAAGGGTTGTACCCGGATGCCTTTCCGACGCAGTGCCCTCAACAGACCCAGGGTCACGGTGGTCTTACCGGCGCCGCTGTGTGGGGCTGCAATAAGGAACTGGGATTTCATGGCTGAAAGATAGGAAGAGTCCTCCTTATTTATCCCAGGTAATGTTTTTTACATTATCCACCGTCACCTCTTTTTTGGGGAAATCGATATCGGCCCCCTCTCCCTCTCTTAAAAGAATGGCGCTTCCCTTATTGCCGGAAGGTGAAGCGGCGCCGGTAAAATCGCTTAGCTGCAACCGTTTAAAATGCTGCACCTCCAGGGCATTGGTAAAATAGGACTGGGTAATGGCACTATCCCAGCTCACGCTGCAATGCTCGATGGCCAAGCCATCGATATAGTTGACTTTAAAGGCCGCTATATCGGCGGCGAATAACTGATCTTTTTCGTAAAGGCAGCCGCGCAGGTCGATATTGCCGCCCGCCACTTTGTTCAACGGGCTGTTGTCCAATTGCAGCGTAACGTGATCGAGCGTGATATGCTGAATGATGCTTTCAACCGAGCCCCATATCAGCACGCCGTTCTCGCTTTTGCAGGTGATATTGGTAAAGCTTACGTCTTTTACGACCCCCAGCTTTACGTCTTTTTTCCCTCTTACGGCAGAGATATGAATAGGCTCGCCGTTTCCCCACCAGTCGCCTGTCCGCAGCCTGGTTTCAATATACATATTCGAAAAATGAATATTTTCCAGGGAGCCTTCATCCCGTACAAAAATGCCAATACCCCTGGTGGAGTTGGTGATATTCACATTATTTACCTGGATGTTTTTTACGCTGTTCTGGTCCAGAAAGCCGATACGGATGGCGCTGGAATAGGATTGGAGGTTGCAATTGCTGATGAGAATGTTTTCGGAAAGATGCTTCAGCCCGCTAAAGCCGGGGATCTCAAAATGATGATCATATCCTACGATGGCGATGGCGTCGTCACCGGATCGGATATCGCAATCGGCAATCACTACGTTGCTGCAACTGGTGACATCGATACCGTCCGCATTGGGCACCAGCATGCCGCTGGCGATCGAGATGCCATCTACATTTACTCCGTCGCAATCGGCAAAATGGAGGGTCCAGAAAGGGGAATTCGCCAGGACGATTCCCCGTAGCCTTACATTCTTACAATTCGAAAAGATCAGCATCTGGTGCGGACGCACGTCATTGGGTACTACAGGCCCGTCGCCGATCCCACTATCCACATGACGGTAATTTGTCTTTTGCCTGGTCAGCCGCGTAGATGCCGTGTCGATTTTTTTTGCTTTGTTGAAATCGAGGAAGACAAAATTATTTCCGTCGATCTTTCCTTGTCCCGTGATACTGACGTTTTCCGCATTGGCCGTATACAATATTCCATAGTAGTTTAGACCATAAGCGGCGATGGTATAGGTATCATAATCGGCCAGGTCAGGGCTCCCTTTTAATACGGCTCCGCTTTCCAGGTAAAGATTCACGTTGCTTTTCAAGTGAAAAGTGCCGGTGACAAAGGTGCCTGCCGGCACATACACCATGCCTCCGCCATTCGAATAGCAGGCATCGACGGCTTTTTGAATAGCTGCCGCATTATTTTTCGGTTTGTCGCTGACCGCACCGTAATTGATTATGGAAAAAGTTTGGGAAGAAGCGGACAGACAAACAAGCAACGACGGTATCAGGGAATAAAATCGTATTATTTTGAGCGGCTTCATTCGCCAAATCTATTATGTTTGCACTCCATAACCATGGATTATTCCGTTAAAATATATTCCCGGATAGGTGAGCTGATCCAGGGTGTCCTGCCGGATGGCTCCTCTTTTCTTGTCAGCGGCCTTCCCTCCGGGACGCTATACTCCGAGGCCGGTCTCGAGGATGGGGCCGCCTGTCCCGAACTTCCCGCGAAGACGCGGCAGGCCTTGTCGCTTTTCCTGCAGGCCTATGGCGGGCAGGCCGATCCGCTAGCCGGTAAATCCGTCCGCCTTCGCAGCAATATTCCTCCCGGTAAAGGCCTGTCCTCCAGCTCGACCGATGTGCTGAGCGTACTTTATGCCGTCAACGGGTATCTTCAGGCCGGCTTTACGCCGGAGGATCTCTATGGTTTCGCTGCCCGCGTTGAACCGACCGATCCGTGTTTGTCATCAGATATCGTGCTGTTTAAACAGCAGCTAGGTATAACAGTGACAAATATCCATCTCCCGCCGCTGAGCCTGCTCTATTTCGATGCGGCGCCCGGCATACAGGTCGATACGCTGGATCTTCAAAGGGCTTATCCGGGGGAAGCTTCTCTTTTCTTTGACGAATTACTCCGCGGTTTTATGCAAGCCGCGGTGGAAAAAGAGTATTCCGTTTTGTTGGACTGTATCACCAGGAGCGCTGTATACAACCAGACCATCGTGGCGCTGCCCGGATTCGATGACTATTACCGCCTGGCAGCCGACGTGCAGGCCGGCCTCATGGTAGCCCATTCCGGCACGATCATCGGGTTGCTGACCCGTCCCGAACAGGCCCATCCGCTACGGCAAAAGCTGGAACGAATGGCCAGTCGTTATGAGCCGACGCCCGTTTATCTGGAAAACTATTTTTCTCCATCAACAAACGTCTATGCCTGACCCACTACTAAAACCGCTTATGTTTGTTGGTACGGCATCCGATGTAGGCAAAAGCGTTATTACGACCGGTTTTTGCCGCATCCTTCTGCAGGACGGCTATCATCCGGCGCCTTTTAAGGCGCAGAATATGTCGCTGAACAGTTATGTCACGCCCGATGGTTTGGAGATCGGGCGGGCCCAGGCGGTGCAGGCTGAAGCAGCCGGCATCCCTTGCAGCAGCGACATGAATCCCGTGCTGCTCAAACCCACCAGTGACAGCAATGCCCAATTGGTACTCCATGGCCGACCGGCCGGTCATCAATCGGCCTATGAATATTTTATGGGCAAGGATCGTGCACCGCTCTGGGAAGAAGTGAAAATGGCTTTTGACCGTCTTGCCCGTCGCTATCATCCTATCGTGCTGGAAGGCGCCGGCAGCATCTCCGAGCTCAATCTGCGGCAAAGAGATATTACGAATATGCGTATGGCGTTGTATGCCGGGGCGGATGTCTACCTGGTCGCGGATATCGACAGGGGTGGGGTGTTCGCCAGTGTATATGGCACGCTGGCCCTGTTGCCACCGGAAGAGCGGGTGTTGATCCGGGGTGTCATTATCAATAAATTCAGAGGCGATGGCCGTCTTTTCGAACAGGGCCGCAAACAGCTGGAGGATTTGACGGGTACCCCCGTCGTAGGAGTGCTGCCTTATTACCGGGATATCCATATCGAAGAAGAGGACTCCGTAGCGTTGGAGCAGAAACCCCGGTCACACCGGCCCGGCGCTTTTAATATTGCCATCGTCCTTCTTCCGCATTTGGCAAATTTTACGGATTTCACCTTTTTGGAGAAAACAATGCCGCTACATGTATTTTATACGGCGGATCCGGCAGAGTTGATACACGCACAGATGATCGTTCTTCCGGGTAGCAAAAACACGATTGCCGATCTTCTTTTCCTCCGTGACCGTCGTCTTGACCGGGCCCTGTTGGAGGCTGAAGCCGCCGGCCTGATCGTAATAGGCATTTGCGGGGGATACCAGATGATGGGGCTTACGGTTGCCGATCCTTTTGGGGTGGAAGGGGAGCCACGCACGGTGGAAGGGCTCGGCCTGCTGCCCGTTCATAGCACCCTGGGAAAAGTTAAGACGACGGTGCGCCGGACCTTTCATTTTGGCCATGAAACAGGACCGCTTTGTGAAGGGTACGAGATCCATATGGGTTATACCACTGCCGGCTCCGCATTGCCACGGCCCGTTAATTTCCCGGTGGGATCGGATAGGGGATCGGCAGGGAGATCGGATGTGGGGCCCGATGGAGGATCGGCAGGGAGATCGGATGTGGAGCCCGATGGAGGATCGGCAGGGGGGCCGGCAGGGGGGGACGTTCAGCCCGACGGCTATTATCGCTCGGCTTCCTGCTGGGGCACCTATATGCATGGCATCCTGGACAATCGGGCCGTGATCGAACAGCTGTTACAGCAAGCCGGAAGTCGTCGGCCGGAGAATATTCAGTGGTCCGACTATGCGGTTTTCAAACAACGGCAATACGATCGGTTGGCCGAACATATCCGGCTGCACCTCGATTTGCCTTTTATTTACCGGTCCTTACAAGGGCCGAAAACTTAATACACATGATCGAAGGACACGGCGATGATGCCTATCGATATAAGGAGACGATAATAGCTGATTTTAGCTCGAACGTGTTTTACGGCGGGTTGGATAAAGGTCTGAAGATACATTTGCAGGGCGAGATCGAAACGGTGACGCATTACCCCGAATCGGATGCCTGGCATTTGCAGATTGCTGCGGCAAAGGCGTACGGCGTTGAGCCGTTCCAGGTGCTGGTTACGAACGGAGTGACCGAAGCCATCTACCTGGTAGCGCAGGAGTATAAAAAACATGCTCGTACGGCGGTCGTGGCCGGGCCGACCTTCGTCGAATACCGGGATGCCTGCAGCATGCATGGGATAAAGATCATATTTACGGATTGGAAAGATATAAAAGAAGAGAATTATAAGCTGAACGGGTTATTCTTTATCTGCAATCCCAACAATCCCAATGGTGAGGCCATGCCGGTCGAACGGTTGTTACGGCTTTTCGCGAAGAACCCGCGAACCCTATTCGTAGTCGACGAATCCTATATTGAGTTTACCCTGGCGACAGAAAGCCTGATCCCCCATCTGGTCAGGTACGCCAACGTGTTGGTCCTGCGTTCGCTCACAAAGTCCTGTCGCATTCCGGGGCTGCGGGTCGGATTTGTAGTCGGGCATCCTGCGACCATCCTGCTGTTCCGGAATGGTAAAATGCCCTGGTCGGTCAATCAATTGGCGATAGCGGCGGGGTTGTATATCTTTAACCACCGACAGCAATTCACCGTTCCTGTCCGGCATTTGCTGGCGGCCACTTCGATCTGGCAGGAGCAGTTGCAGAAGGCTTTCAACTGGCGGGTATGCGGGACGGATACGCATTTTTTCCTTATTGAGACCCCGCAGGAGTTTACCGCCGCGGCGCTAAAGGAACATTTGGTATCCGGGTACGGCCTCCTTATTCGCGATGCTGCCAATTTCGGATTGAACCCCCGCTTTTTCCGGGTAGCCTGCCAGTCCCCGGAACATAACCAATTCCTGACTGAAGCTTTAAGCCAATGCGCCCGGACTGGACTATCATAGCGCCCCTTGTCGCCGGTTACGGGATGGACCTTCTGCTGGGCGATCCCCGGCACTGGCCGCATCCCGTGAAAGCATACGGCTCCGCCATCTATTCGGGGACGAAATGGTTGAACAGCGGTGGCTATCGTTTCGTTAAAGGGATGTTGCTGACGATTGTGCTTTGTGCTTTCGCGTACCTGGGGCCTTATGTTGTTTTGAAGCTGTTGCGACAAGGGTGGCTGCCGGGTTTCTACCTACTCAGCAGTGTGGGCGTGTTCTTTGCCCTGGCAGGTAAAAGCCTCCTTGAGGAGGGGCAGGAAGTTTTCCAGGCACTCGAACACGAAGGGCTGGATGCCGGCCGCCGCCGTTTGTCCCGGATCGTAGGCCGTGAGACGGCGCAGCTCACTGCTCAGCAGGTACGCATTGCCGTACTGGAATCGATGTCGGAAAACCTGAGCGACGGAGTTATTGCCCCGCTGTTGTTCTATGCAGTCGGGGGATTGCCCGCGATGCTGTTGTATAAAATGATCAATACGCTGGATTCGATGATTGGGTACAAACGGGAACCCTACCGGCTCTTCGGCCGCTTTGCCGCCCGGTTGGACGATGTTGCCAATTTCATCCCGGCCCGGGTTACTGCGCTGTTAATGGTGCTGGTGGCGGCCAGCCGTCGCGGGGCCCGCTTTATCCTGCGTTACGGACATGCACATGCCAGCCCCAACTCGGGTTACCCCGAAGCAGCCCTTGCCGGTATCCTGGACTGCCGCTTCGGCGGTCCAAACAGCTATCAGGGTGTTGTCGTTGTCAAACCCTATATAGGGACGGTTGATCGCATTATTACGCATAAAGAATTTGTATATGTCAAATACATCAATCATGCTGCTGCCGTGGTCACCGTCATAGCTATTATCCTGGCCTGGTCCTGATTTTTTCCTGATCAACCAAAATCCAGCTATATTCGCCGCCGCCCGCTGCACATTTTTTCACTTTGAATCAGACATTTGCATGGAATCACCGGACGGGAAAAATGACAAGCTGTTCACCTGGCAGGACGTTGAGGTTTTGCGGGAGATCATCCTCCACCGCCGTGATGTCCGCGGCGGCCGTTTTATCGACAAACCTCTTGAACAGCGGGAGATCGACCAATTGCTGACGGCTGCGTTGCATGCGCCTTCCGTCGGGTTCTCTCAACCCTGGGATTTCGTCCTGATCCGGGATAAGGCTGTCCGTCAGCAGGTAAAAGCCAGCTTTGATGAAGTGAATGCCGCGGCGCAGTCTGTTTTTGGCGACCGCCAGGATCAATATGCAAAGTTAAAGCTCGAAGGGATCCTGGAAGCTGCGCTCAATATAGCCGTTTTTTACAAACCGCCCTCCGGACCGGTGCTCGGCCAGACCAGCATGACCGAAGCCGGTCTCTACAGTGTGGTCTGTGCTATACAGAACATGTGGCTCATGGCGCGTGCGCTCAATATCGGACTGGGTTGGGTCAGTATCCTCGATCCGGCAAAAGTCTGCCGGATCCTGAATGCCCCGCCCGGCCACCGGCTGGTAGCTTATCTGTGTATCGGCTATACCGACGGGTTCTTCACGCGACCAGAACTGGAGATCCTGGAGTGGGAACGACGCCGGGAACAGGAGACCGTTGTGCGGTATGAACATTATTAAAACAGCAGCATGAAAATATATACCAGAAAAGGCGATAGAGGGACTACCGGTCTCTTCGGCGGCAAGCGGGTAGACAAAGACGATGTCCGCGTCAACTGTTATGGAACGATCGATGAAGTAAATTCGACGATTGGTCTGCTCCGGGCCAATTTGGGCAACACTCATTCCTGGCAGCCCAATCTCCACCGCATCCAGAAAGATCTTATGGACATGATGTCGCACCTGGCCCGGCCTTCGGATTGTAAAAAAGAAAATACCAATCCAAAGCCTGTCGATGGCGCTGTCTTCTGCGAACAGTGGATCGACGAGTTGGAAGCCGCCCTGACGACGGCCTCCGATTATTTCCTGCTGCCGGGTGGTAATGAGATCTCCGCGCTCTGCCATGTCATCCGGACCCAGATAAGGCGGAGCGAACGGCTGCTGGTGACCCTGATGCGACAGGATGAAGTGGAAGACTGGATCGCCGCCTATATCAACCGCCTCTCCGATCTCTTTTTTGTCCTCGCCCGGGCGGAGATGGATCAGGCTGGGGTGGCGGAAGAAAAATGGCAGCTTTTTCTTTACAAAAGAAAAATGCAATAAGGTTCGTCTTCGCGTTTATAGCGGGTCCGAAGTGCGTCCCCAGCGTCCCCTGCCAATCACCGATACAAGGAACAGTACGATAAAAATGAAAAATAAGACCTTGGCAATAGATGCTGCTCCTGCGGCGATGCCAAAGAAGCCCAATGCACCGGCTATAATAGCTATAATTAAGAAAATCACTGTCCAGCGTAACATAGGTTTCTGTTTTAAGTGAATAATACAGATAACCTAATAAAAAACTATGCCACCCACCGGGTGGGTGGGAGCTTTTGCTATAATTTCGCGGCATGAAATATTCCCAATGGATCGGTATTGCAGCAGCCCTCCTGCTGGTCGCCGCTTGTTTTATGCCCTGGGCTTATTTTCCGAGCCTCGGAGAGAATTTTACGGGTTTTTTTTCGGAGAAGAACAGCTATGGCCGTCCGGGGAAAGTGTTGATTTTTTTCAGCGGTATCATGATCCTGTTTTTTATTATCCCGAAGCTGTGGGCCAAACGGGGCAATATTTTTGTTGCTGCAATAACGATCGCTTTTGCCATCAAGTCCTACATCCTGTATACGTCCTGCTATCAGGGGCTTTGTCCCGAAAAGAGGCCCGGTATTTTCCTGGTGCTGGCTGCATCGTTGATTGCATTTTTCTCAGCCCTTTTGCCGGACCTTCCCGTCAAACAGGAATAGGTGGGCTGAGTGACCGCGTCTACAGTTGGATCAACTTCGCCACTGCAAAAGCGCAGCCTGCCGCCAGCGCACCGATCACCATCACCCGGATGGCTCCGGCCAGCGGACGGACACCCGTCAGTTTGCTCTTGAAAAAGCCGAAAACGAAGAGGCAGCAAAGTGTGATGGCCGCCGAGATCTTCAGACCCGTCAAACCATCCCTGACAAAAAAGTAGGGGCTAAGGGGGACGAGGCCGCCTATAATATAGGAGAAGCCGATATTAAAAGCACTTTTCCTCGCCCGCTCGGGGTCCGGCTTATCCAGGCCCAGCTCGTATTTCATCATGAAGTCCACCCACTTGTCCTTGTCCTTTGTCATTTCCTCTGCCGCCTTGTCCTGTACGTCCTGGCTTAATCCCAGCCCGGAGAAAAATTCTTTTACCTCATCGCGTTCTCTCTCCGGCACCCTTTCCACTTCGTCATATTCGCGCTTCAGTTCAGAATTGTAATGATCGATCTCCGTTTTACCCGCGAGATAGCCCCCCAGCCCCATGGCGATCGAACCCGCGGCGATCTCCGCCAGGCCCGCGATCCAGATCAGGTTGAGGTGATCCTTTCCCACAGCCCCGCTAAGCCCCGCTGCCAGGGCAAAAGGAACGGTCAGCCCGTCCGACATGCCGATCACGATATCCGTCAGGATCTCCGAACTCCGCATATGTTCCTCGACATGTCCGTGCCCGGTGTGTGAAGTGGTATTCATTGGTTAAAACTAGTAATTCAGCCCAGCACGGCCAAACTATCCTTGATGATCTCTACACACTCCTCTATTTCCGTCCTTGTTATCACCAGCGGAGGGGCAAAGCGGATCTTGTCTCCATGCGTGGGCTTTGCCAGCAGTCCATTGTCCATTAGCGCCAGGCATAGTTCCCAGGCGGCGTCGGCCCGCGGATGGCCGATCACGATGGCGTTTAACAGTCCCTTCCCCCGGACCTGCCGGATATGGGGTGACTGCAAGGCGCGCAACTCCTGGCGGAATAATTCTCCCAGCTCCTGCGCATTCGCGGCAAGACGTTCATCTTTCAGGACCTGCAGCGCTTCCATCGCCACTTTACAGGCCAGCGGATTGCCGCCATAGGTCGACCCATGCTCACCCGGTCGGATCGTGAGCATGATCTCGTCATCCGCCAGCACAGCCGACACGGGCAATACGCCGCCGCTCAGCGCCTTCCCCAGGATCAGGATATCCGGCCGCACTTCTTCATGGTCGCAGGCCAGCATCCGGCCTGTCCGTCCCAGCCCTGTCTGGATCTCATCGCCGATAAACAGCACCTGTGCGTCCCGGCAATGCTTTTTTGCCGCATGCAGATAGCCTTCCTCCGGTACCACCACCCCCGCTTCGCCCTGGATCGGTTCCACCAGGAACCCGGCCATATGCGGATCTTCCAGCGCCTTTGCCAGCGCGGGCACATCGTTATAGGGGATCACCACAAATCCTGGCGCATAAGGACCGAACTGCCGGTTGGAATCCGGGTCGGTGCTAAAAGAGATGACGGTGCTGGTCCGGCCATGAAAATTGTCGGCGCACACGATGATCTTCGCTTTGTTATCGGGAATCCCCTTTACCTGGTACCCCCAGCGTCGGCAAAGCTTGATAGCTGTTTCTACCGCTTCTACCCCCGTATTCACGGGCAATACCTTGTCATACCCGAAATAAGTCGTGATATACTGTGCATATTCTCCCAGTAAGTCGCTGTGAAAAGCCCGCGAGGTCAGCGTTAACCGTCCGGCCTGCTCCACGAGGGCGGCAATAATGCGGGGGTGGCAATGCCCCTGGTTGACCGCCGAATACCCGCTGAGACAATCAAAATAGCGTCGTCCATCCACGTCCCAGACATGGACTCCAGCTCCCCTGTTCAGGACGACGGGTAAAGGATGATAGTTATGAGCTCCATGTTTTTCTTCGAGCTCCAGGTAG